>Ga0307515_10004015_pt1 | contig 30720 bp, 27 predicted proteins | sample 17_EM_MG_FD_194513 | JGI IMG/M metagenome (GOLD analysis project Ga0307515, IMG submission 194513) | Populus trichocarpa ectomycorrhiza microbial communities from riparian zone in the Pacific Northwest, United States - 17_EM | ecosystem: Host-associated > Plants > Roots > Unclassified | place...
CTTAATTACAAAATTAATTAACGACCCCACTCCGGCGTTAGGATGCTCATTCGAGGATCATCAGATATGGGCTGGGCCTTTCCAACCTTAGAAGGTTATGTCAAAAGCCCAGAGCCCATCTTATTGATTGACTGCCTGTTTGTGTTAATGAGTCAAGATGCCATAGGTCCACATGTTCAAGAGAATCTCACGTCTTGACATCGAAGAATCATATATAGCCTTTTTTCTTCCCCACATCACTTGAGAGCATTGTTGTCAAATCCGGTTTGGGATTGATGTGGTTAAAAATTCAGGTCTTGATTTAAAAAAAATTTAAAAAAAATATTTAAAATTTTATATGGAAATATTAAGAAAAAAATTCATGTAAATATAAATTATATATGTTGTAAATAATAAAATTTTAAAAAGTTTTTTATTCCATACTGAAAAAACATAACTTTTTTCTTGTGAATATAGAGTATAAATAATAAAGAGTTTCAAATCTCACATTGAAAAAATAACTTCTTTCTTTTGAACATATAATATATATATTAAAGAGTTTCAAATCGACATTGAAAAGATATTATGTTATCATTTTAAATTAAAGTATTTAAACCAAAAATTTTTTTATCCTACATTAAAAAAAACATAACTTTTTTTGTGAATATATATATATATATATGAAAGGGGTTCAAATTTTATATTGAAAAAATAATTTTTTTCTTGGGAAGATAGAATATATATATTAAATGAGTTCAAATCCCACATTGAAAAAATATAATTTTTTTCTTGTGAACATAAAATATATATATTAAAGGGCTTCAAATCCCACATTAAAAAGATACTATGTTATCTTTTTAAGTTGAAACATTTAAATCAAATGATTTTTATTCCACATTAAAAAAACATAACTTTTTTCTTGTGAATATAGAGTATATGTACGAAAAGATTTCAAATCTCACACTGAAAAAATAAAATATTTTTCTAATATATATTGAACTTTAAAAAATATTAATAACCAACTAAAAAAATATATAAAAAAGAGAGATATAGAAGAAAAACTACATTTGAAGAAGAAAAAAAAAATATCGGGTCTCGCCAGGGTTATGGATCGACCCGTGGGTCAATTAAAAAATATCGGGTCTCGCCGGGGTTATGGATCGACCCGTGGGTCGATTGGATTTTGCTATGTTGTTGCACCAACCAATCTCTTACTAAACTTGGATAGGTCTAACCACCAAGTTAACCTAGCAAACCAGTTCAAATTTAATAATTATGCTCCAGAGTATAAGCTGCTCTGATAAGACTTGTTCTATCCTTGGGATTTGAAGGAGGAGCAACAGCACAAGAAGGCGGGTTTATGGGACCAAAAACCAGATTGAATCTGCAACGTAAAATATTTATCAGAAAATGTTATGTTGGACCAAACTGGACCGGTTCAACCACCACTGAACCGCCTATAAAAACAAATACACGGTATAAAATTTTTTAAATAAAATTACACTAACCCTCCCTTGCTCCATCGTTCTCCCCTCAAAATCTCCTGCTGTGTCAAGTTTCCACCCTCCATCTCTGGTCTCTGCCCTCCCCGCACTCTGTGAAAACAGGGACCTCTCCTCTCCCTTCTAGCAGCCCCTCTCCTCTTCTTCCATCTCCAGCACTCCCCCGCTTGCAGCGGCAGTCTCTCCTCGGTATGTTTCTTATTTTATTTTATTTTATTTTTACATGCTGATTTTAACTTGTTAATTTTACAGACTTGTTTTTAGGCAACCTAAATGTAGAGAAAAAACAAGTTAACTTGATTGCTTTAGAAGAGAACAGCATGAAGAAATTAAATCCGGGATTTGCAGTTGATGAATAATGAATTTTTTTATTTTTTATATAAACATTTAATGCCTTTAATTTAAAGAAATTAAATCTAGGATTTACAGTAGACTAATTTAACATCTTTATATAAAATATTTATTAAGGTGGAATAGTTAAAACCCTATGGTGAAATTATATCTATAATTTAAAGAAACTAAATCCGTGATTTGATTTTATTTTGGTTTTGTGCACTGTGGTTTCCCCTGAAAACCCCAAGCTAAAACCCTATGTTGTTGAGAAGAAGAAAGTACCCAAGTATTGATAGGGTTACTAGCCAGAGCATGTGATTTCCTCACATACCTATTATTAGGTATTTGTTATTTGTTTGAGGTTTTCTGTAATTTTTTAATATTACAAATAAATGGCTTAGACTTTAGTAATTTGCTTATAAAACTTGGTGTAAAATATTAAAAATCACAGCAATTTATGTGTGGTGGTACATCATATCCAAAGCTTCAATCTTGATCTTTATAGACTGCTTTTTGTCCATTTTTTAAAGCTTGAATGAGGTTGGTAGAGAACAAACAAATATCCAATGTATATGAATAATGCCTGGTTAAGGAAACAAAATGCGCACCAATAATATTAATCTGTCAGGATATACTTTTGAATGGTGGTTACATTGAGGAAGAGAGATGAAGCTAGGCCTGAGCCGAGCATGTCTTTATAGCTGCTGTTGCACACTGATTTTTTCTTCTTCAATGCCATCTTTAACAACAATAAAACCAAAAAACCCCCTCGTTTTGAGGCCACCTAATTATTTAGTTACTTCATCAGACCTTAAAAAATGGTATGGTTGGGCAAAAAACGTTGCTTCCTCTGTTGGGTCGTCTTTTGTGGAGTCTGATAATGACCCTGACTCCACTCTTGTGTAAGGAGCTCAGTTGGCTTCTTGAGGACTCACTTGAAAACAGCTCCTACTCCTCCTCCTCCTCATGCTTGTCCTTTTCCAAGTATAAATATGATACTAGTGGTAAAAATGAGAATGTCATTATATGGATAAGTTTGGATGATCTTTACCAATTGTGGAAGCAGAGGATTGAAGAGAGGAGGCCCTTCCAGTGTATTGTAGGGTGTGAGCACTGGAGGGACTCGGTGTTGAGTGTGCAAGAAGGGGTCTTGATTCCGAGGTCAGAGACAGAATTGATTGTTGATCTAGCAAGTGATGTGGTTTCCAACAATGAAAAATTGGGACAGGGGTTGTTGGCAGATGTGGGTACAGGTAGTGATGCTATTGCTATAGGTATTAGAAAACTTTTGGGGAGTTATGGGAGATTATTGCCGCAGATTTAAGACCAGTCACAGTTTCAGTGGCAACCCTTAATGTGCAAAGGTATGGGCCTTCAGGATGTGATTGAAGTAAGGCAAGAATCTTGGTTTGAGCCATTAAAGGATGTTGAAGGACAAATTGTAGGTATTGTGAGTAATCCACCATACATACCAAGTGACAATATTTCTGGACTACAAGCTGAAGATGGTAGACATGAACCAAGACTCGCATTAGATGGTGGTGCTAGTGGCATGGATTATCTTCTTCATCTTTACAATATGGCCGCTGCAATGTTGAAACCTGGTGGGTTTTTTTGCTTTTGAAACTAGTGGGGAGAAGCAATGTGAGTTTCTTGTCGATTGCATGCAAAATGACATATTGCAGGAAGCTTTTGTAATCTGAACATTGTATCTGATTTTGCTGGTATTAAAAGACTTGTGACTGGGTTCCCGCCAATATGTAACATAATTGCAAATGTCCCTTTACCAGCCATCAAGAAAGATGCAAGACAAGTTGTGCCACAGTTTAACTAAATATAGTAATATCTACGAAATCATGGTACCATCCCTATTAGTGGCCCTTTGTCATATCATTGATGACATGAATATGTTGAGTTTTAAAACCTTAACTTATTTTGCTAGTTTAGTGTGAATGCACGAATCTTATGAGATACTTTTGCAAGTAGAGTTGCCATACCTTCTCTCTCTCAAAAGTTTTGGTTGTTTCTGTCTCTCTGTTTATTGCTTTCTGAGTGTTTGATCCATTACAAAACATATGAAGGAATACCGACTCAGAAAATAATCTTTTGTCTGAACTGTTTTAGCTTTTTGTAAAATCTGAAATTCTGCTCAAGAGCTGTACTACTTCTTAGGAGGTGTGAATCTTTTGTTTTTCTCATGCTGCTGTTAGTGATGTAATCGTTGTAGTTTCAAAATTGTTTTAACACTTACTCAGCCACAAAAACGAGCATTGTGTACAAAGATATATGATGTCTTTCATATCTTTGACCTTGACACAAAATTGGCACTTCAAGTGCTTCATGCTTTAAAATCCTGTTAAAAAACTATTTCTGTTCTGATATATTGTACATAACATATTCATCTTTGATGTTCTCTCAGGAGGAATGAGCCGTTTACAAGGACCTTCATCCCTTAAGAGGAAACGGCCAGAAGTGAATTCTCCAGCTCAATCTCTTACTGAACATGAGCGTCTCCTCTATGATGTGATCCGAAGCAAACAAGATATTGGAATCTGGACTAGAGACATGAAAAAAGAAGCCAAACTTCCGGATAATGTGGTAAATAAGTCTCTCAAGGCTCTGCAGGTAAAAAAATTGATAAAAGAAGTGGTGAACATCCAAAACAAGGGGAGGAAACATTTCATGGCAACAGAGTTTGAACCCTCAAAGGAAATCAGTGGAGGGGCATGGTATCTTGAAGGGAGCCTTGATACAGAGTTTATTGAGTCACTGAAGCAGTTATGTAAACGCCAAATAGAAAGGAGGGGGGTTGCCACTTTGGAGGAAGTTACAGACTCGATCAATAGTTATCCAGCCTTCAATGTTGACGTGACAAAACAGCAAATTGAAGAGATCCTGAGGACTTTGATTTTGGACAATGTAATCATGGAGGTGAAGAGTAATGGAATGGGTGAGTTTGCTTCAATTCCTTTTGGAGAGGTTTGCTATAAATACATTAGCAAGGTAGGCCTTGGAGGGGAACCAAAGGCAGGGGCATTAGCTTCCATCCCGTGTGGAGTTTGTCCACGGATAAGTCAGTGTACACCTGATGGCATTATCTCTCCAAAGACTTGTGTCTACTACCAGAAGTGGTTGGATTTTTAATTTCCAAGTATACTTTTCTTAAAAGATTTCTCTTCGTTTTACATTTTAGATGTCGAAAACAAACCATATTGCCATTTATATATAGCATAGTTTGGCATTTTTATTATTGCTCTTTGAAGTCCCCTATTGTTGTTCTATTCTGCAATGTTATTAAGCATCTTCATTCTTAATGTCCAGTGGCTCAGTTTCAACTTTGAGACTTCGTAATATTTTGTGAAGCTCTTCAGGAAGAACAGTTCATGGTCTGCTAATACATGTAACTAGCTCGGTTGCAATTCTATTGTTGCATGAGTTATAACGTGATTTCATTGGAAAAACGAATTTAGCTGCTTTTTTCTTTCTTCTGTTGTTATTTCTGATCATGCTTTAAAAGGGGCCAACTCGTGTTTTTAAAAATTCAATTTTTTTAAAAAATTAATTTTTTTTTATGTTTTGAATCGTTTTGATACGCTGATCTCAAAAATGAATTTTGAAAAATAAAAAAAATATTATTTTAATGCATTTCAGCATGAAAAACACTTTGAAAAATAACCATAACCACACTACCAAACCAGCCAAGTGGGTTCAGTTACGTCATCACTTCTATTCATGTCTAAAAATCCTCCATTATGAAACTCATAATTACCATGATTGGTGCATGATTTACAATTATAGCTGCAAATTTCTTTCTCTCTCTTATTTGTGAGATTCTGTTTGGAATATTTTGACAATTTGGAGTCATGAAATAAGTGAATGGCAGCCGAACTTAGGGCACTATGCACAGGCATTTTGCTCTCACCTGGCCTAATGTCCACAGATGATCCAAAGCTAATTATGATGGTTGTTCAATTGCTTTCCTATGTTCCTAGCCTTCCTGCATAAATTGCGTAAACTGGAAAATGCATTACAGAATGGACAAAAGTAGTTGGTCAATCTTTGGATGCTAAATTAGGTATTGCATTTAAGAAGTTGCTGGTTGTTGACTTGGAGGTTGCACTCTAGCTTCCATGGACCATCGCACAAAATCAGCCTTATTAAGGGGAGTATTGCACTCCATCCTAAAGGTTTCCTGGTTAGGTATCATCTCATCAGTTTTGTGCCAAAATTCATAAAAATGCCATAGGTGTTGAAGAGAATCTCATGATGAGAATATAAGCTGCTCTGATAAGACCTCTTGTTCAATCCTTGAAATTTTACATTGAATTTGAAGAAGGAATAACAACAGAAGCACAAATGAAAAATCCAAAATCTTTCTACAGTATATCATTAACTGTAATTTAGCTACATTCATTACTATCTTTACTGCTCCTGTCATTTTTTCTCTCTTTAATCAAGTATTATTCCCGTCTTCTTTACAACAATTTAGAATTCATATAGATCGGAGAGTCAAATATCCAGTCCATCATTGTGGTCTGCATAGCTTATTAGGTATACCAAGGAGCAAATAAACTATGATTAGACCTCTGGTATTTACTACATATTACGAATCCAATTTAAAGCATAACAATCCTAGCATTATTGACATTACTTCTACATTAGAAAAGAATGGACCATTGGAAGAATGACTGACAATTTCTTTGAAATAAAAAAGAGAAATCTAAAAGTATAACCTAAGATTATTTTACATTACAGGATCAAAGAATTAGGGGTTATACAAGGCAGCAACAATTATAACTACCAAAATGTTGAATTCAGAAGTTACGATTCACCGAATTAGTGTGTCCTTTTTTGGTGGGAATTTTTACATCTTCACCATCAAACACAACGACCAACAGAGTAAAACGCTTACCTCAGAGTACGCTTTCACCTCCGTCATCATCACTTCCAACACCATCATCATGAAAATCGGAAGAGCTGCTGGCATTAGTTTGTACATCTTGGAGCTGATAAATAGCATCTCTTACATCCGAAACTAGGGCATTTTTTGCAGCTCTAACCACATCTATTTTCTGAACATTGATCTCTCCCCTATTCTCTTTTCCTACAACAGATTTTCCTGCCCGTGCATGTGCTGCTTTTCTCTTAGCTTCTCTGCAGTGTAATTGGTCAATATATTTCTCATGTAAAGCCTTGTTTTTCACCTGCTTCAGTACTAGGGGACTTACAATATCTATCCCACATGAACTCAATCTCAAAAGGGGCCTTTTATGGTCAGAAGAACTCTCATGGAGTTTGTGAAGAAAACCCAGTTTTTCTTGTGAATGCTCAGGGGTTGAAATTTCAACAGCCAGCTTAGAATCTTGCATAGATGAATTCTGGTTAGGTTCAAGAATGGAGAACAAGTCTGCTTCATAATCTCGGTTCACTTGATTCTGCTTTTGCAATAACTCTCTAACATTTTTATGTGCAAGATGACTCTTCTGCTTACAACTCAATCTTTTATTCTTTGGGCCAGAGGGATTAAGCAGTTTACTAACAGAGATAGAAAAACATTCTAGCGGTGATGAGTTTATTCTCTTAGCCCTTGATCGCGGGAAGGTTTGGGGTAGAGTCATGTGGTCAGAGTTAACTTTGTCAAAACAATCCTGTGCAGACTTTCCAGGAACCTGCAATTAATTTCATGCACATGTTAATATAAAGCTCACAGTTGGTGCTCTTTAAGAGAAGGTTATAGATAGAAACTGCCTTCCACATATAAAAGGACACAAAATTACCACTCCCAATTCAATAAAAGACGAGACTACCCTTTGACATGGGATATAAGAAAGCCCACAATTAACCTTTAGGAACAACCAACGACAGTGCCTGGGCATTGCTGGGGGGCACATTCTGCCAGCTGATAAAACAAACAACATAGTTGCCCGCATTTGGATACACTGACCTTCACTTTTAAAGTGGTAAATGCAATCATGTGGAGTCAGGAGGAAAGAGGCTATCTGACTCCAGATGGTGTATGAAGACAAGAAACATTTTACAGATCATCAACTACACGCAATATCTGAAAATTATATTAACAAAATATTGCAAGCAACGAATGCATCACTGTGCTTTATAACAATTGAATACTGACTAATTCTTGCAGTGAAAGAATGTCATTCTTTAATTTTCACTTGCGTGATTATACAAAAGGTAACGGTGTGTAGAAAAGCTGATCCAAAGCTCTGAAAGCAGCTGTTGATATTATGAATGGCTATGCAGCATGACACGAGTTAAAGATTTTATTAATTGTGAAAGTATACTAAGTAGCCACAGTTTATTCATTGAGTTCAGAAAAAAAAAATTCTAGAAATTATTTATATGACTAAATATTATTTTGAACAAAAGAAAGAAGAAAACAAATGACCTAGTCTCGAAATTTCTCAAATGAAGCTCTTCAGTACTGATCACTTGGAGAATTTTCAGCTAGTCTAAGCTCATATGGGCAATAGCAGATGCTGCCGACCTCAATAGATGCCATAGAGGCAGTGGAGCTTACCAAAAGGAAATATATAAGGGAACAGAGTTCTGAAATTTTTACTGATAGCCATATAGTTCAGCTAGTGGCAACAAAGTCAGAAAGATTTCTATCCAAAATTGATTTAATTTTGATAGCTAAAGTAGAGTGAGAAATATAAGAATAAAGATTAAACCATGAAATTGTTTAAATCCAAGCCAGGTATATCACCCATACCTGCACTTCTTTTTTGCAATAACAGAATCAATACATTAGCATAATGCACTGTAATGTTATAACACAGAAAACATACAAATTTATATTCTCTATAATGGTTTGTCTCTGGTTTTCCTACTTTGAATCATAAATCAATCTCTTTTCAATAGGCTGTTAAGAATAGATTAAAGCACATACCATCATCATTTTAATCCCATGGATATTGTGATTGATGTATGAAATAAAAAAGTACGTGAAGATTGAAGCATGCAAACTATACTCTCACTGCCTAGAATGACAGTAATTTGAACTCAAAATTGCAAGAGTTCTTTAACAGGAAACCTCATGAGAAAAATTTGCACTTTTTTTTTTTCATGCTACGGTTTTCTAGAAACCTAAGCTTCCAAGTTATGCTAGTGCCAAAGCATCTTAAATATGCATAATATACATAATACCATCCCATCTAAAGTAACCATCTTGCAATTCAAATTGTATTTTTTAAGGAAACAATGATATCATATGATTAAACACAGTAAAGGAAGGGATAAAAGAATATCAACAGAAGCAGAAAATAGCAAAAGAGAAAAGAAAAGAAAATTACCAGCTTAGAAACCTTCTTCCAGAAATTAGGGGTAGGCTTGGCTGTAAAGAAAGCTCTTTGCAAAGCCATTTCCTGATCCTTTGTCCACCCTTCAACAGCCCGTTTATTAGCTCCCTCTGCTCTCTCTCTCTTCCTATGATTATTATCAGCAGTAGCAATCTCTAGTTTCTTGGTTTCACAGATACCAACAGCACTCACTCTTGCTTTGGATGCTTCAAGTCCAATAATAACACCCCTCCTATTACTGGTTTCCACTTCACCTTTTACTTTATTCGAAGACGAAACCCCCTCATCATCAGACTTGCAATTACTAGTCTTGTTGTTGAAAAGTTGGTTTGTATTTGGGTCCTGCAACAAAGATCGCCTAGGAGTTGAAACCTCACGGACACCGACCACATTGTTACGAAAGACTGGGAATTTTGCGGACCTAGAGCCAGAGCCAGAATGGGAAATGCCACAAACTAGGGATCTTTTTTCAGCGGGGTTCTGTTTTTGTTGGGAAAGGAAATCATTGTGAATTTTTTCAGCCAGGTTTTTTGAGTTTCTTGTATGTATTGGCATGGTGAGGGAGTGAGTTATGTTAATTTGAATTTGAGCGATTGAAGAAAGACAAGGAAAGGAGAAGTCCTCTAGTTATAACATGCAAGGGGAAAGAAACAGACATGGGCGGCGGCGGCAGCCCATGGCGTTGATTCATGGGCCTTGTTTGAAAGACAGGTCCATAGTTTTTATTGGATTTGATTATAGCTAAGCTAAGCCAGCTCTCCTCAAGTTTTCACAGCCCATGCCATGCCGTCCAATTCAATCAATCAATTATTAATTAATACACACACCACAGAGTCAAACAAAAAGACAAAAAAGCCAGCGAAAGATTCAGTGAATCTCTCTCTCTCTCTCCTCACGTTCTGACAGCTTTGATTTGATGATAAGAGTCAAAGATCCTTTCTATGGAATGGAATCTCTTTTTTTATTTTATTTTCTTTATATAGAAACTATAAATAGGGAGGAAACAATCCTATTAGAAGGAGGGTATAAAAATAAAATACAGCACCACCAACTGTAATTAAGTGCACATCGACGTGATCATGTATTAGGTGCATCCATTCCCTGTATGAACGAGCGAGCGTCTGTGAGTGTCTCATAATAATGATTCTATTCAAATGACAGCTAGCTAGGAAATTAAGGAAACTCCTCCGCCCAGTAGATGATGGTGGAGAAATTATATATATATATAAAACATTAAATTGGAAAATCGAATCCTTCCTTGGTAAGTAATCTTACAACATTGCATTTGAACAATTGGATCCAATAACAACTTGGGGTTTTTAACAGCAAAGGCCTGCAATGCATTTTAGATGCTAAGGACCGCTTGATCAAATTACCTAAATATAAGGAAGATAGGGTTGACTTTGCAAAATATTTACAATATGGTTTAATGTGTCGATTTGATACAAGGATAGGTCCTCACAAATACATTATTGTTTTTTTTTAAAAAACAAATATAAAACTTAAAAGAATTAGGTGGAGGAGATTAGGTGTAAATAGAAGAGCTAATAAAGAAAGGAGAAAAGGAAGGAGATATTGAAGGCAGGAATTGAGGATCCGGGAGAGAGAGGAGAGAGACAACAGAGACTTGTGTCATTTACCATTTATATATATAAATCTGCTTCACATTTATTTCTTTCCTAACCAAAGACGCAGAATTCATTCATAGGGAAGAAGAGGAGTTAGGGAGCGAGAGATCTCTCATCTATCGCCACCCTTTTATAGGATAAGAAGAAGAAGAAGAAGAAGAATCAATTTCTTATTCCTGTATTTTAATAAGAGATCCCCCTCTCCCCCTCTCTCTCTTCGGATCTTTTCAGTACTTAATAGGTAAGATAAAACTGTTTTTTGTTCTTCTTCTTCTTTGATGATGATTGCTTCTGTGGAATTAAATTGTTTCATCATTCCCGTCTTCTATGCATAAATAAATCAGGTATAAAACATCAACAGATAATGGCTGTTACAATGAAGCATATGGCGCTCGCAATCACTGCTCTTGGAGTGATCTCTTTCCTTTTAGGCGTTGTCGCCGAAAATAAGAAGGTACTCTACCAAATTCTATATTATTATGTGTTTGTTATGTGTAATTTTCTGATTAAATTTGGTTGAGTTTTATTATTTTTCTTGGAAATTATTTTATAGCCTGCTGCTGGAACTGCAATAACCGGAAAGGGTGTTGTGATTTGCAAGTATCCATCCGATCCTACTGTAGCCTTGGGCTTTCTCTCTGTTGGATTTCTCTTAGCAGCTTCCGTTGTTGGTTACTTGTCTCTCTTTTATCCATACAAAGGAAAACGTGTCCCCAACTCTGCCTTGTTTCAGAGCACCAGTTTCACCATCTTTTTCAACGTTGCTGTGTAAGTCTTTCTCTTAAGAACTTGCTTCCTCTGTTGGGTTTGCCCTTTTCTATTGCATTCAACAGGTATAATCAAACTCATGCTGTGCTCGTCTTCCATCTTTATTGACCCACCCCAATTAATCATTCATCGTTAACATGGAGCCTGTATTGTCTTTGGAGGATTACACAATTGAAATTCACAACAATTAAACCAACTATTTTGACAATCTAAGCGTGGATCTGCTCGCATGTAAAATGCCTGCTTCCTGCGTTGCATCTCTCAACTTGAGTAGATTTTTATAGGCTTAGACTCATGCCAGTAGATTGTTTTCTGCGCTTCTTTATTTATTTGGTATACCTGTGGCAAACGCCTATCCTTTTGTGCCGTGAACTTAATTCACCAAATTAAAATTTTGAAATTGTGTCGATCCCTTAGATAATTTTCTCTGAAATGACGTGTCTTGTGAAACTCGAAACAGGTTTACAGCAGGACTGGCAGCAGCTTTGATATTGTGGCCAACAATTCAAGAGCACTCTCACTTGAGCCGCACCGTTCATCACGATCCTGACTATCAATGCCCCACTGCCAAGACTGGCCTCCTTGGCGGCGGTGCTTTTGTTTCTCTCGATTCAGCCCTTTTCTGGTTAGTCGCACTCATGTTAGCGGACAATGCTCGCGAGGACTTCTTTGATGAAACGGAGAAGGATGTCAAGGGGGAACTTAATTCTGAGGTGCTTGAAGGCTCTGCGTAACGCCTTTTGAGTCCTGGAATTCTCTCTTTGGTCTTGCACATTTCCATTTCACATAAATAATTCTCAGTTAGCACCACCTGGAAGCCACACTAAAACATGGAATTCCTAATTGTAAATATCATGTATCTTTTGGATTTCAATTCTACGCTTTTCTCTGTTGGAGTTTGGACCAAATATCAGAATTATTTTTTTTTTTCCAGCTCTTTGTTAATAATTAGCTCCTGAATTATTTGTTGTCTGTGATTGTGACGTTGCATATGTGTCAGCTGCTATCCAGTTTAATGGTCATGTTTTGCAATCATACTGTGATATTTGGTGAAACCATGCATGGGGTTACCTGGAATGTTAATTTTAGACGACGATATTATCATGAATCCGAAGGCAGAAAAACTTTGCTGGAGGACCCTGGGATATAGCATCTCTTGCTGGTGAGAGAACAACATGCAAATCATGCATACTTGACCACTCTTTTAAGCAACGAAGGGGTGCTTGTTGAAAATATTTTTAATGTTTAGTCTGTTGGAGTGGAAATACGGGACTATTGTTACGTTTGGACTCTAGATGGATGAAAGAGGCAATTAATTTCTCAAGTAATCAAGAATAAACTGAAATATTAATTAATTAATTCATCTATCTATCTATTAAGAATATGAACGTATATACTGAAATTAATCAATTGTTTTACGGGTATTTTAAACTTGAGAAGATCAGTGCACAACTGAATGAAGGAAAGTGAAAATCAATGATGAAAGCTTGAACTTGGTTGGGCCTCAATCCAACAGAGCCCCCACACTCGGTTGGATCGAGGCCTAACCGAGACTCACATTTGGTTGAGCCACGACCCAACCAAGACTCAACACGCTAACGAGATTCAACACTCAGTTGGGCTCCTTCCCTTCTTTCTCTTCTCCTTTTCTCTTTATCTTAATGTCTTTTATTATTACAAGCTACAAACCTATTACGACTCTATGTGGAGAGATAACAACGAAATAGGATTGCCACCTTGAAAAGCTTAAAGATTTTTTCTAGATATTATTTTGATATTTTTATGTTTTTCGAGATATTAAATGTCAGGTTTTAGCAAAAGAGGGACTCTCTTAAGAAAAAACAGAGAAAAAATATCTTACTCTCTCTCTACTTACTATCTTTATATTATTGATACTTAAAAATCCCTAAATTAATTTTGGCATCAGAGGGTTTTTACAGGTAACACCCTTATCTAAACAATTATCATCCGAAAAGAAGCTTAAATTTGGTGAAGTTTTTTTCAAGCTTCACCAATGGCGTCGCCTATGGAAACTTGAACAAAAGTCTTGTTAATTTGTTTCCTATGTTAATCTTCCTCGTTTCCTGATTCTAAAGTATTTATGGCGGATAATACAAAAATCCCAAGAGGAAGGGTCATTGACCTCCCACCATCTTCATCAGCTCCTCATATGGATCTCTATCAACTCACTCAACAGATAATGACACTTACAAAGGTTGTGTTAGTTGCCCAGTGACAGCTCAGTTCTCTACAGAACTTGCCAATTACTATACAAACTATTCTTATGTCTATGGCACCAGTCATCCCTATTGCATGTCTTGGGCAACGCCAACTCTAAGTTCCTGAGAAAAATAACCAGAATGAGGCAGAAAGTAGACATCATACCCACACTTACAAGTAGATCACATTACAAATAAAAGCACTCTCATGCAGGGTCATCTAGATATGATCTTTATAGATCAAGAGGTCAGGTCGAGAGTCTTAACTATCCCCGCCAACAAGCTCGTTCTCCTTCAGAATATGACTCAATCATCCCATAATCAAAGAGGCAATGTAAAGATGAAGATAAAAAAGACTCAAGTTAGGTAGGAGGGTCACCATTATGTGGTTATGTGTTGAACACATGCCTCCTCATAGACTTTATAGCTAGTAAGATGAATTTGGATAATTATGATAGATTGTCAGATCCTAAAAAACACGTTCAAAATGTGAGAAGTAGTTTGGAATTGGTGGTGTAGGATTCTAAAGCTATGTGCAAAGTCCTTCCAACTACTTTTCGGGGTCTACACGAGCATGGTATCACAATCTCAAACCTGGTTCAATATCTAGTTTTTTAGATTTGTGTGACAAGTTGATCGCTCGTTTCAACACAAGCATACAAAAGCTCCACTGAACTTTTCTTCATTATTCAACTAGAAAAGAAAAGCACCAGAGTCTATCTAAAGAGGTTTAATAAAAAGCTACTGAAGGTGGAAAAATTACTAGAACCTGTAGCAACAAAAGCCCTTATTAATAGAATACACAACTACTCTCTCTGGAACAACTTTATACCATTTTTTAGAGAAATATACTTAATATAAAATAGTTGATAGAGAATCATATCTGAGTGGAAAAAGCTAGTGTATTGTGACAAGAGCATCCTCACTTCATCGGACGAAAGAAAGTGTCTTCCAAGCAAGATAACATATGTCTATCTCGGAATACCCAATCTTTCAGGGGTAATACCAGGGTCTTGGCATAAAATAGACTAGTATACCTAGAAATAATAACTACTCCCTTAAACGCTACCAGGGTTGAGGTGTTTACAACAATCAAGGGGAATGAGTATGTGCAATACCTTTTCCAAAAGGATAGGAATCATGACACTAAATAATGTTTTGCCCTAAAAAAAAGATATCGATGTAGCCCATTGATATCATTAACTATTCCTAACCCGAAATAGTTAATCAGGTTCAATATCCCCCATGTTCCGGGATTATCATGCCGATGTTAGTAAACCTTATTGACATCATTAGCCTCCCATTCTCAGAACTGACTAATCAAATCTAGGGAAATTTCGATATCAATGAAACTCATTGGTATCATTAACTATCCCAACCAGAATAGTTAATCAAGTTTGTTTCCATCTCTTATTCATTTCATTAGATGTTTTTCTTTTGACAACATTTATATATAAAATCCAAAAATTAAACAAGCTTTTATAATTATGTACATTTAAGAAAGATATAGGTGTAGAACACCTACCTGCTGCAGAAGCTCGGCTTGTGATCCCCTGCTGCTACTGTGCAACTCTTGTGGTCCCTCCTGTATTCACAGATATATCATATTATTTCCTATTCAAATTATATTTCTTTTAATAACAATAAAATCAGCAAATATTGACTTTCATTCAACAATTTCTTCCTTCACATTTGTGTTTCTCATTACATCCTTTAAGATGATTGTTTTTTTAATCATAACTAACATTACAAATCTCGGTTTTGAACATGACTTATTTCCTTTGATTATTAAAACGCTAAACTACACATTTTCTAAGGGCAAGAAACCCAATTCTGCCCCAAACGCATCTAAATTACTCATTTTAGCAACTTGTCAAAATTGCAAGAAGAGATGGCAACCCAACCTCTCCTAAGAGGTTTACCTATATCTGGAGTTTTAGAACTCTAAATTAGGCGAGGTTAGTCTCGTTGAAAAACTAACATCTTTAGCTATAACTTCTATGAAAGAACATTTCCTAAATTATATCATGTTTAGGCTCGAATCCCTTATTGAAGTTAGGGAGACAAATCTGTCTAGTTTTATTAATGTTTTAAGTGAACCCTCAAACATCTCAATTTTCCACTCTCCCTTAAAAAAAAACCATTTGTTCATATTATAAACAATACATGACAAGAAATTTACAAATAAAATCATAAATTCTTCTTTTCCAATTCACCCCCCAATGGTCGCCCACCTTTGCTTCTTTAACCATTGAATTTTTTTTCTTTGGTATCTCTATATAATTTCACATTCAAGACAATCTTCAATGCTCTAACTAATTCAATTCCATATGATTCTACATTTCCCTCAAATTCTAGTCAAGAACCCTAACTTAAATTCAAGATCAATACACCAATTTCTAATCAAATTCAAATTGGCTTACATGATCAAGTTTAGGGCTCGTTACCTCGTGATAAATTAGACTTTGATAATTAACCAGTCAAAAAATTTTGACTCCTTTTTTTTTGCACACCAGTCGGCCCTCACTCTCTCCCTTTCTCCCTATAATTTTCTTTACCTGTTTCTTGCTAATTTCCTTGCCTAATGATGCTTTTCCTACCAATTAATCTAAACCTTGTGTATTTTTTGGTGTTTCTCTCTCAATTTTTGGTGGAAAGATTCAAATTTCTCTCCTTTATTTTGTTGTTGTTGCAGCCTGCCTTAAGGAGAAGAAAAAAGGGTATTTATAATCTCATTTTTTTAATTAGACATTTGACCCCACTTACTTAAGTGTTTTTTTTACCCCTTTTCTTTCTTCCTTTTATTATTTGAGTTACACCTCTTTTTATTTTTTATAATTTCACCCCTCAACATTTGAATTTAATTTATTTTCCTTACATTTAACCTTACCCTCTTTGTCTTTGAGTTAATTAAAACTCTTCTTATATATATATTACCGGGGAAATTCATACCAAAAAAATTTTCGATCCCTAATTTATTTAATTTGTACATTAATTATCTCATTTCTCTTTTTTCATCTATATTATTTTCAATTTATGTAAAAGTTTATTCCCAGGGTTTACACTAATCCTTATAAAATCTAGGCAATACTAAATATGACTCTTTCTTAGACAATAAAGGATGTACAGAGACTGACCGGAAGAGTTGCCGCCCTTAACAAGATCATCTCTCACTTAAACAAATGTTGCTTACCATTCTTCAAAACTTTAAAGAATATCTCCAATTTTGAGTGGACTTTAGAGTGTAAACAAGTATTAAAAGAATTGAATCTCCATCTCTTCTCTCTTAGAGTCTTTTCACAACCTAAAAAAAAGAAAAACTTTTTCTTTACTTAGGGGTTGTTGACTTGACAGTTAGTGCAATGCCGGTATGAGAAGAAAAAGGAATCCAGAAGCCAGTGTATTATGCTAATAAGGTTCTCCATGATGCCAATATGAGGTATATAAAGATTGAAAAGGTGGCCCTCGCTCTGGTTAATGTTGTTGGGAAGCCAAAACTATATTTCCAATAACATCAAGTGATTATGTTGACTTATTTGCCTTTAAGGCAAATCCTCTATAAACTTGACATGCCAGGTCATTTGGTTAAGTGGGCTATTGAGCTAGGAGTATAGACTCTAATATCAGTCTAAACCAGCTATCAAAGGCCAAACTTTAGCTAATTTCATTGCATAATGCTCCTTCACCAAGCTATCTCCACCGGTGGTTAAAATTGAAGAAGCAAAAGACCAATTCACCATTAAACCTTGGATGTTACATGTTGATGGAGCATCCAACGTAAATGAAAGTGGAGTTGGGCTTGCTTTGAATAGCCTTGGTGGGGGGGAACCTTTAAATATGCAATCCATTTAGAATTCCCGTCCTCTAATAATATAGCAGAGTTTAAAGCTCTTTTGGCAAGCCTCTACTTAGTAAAGAGTTTGAATGCTTACCTTTTTATAGTGTTTTGTGACTCCTAGTTAATGGTGAGATAGTGCCAAAAGCTATATAGGGCTAAAGAGCCTTTCATGGTAAAGTACTAGCAAAAGATGTTTTCAAACACTAGTTTAAAGAAGAAAACAACCAAGCTGATCTCTTTTTTAAGCTTTCTAATGGAAATTTGGTGGAATTGCCACCTCATGTATAGATTAATGAGCTTGAAAAAACAAGTGTGGAAGAATAAAGTAGCATAGTGGTGGTCATATAGGAAGCTACAATAGAAGATTAGAAAACCCCTCTCAAGTAATACTTATTTAATGAGGAACTACCATTAGAAAAAATAAACGCCATCAAGCTAACTAAAAAAACTGCAAGGTATTGCCTCTAATGTGTTGAGTTAAATAAAAGTCAAGAAGTCTCTCTCTCTCTCTCTCTCTCTCTATCAGTGTATATCACTTCTCTAGAAGGTTGGAATCCTGTCAAAAAAGGTTCCTCAAGCATGAGGCCATAACCACTAGCAGGCATATAATTTATAAAATTCTTGGTGGAAAGACAATCAAACTATAAAAGAGGGATAAAAGAAGAAATGCCAACATTAATACTTCCACTTAAACTTGTATCTTCACTAATGTTAATGGGACTTGTCACAATATTCACAGGATTGGGAACAATAGGATTTGGGGAAATAACATGTGCATGGTTTGACATTAGAATAAGCAAGGGTATTATTGTTAGGGGAAAGCTAGGATTCATAGGCTGGGAACTACGTCTTTTCTTACTCCTAAGTGAAGAGCATATTGGCTCCCAACTGTCTCCATGTCAATATTGATGTCCATTTCACCACTATTCTATTGAGTTTTGCCCATTACCTCCACTTCAGATTCTTTTACGGCTTCCTACTCCTTCGAAGCTTTCTCTTCTCGAGATTCTTCCTACTACTACTATACAAAGGATGACGATGATGATAAGGAATTTGAAGCTCATTTTTTCTTGTTCTTTAATTGTTTCAAAGAGTGAGGCCCGCCTATAAACAACACACAATTATCAGTATAACAATTATGCTCCAAAGAAAGTAGTATTGAAAATTATCAGAAAGATTTCAGAACATATTCTCTTTATTTGGACTCAAAAGAGGAGAAACATTATCTACAACAAACACTCTCCAAATTGGAGAACATCCCCTCACTTTCTTAGTAGAGGTTATAAAACCATTACAGTACACTATGATCTAATCACTCCACCAATTTTTTACTAAGAGTGACTTACCTTAAAAAATATCTTTTAAGGGATTTTGTGCTCTTCTCTTAAAAAAAGAGTAAAACCATGCCATACCATTTTTTAGCTTTGGGAGAACTAGACAAACTATAACAATATTTAAACAGAACAATAGTAGGATTTTGGACCTTAAGTCTCAGATATTTATAGAAAGTTGTTACAATCTGTAAAATCCTAAAAAAAAATTAAAATGTTATTATACACATGATAAATAAAAATAATAATTAAAAATTAAATAGGAAAATATGAAGACATAATGAATGTGACTCAAATTGTAAAGAAAAGGAAAGAATAGGGGCCAAAGTATAATTAGGAAGAATAAGGGCTATAAATACCCCATTCATTCCTCTTTCATAACTGACTAGAAACTAAAGAAAAAAGAGAGGAAAGAGTGCATATTTTTCTTCTTCAAAAGAGAGTGAAAAACACCAAATCACTTAGGACTATAGAAACCTAGAAACTCCAAGTAGAGAGGACAACCAATAACAAGGATTCTAACAAGGATAAACAAAATTACAAAATTGAAAAAAAAAAAGAGGGAGAAAGGGCCGACTACAAGCTTGAGAAGAGGGGCCAAAATATTCAATTTACATGAGCTTAAAATATGAAAATTTTAAAGGTATGGACACTAGACTTGATTTTATTAAACAAGTTAACAATTAAGTAGGAATTATGCACAAATTTCAGATTTTATAAATTAGGGTTCTTGAAGGAAAATATGAGGGAAATGCAGAAATTGATAGAAATAAGGTTAGTTAAGCTAACATAAGATGCTCTAAACTTGAAAGAAACACATAAAATTATTAAAGAAAGAAATCATTGACTCGAAACTTAAGTGGTCGGCCATGTGAGGATGGAAAGGGGAAGGAAAGGGATTCTGAAATTTAGGGTGATGGACACTTATGGCATGTGTAGAATGTGGACAATGAGTGAGTGTGGTAAGAAAAATCAGCTAGAAAAAAAAAAGGGGATCCTTAGTTCCCTTAAACTAAGATTGGCTAAGAGCCAAATAAAGGGAAAGAAGAAGAATTTTGGTGTGTTATGTATGTTTACGTAGGAACCAATTATTGTATTTTTCTTAAAATAATTATATGACTGGAACGATATTAGTATTCCCTAATATTAATCTTAGATACCTTCAGGATTTTATGGTTGTAATATTAATGTTATTAATCAAGTTTATTACTATTAGTTTGTGTTGTAAATTATATGTTTGAAATGAATCCGTGGATTTTCAATATATATTGTGACTAATAATAATTGTGGTGGCGCTGCGACATGGATATGCGATGATGATGGAATGAACATGAGATATGTACAGGATGAATTGTCGATAACTTGGGACCTCTAGGTATATGGAAGACTCTGCCAAAAAAATTCGCTAGAAATTTCATTACAGTGTAAATAAATCAAAAAAAAATTATGCATAAAATTAAGTAATTTTAATTGTCTTGTCTAATTCTAGAATTGAGTATGCTACAATTTGGTATTAGAGCATGGTTTAAACTTTGAAGGATTGATATGATAATGAGGTTTTAGAAATATGTTGTAAGATGGTCCGTACTAGACAGGGAGCAAGAACCGACCCGTCTCATATACGGAGAAGGGGTTATGATTCGTTATATGGTAATGAAAATGAAAGGGACCCATTGACAGACACTGCCTTCCATTTACCTGCGGCCTCGACTCAATCTGAAAAAAGAGAATCAACAGGACATCAGAATGATTCTGCATTTCAACGGGAAGAAGTGTCGTTGCCCGAGGAATCAGGCAATCAAAGACCTGGGGATAGGCCCCCACCAATGGAGCCACCAGTTGCACCTAATCTGTATTCAGACCCTGCATTTCTAGAATAGGTGGTTAAGGCAGTAGCGATAGGGATGATATGGGGTACTTCCCATCTCACTTCTAGATCAGAGAAGGCAATCAATTTGGTTCAGTGGGTAAAGGGCATGCGGGAGATGGGTTGTACAACGTATTCAAGTGAAGAAGATGCCGAGGTTGCAAAACATTGGTTGAGAAAGGTAGAGAGAGTCATAGATCAGATGCAAGTGCTAGAAAAGACCCGGGTAGACTGTGTAACCTAGTTGCTGACAGAGAGTGCCCACTCCTGGTGGGAAACTATTTGAGAAAGGAGAGAAGGAGAATGAATGAGCTGGAGAGATTTTCGAGAGGAATTTGAAGAGAGGTATTACTCCTAGCAGCACAGAAAGGAAAAAAAAGCAGGAGTTCCTCGACCTGAAACAGGGGGAGATGATAGTTTTGGAATATAAGAGGAGGTTTCAGGACTTATCTATCTTTGCCACCACACCTCCCTACCGAGCATTATCGAGTAGAGCGGTTTCGGGATGGGCTTAGACAAGAACTTAAGGTAATATTAATAGCTATGCAGTTTCAGTCTGTTTGGGACCTAGTGCGGGCTGCACAGGGTATGAAGAGGGTAATGAATGATACTCTGAGGCCGACCAGTGAGCAAAATCAGATGACAGGGTTTAAGAGAAATAATTTTGTACCTCCGTCAAGGAAAGCTCTATATCCGAAGAAGGGTAAAGGCAGCCAATATTTTGGGCAACTGTAAAAGAGAGGGGGAGGTTATATTCATGAAGGGAGTTTTGAGGGAGCTAGATTGGCCAATAAAGGGGGACATACAGCGGGTCAGACCCGGCAAGGGGCTAGTATTGTAGGAGGACTCGTGGAATAGAGGGGACCCACCTACCCATTGTGTATGAGGTGTAATCAGAAACAACCCGGGGACTGTTCTACAACTTCGGGAAGGTGTTATATCTGCAGAGGTGAGGGACACCGATGGAGAGATTGTTAATACTTGGGGAGAGGCTACTTCCACTACAGGGATACGGGTCATAGAAAAAAGGAATGTCCACACAAAGGCACTGAAGGGGTACAAAAATAGGGGGCTACCAAACAAAGCCAACAACAATCACTGACAATGGATCGGCCTGTATGACCTACTCAACCAGGAGCAAGTGCCAATAGGATCCGACCTAGATTCCAGGAAGAAAGGACTCGGGACAGGATATACCACATGACCTAGGAAGATGTGGGGCCAATGCCGGATGTTGTGGCAGGTACTTTACAGTTAGGCTCAATACAAGTTTATACTTTAATAGATCTAGGATCAGGGCAATAGCTTTAGGGCTAGGGAACTCTTAATTAGCTTGCTTCCTTTGTGGGTTATGCTAATATATTTGGCCTTGGGTCACCAATCCTTCTTTTGTGGCATATCGAATTGTCAATAAATTAAATGTACCACCAAGTAGACTAAGTCTAGGGATGACAGTTAGTACACCCTTAAGAGAAAACATAAACGTTGACGAGGTATATAAAAGGGTAGTATTATACGTCGAGGGGATGGAATTACAGATGGACCTTATGCCCTAGAATTGTATGACTTTGATTTGATTCTGGGTATGGATTGACTAAGTAGATATAAAGCACAAGTAGATTGTTTTACTAAAACTGTGGTTATATAAGGGGTGGGTAAAAAGAAGGCAGTATTTAGAGGAGAAAGAAGGGTAGTCCTAAATTCTATAATTTCAGTCATAACAGCTGGGAGACTGATCAAGAAAGGATACCTTAGCTGGTTGGCTCATGTAAGAGAATTGAAGAAGGGGAGCATAGAATTAGCAAGAATCCCTATTGTAAGATAATTCCCAGATGTATTTCTGGAAGAGTTAATTAGACTACCCCCAATTAGAGAGGTTAAAGTCTCCATTATGACCCTTATAGGAATCAATTCTATAGCACAGTCCTCTTGTAGGATGGCCTCCGTTGAACTAGCTGAGTTGAAGATCAACTTCAAGAATTGTTAGACAAAGGTTTCATACGGCCGAGCAACTCGTCTTGGGGAGCCCCGATATTGTTTGTGAAGAAAAAAGATGGCACGTTTTAGCTGTGTATAGACTATCGTCAGCTGAAGAAAGTGACGATAAAGAATATATACCTATTACCGTGAATTGATGACTTATTTGATCAGTTTAAGGAAGCGATGGTGTTTTCTAAGATAGATTTGAGGTCGAGGTACTATCAGTTAAGGATCAAAGAACAAGACGTATTGAAAACTGCTTTTAGGATCCGTTACGAGCATTATGCATTTCTAGTGATGCCTTTTGGGTTGACAAATTCCCCCGTGATATTTATGGACTTAATGAATCGAGTGTTCCGACCTTATATGGATAAATATGTGGTGATATTTATTGATGATATATTGGTGTATTCTGGCTCTTACCTAGAACACGAGCAACACTTGAGGGAAGTGTTGGAAACTGAGGAAGAATAGACTTTATGCAAAGCGTGATAAATGTGAATTTTGGCTCAAGAAAGTAGTATTTTTGGGTCATGTTATCTCCGCGGGAGGAATATTTGTAGATCTAAAAAAAGTGGAGGTTGTTTTGAAATGGGAGAGACTTACCAACGTGACGGAGATTCGGAGTTTCCTAGGGCTCATGGGGTATTGTAGGAGATTTATCGAAGGTTTTTCGATAATAGCATCACCTTTGACCAAGTTAACTCGCAAGGAAGTAAAGTTTATTTGGTCGAAGGAATATGAGGAAAGTTTCCAGGAGTTGAAAAAGAGACTCACCTCTGCCTTGGTCTTGGCCATTCCTTTAGGGATAGAGGTGTTCATGGTATACAGTGATGCTTCGAAGAAGGGTCTAGGATGTGTGTTAATGCAGCATGGGAAAGTGATTGCCTATGCCTCTAGACAGTTGAAGCCACATGAGGTGAATTATCTAGTCCATGATTTAGAACTTGCGGCTGTAGTATTTGCCCTATGAATGTAGAGACATTACCTCTATGGGACGCAAGTTCATATTTTTACTGGCCATAAGAGCTTGAAGTATTTAATGTCACAGGAAGAGTTAAACATGCGACAAAGAAGATGGTTGGAGTTGATAAAGGATTACGATTATGTGATCGATTATCATCCAAGTAAGGCCAATGTGGTAGCTGATGTGTTGAGTAGAAAAGGGAAGGCAGTGGTTGATTATTCGGGGAACAAGGAACAAGGGGGTTTAGTAGAGTTGAAAATGATGGGTGTGCGGCTGAGTGTAGGCCTAAAAGGGTTATTAGTAGCTCAATTAAAAATTTGATTGATGCTGCGGGATAAAGTCCTGTAAGCTCAGCTGACAGATGAAGGCATAAGGAAAATTAAGGAAAAGAAAAGTCGGGGCATAGAGACACCTTTTCAAATTTTGCCAGAAGGGTTGGTGGTCATAGGCAAATAAGTTTACTTGCCCAAGAATAAGATACTGAAAGATGAAATGTTGAAAAAAGCTCACGAATCTCGATTTACAACTCACCCTGGAGCACCAAGATGTATCGGGATCTAAGAAAATATTATTGGTGGCCAAACATGAAGAGAGAAATAGCTGAATATGTGTTAAGATGTGGGGTATGCCAACAAGTGACGATAGAGCATTAGAGGCCAGTGGGAGAGTTACAACCGCTGCCAATTCCAGAATAGAAATGGGAGAATATAACCATGGACTTTATAATCGAATTACTAAGGAGAAAAAAGGGTAATGATGTTATATGGGTGGTGGTTGATCGACTAACAAAGTCGGCCTTGTTCTTTCCCACAAAAATGACGAATCCCGTGGACAAGTTGGCAAATTATACGTGAAAGAAGTAATTAGGCTACATGGAGTGCTTCTTTCAATTGTGTCGGACCGGGACCCAAGGTTCACCTCAAGATTATGGCCAAGCTTATAACAAGCTTTAGGGACTAAGGTGAACCTGAGCACAACATTCTATTCTTAGACAGATGGTCAGTTAGAGAGGAATATCCAGACACTTGAAGACCTCCTAAGGTTGTGCGTGTTGGAGTTTGGGGAAAGTTGGGAGGATCTGTTGCCATTAGTAGAATTTACATATAATAATAGCTACCAAGCTTATATTGGTATGGCGTCATATGAAGCTCTTTACGGGAGAAAATATCGTACCCCAATATGTTGGGATGAAGTTGGAAAGGGGGAGCTCTAGGTCCCGAAATAGTATAATTGACGATCGACAAAGTAAGATTAATCAGGCATAGAATGAAAGAAGCCAAATACAGACAAAAAAGTTATTCGGACAATCGAAGGAGACCTCTGGAGTTCCAAGTAGGGGACAAAGCATTCTTAAAAGTGGCACCGTGGAAGGGCATCATTCGGTTTGGAATGAAAGGGAAACTTGCCCCGAGATACATCGGGCCATTTGAAATTGTTGAAAGGATCGAGTCGATTGCTTATCGACTGCAACTACCTACGTATTTGGATAAAACTCATAATGTGTTTCATGTGTTCTTATTATGAAAAGCAGAGGTGGACCCTTCATAAGTACTACCCCTAGTTCCCATTGAAGTAAGGGAGGATTTAACTCTAGAGACCAAGCCAGTCAGAATCTAGGATCGGAGCAAGAAGGTGTTGAGAAATAAAAGGGTACCTTTAGTAAGAGTGTTATGGAGGAATTCACAGATAGAAGAAGGAAGATGGGAAAGGGAAACAGAGATTAGAGAAAAATACCCTCACCTATTTCCCGAGACAGGTATGTCATTTAAATTTCAAGGATGCAATTCTTATTAGGAGGGGAGAATGTAAAATCCTGGAAAAAAAATTAAATTAAAATGTTATTATACACATGATAAATAAAAATAATAATTAAGAAATTAAATAGGAAAATATAAAGACGTAAGGAATATGACTCAAATTATAAAGAAAAGGAAAGAATAGGGGCCGATGTATAATTAGAAAGAATGGGGGCTATAAATACCCCATTCATTCCTTTTTCATGGCCGGCTGGAAACTAAAGAAACAGGGGGAAGAGTGCAGATTTTCTTCTTCAAAAGAGAGGGAAAACAAGGGGAATTATGCACAATAACAAGTAGAGAGGATAACCAATAACAAGGATTCTAACAAGGATAAAACAAGGGGGACAAGGGGCCGGCTGCAAGCTTGAGAAGAGGGGCTAAAATATTCAATTTACATGAGCTGAAATTATGAAATTTCTAAAGGTATGGACACTAGACTTGATTTTATAAAACAAGTTAACAATTAAGTAAGAATTATGCACAAATTTCAGATTTTATAAATTAGGGTTCTTGAAGGAAAATATGAGGGAAATGCAGAAATTGATAGGAATGAGGTTAGTTAAACTAACATAAGATGCTCTAAACTTGAAAGAAACACACAAAATTATTAAAGAAAGAAATCATTGACTCCAAACTTAAGTGGCCGACCATGTGAGGATGGAAATGAGGAGGAAAGGGATTCTGAAATTTGGGGTTGATGAACACTTATGGCATGTGTAGAATATGGACAATGAGTGAGTGTTGTAAGAAAAATCAGCTAGAAAAAAAGGGGGGGGATCCTTAGTTCCTTTAGACTACGATCGGCCAAGAGCCAAATAAAGGGAAAGAAGAAGAATTATGGTGTGTTATGTATGTTTATGCAGGAATCAATTATAGTAGAAAACTCACTTAGGAATCATTGATGAATTCTGGACAGATTCATCACTTTTCGGGCCTCAAAACCATAAAATTTGGGAAACACCTCTTATGGAAATTATGGCCTGAGATGTTAGCTTTCCAACGAATCTAACCTCGCTCAATTTAAAGCTCTAGAGCTCTAGATATAGGTAAATATATCAGGAAAGGTCAAACTGCCACCCCTACTGGCAGATTTGACGAGAATTAATAAAACGGGGGGATTTAGCCGTGATAGGGGCAGAAAATCATTTTCTTTCCCTCCAAAAATCTTGTAACATCGAACTTTAACACTAGTAGGGGATAAACCACATTTGAAAAGTGAAGTTGATGATGTGTGTAATGATTTAAAACAATGAAATGTAAAGAGTAAATGTTATTGTTATTGCATTGCTATTTGCGAAATGGAAACCGGTCGTGAACTAATGTAGTGTACTTGTGAATTCAGGAGAAACCACATAGGGAGTACAACAACAACAATGGAACGCAAATCAAGCATTGGTGGCAGGTAGGTGTCCCACACCTATACTCTTCTTGGATGATAATAAACTTTGTCCTTAAATTCATGCTAGAAATCATATTCGTGAATATGACTAAAGAAAGGAAAGATATGGTGAAACAGAAATGGATTTGAAATCTGAATTTCGGTCGTAGACTCATGGATTTGGAGTTCGGATACGGGTCTATATTATATATATATATAAAAAAAACCGACCACCTATGGACTTGATTAGCTGACCTCGAATAGAGGTGACTAATGATGTTAACAAATATTGTTAACATCAGCATAACCTTGATGGAAATATAATGAATGTTGAACTTGATTAACTATTCGTATCAAGAATAGTTAATGATACCGACAAATAATGCTGGTATCAGCAAGCCCACAATATCTTGATGAACGTCCTAAGGAGGAAGTTTATGGTGTCAAGAGAACTTGGCATCGGCATTACCGGAAACATCTCCAAGTGTGATGGAGAGCAATTGATTGACTATTTCGGGTTGGAAATAGTTCAATGGCATCGACCGATTAAGATAGTGCCGACATTATTAAGGAATTGATTAGTCGATCCGGGTAAGGGTGACTAATGACATTAATATGAGTTATTAGTGTCGGCAACGACCATATCAGAACTTGGGGCGGATAAGGAAAAGGAATAAATCAGACAAAAATTATTGTGTGATAATCGAAAAGAAAACCATGGGTAGGTTGTGGAAGGATAGACTTGAGATGTAGTAAAGGAAGCGTCAAATGTTATTTTTCTTTTGCGGATCAACGAAGATTATGCCCTATCGAGTGGGTACTTGTATGTGTAGATGCATGTAGTAGTAACTCTCTATTTTTTAGTTGTATTTTATTTATTTAATATAATTATCCCCTTATTTTGATGTTGCATGTCCTTCTCTTTCCCGTCAGGAGTAGTATCCTAAGTGTCTAATTCTGTTGCATGAATTAGGAAATTAGCATTTCCAATTCTTTTGTATGATTTAGGGATTTCATGTTCTTAATTCCTTTTGTATGACTTAGGGTTAGCATCTTTATTTCTTCTGTATGAACCTGGAATGAAATGGATGTTTTTGTATTTTTCTTAAAATAATTATATGACTAGAACGATGTTAGTATTCCTTTATATTAATCTTAGATACGTTCAAGATTTTATGCTTGCAATATTAATGTTATTAATCAAGTTTATTGTTATTAGTTTGTGTTGTAAATTATATGTTTGAAATGAATCCGTGGATTTTCAATAAATATTGTGACTAATAATAATTGTGGTGGCAATGCAACATGGATATGCGATGATGATGGAATGAACATGAGATATGTACATGATGAATTGTCAATAACTTGGTACCTCTCGGTATATGGGAGATTCTGCTGAAATTTCGATAGAAATTTCGTTACAGTGTAAATAAATAAATAAAATATCCATAAAATTTAATAATTTTAATTGTCTTGTCCAATTCTGGAATTGAGAATGTTACACAGTCATCCACCTATTTAGGTGCAAGTGACCCATATATAGGTTATAGTAGAAAAATATATGTAACAAAACTAGACAAAAAAAAAATACTCAAACTTAAATATATGCATAGGTGATGTGATCTCAAAATTTTTAGTTGTTGCTCATGGTGTTCTACTTCCTATCATTATACCCCGCTTTCATGTTAAGTGTTAGTTGAGTAATAGCATTATTAGCTACAATGCTCCTATAAGGATCATGGGATTGAGGTGGGTTAAAAGTAAGTGTGGAGGACCAATGTATCTTGTGAGAAAATCTAGCGCCTTTACTCTTACTAGTGTGATTAGAAAGATTAACTCCCTCACTCCCACTGGCAAAAGTACCAGCTCCAAAATCTCCTCTACCAAAGGTTTTTTTTATCCAACTAAATATACTTAAAAGCAAGCAAAAAATCAAGAAAATAAGAGTAGGGTTCCTCAACTTTGTCTCTACACACTAAAGGTTCACCACAAGTAATTCCAATGAAAGACGAATGTGATGCTAAAGCAAAGAATAAGTAATGACTATTTATAATAGTGATTCTACTGATAACCATTAGAGATTCTCGCATGCTCATGTGAAACATTTAAGAGGTGGACCAAGATTCTCCAACCTTATCATTTACACACCCATGTGAAAGATGTCTTATGATTCCTAACATGTCCTCAGGCTTTATTCCTACAAATGTCGACCATAATATAACCAGCCTTCCCTATAAGTTCACATTATTCCTTGTATATATCCTTCGTTCTCCCCTACTATGTATGACGTTATGATAAAGTAATTTTTTAACAATACTCTGTTAAAAATTTACTTCAGGGAGAAATTGATAATGATAAGATAAAAGGGGGAACTTGGTTGGGCCTATACCGAACCAAGCCCCCACATTCGATTTGGCCGAGATTCAACACTCAGTTAAGCTGAGGCCCAACCGAGACTCAACACTCGGTCGGGTCAAAGCCCAATCGAGTTTTTTTACCCTTTCCCTTCTTTCTCTTCTCCTTTTCTCCTTTTTTTTAATCTCTTTTTATTATTACAAGCTACAAACCTATTACTACTCTATATGGAGAGATAATAAGCGGAATAGGGTTGTCATGAAGAGCTAAAAGATTTTTTCTAAATATTATCTAGATTTTTTTTTAATGTTATCAGGTTATAAAATGTTAGGTTTTAATAATAAAAGGAGGACTCTCTCAAGACAAGACAAAGAAAAAATATATTTTACTCTCTCTACTTATTGTCTTTACATTATTGCTATATAAAATACCCTAAACTGATTTTGGCATTGGAGAGTTTTTTACAGGTAACACCTTCATCCAAACAACTATCACCCAATAGGAAGCTCAAATTCAGTAAAGGTTTTTTCAAGCTTCATTAGAAAAGGACTAGGCAGGCATTTGTTGGGAATAAGGCTCAAACTAGATGGTTGATTCAAGATTTTGTTATAATGAATGCATCAGTACTAGGAGCACTCATTGTATAGTGGCCAAAATTTTGTTAAAAAACTCTTTTATATTTATATTTATATTTGTATTCTAATCAGCTAAGCAAAAGAACAACTTGACTAACTAACACACATAATAAAACAACTAAAATGGATGGCAAATTCATTGTAGCCACACTCATATTTTCCTATTCGCCATTACAGTGTAATGACCCTTTTATCCTTCCTAAAAAATTATCTATGTTTAAATTAGGGGCATTTTTATCTTTTCACCGGGCAAATTAGTCATTATTGATTTGTTTGGGGGTATTATCAGTTTTTTCATGTATTAATGAATAGTTAAATAACAAAAAATCCCTTAAAACCAAAAACAACTTACACTGTTGGGTGGGGGTATTTTTCCGTTTTACTTGGAACAAAAAAAACAATGGAATCAGGGTTATACGGTATTTTTTACCTCAAGTATTTTGTTAATTGTTGGTTTGATCAGGGGTAATAACATCATTCATCATTTAAATAATATTTTTTGTTGGAAAAGTTGATAGTACGTGTCGTGCACATGCCAACACGTGAGAGACACTGCTTATTTTGGGCAGCGAGTGTGACGTCTCATGGTGGTTTTAAATGTGCTTCCACCATATCATGTTATTTGTCGATACACGACGTCGGGCGACGGCTCCCGCTTTTTTATTTGTTTATTTAACAAAAAGGGTTTTTTCTCAATTGGGGGAAACAAAGATTTTATTGGAGTCGCCATCTAGTAATTTGAGGGAACTAGAAATCCCAAATTAGACACTGGTCCCAGAGATTCGGGTACGGGGTTAGTTATGATTAAGGGAAGGTAGACAC
>Ga0307515_10004016_pt1 | contig 30715 bp, 15 predicted proteins | sample 17_EM_MG_FD_194513 | JGI IMG/M metagenome (GOLD analysis project Ga0307515, IMG submission 194513) | Populus trichocarpa ectomycorrhiza microbial communities from riparian zone in the Pacific Northwest, United States - 17_EM | ecosystem: Host-associated > Plants > Roots > Unclassified | place...
TCATTGAATGCCTAAATTAAAAACAAATGAAACTTTTATAAAATGGTCATGGAAAAAAAATTATAAATAAAAAGAATAAGGATTTAAATTAAAATACCAAAAATAGAGAGGGTCAAGTGTATATGACAAATTGTAATTGAAAACAAACAAAATTTTTATAAAATAACCAAGAAAAAATTAAAAATCAAAAGAATAAGGATTGAAATTAAAATATAAAAAACAAAGAGAGTCAATATATACTTTTTGGTGTATAAGAGAGAAAAAAAAAAGAAAAAAAAATAGTTACTAACAACAAACCAGAAGATGGCAAGGTGATAGTTCCAACAGAACAACAAATTTTGCCAACATGAGGTTTCACATGCGTCGCTTGAACAATAAAGGCATCTTCCACGTGTTGATGAATGAGGCCCACGATCTTAAAGCTTTTTTATTTAAAAATTAATTATTAAAAGTAAAAAATTCAAAATACCTTTTATAATTCTGGAATTAAAAAAAACCCATATAAAAAGATGAAATCGCCTTTAACACATGCCTTAATTTTTTCTGATTTTCTAAAATCATAAAAGTCATTTTACTATCTTGTAAAAAACCAAAAAACAGAAATACTATTATTCAACAACTCTATTATTTTAATGTGGGTCAAACAAAATTTAAAAAAACAAAAATAACTCCCGACAATCTCTAATGATCAATTGACTATTGTTAAAGATATCAAACCACCCTCGAATCAAAAACACCCCATTTTTTCTTGAAAGGCCGAAACCATAATTTAATTGTTGTAATGAATAGTGTCTTTTGCCTGTGTGCACAGTGTTTTACACATTGTTTATGTTAATATAATAAAACAAATTATATAATATGCTTCATCATATCTTTCAATTAAATAATATAAATAATTTCATGATTGATTTGAGTTGATAAATTCTTTAATTGTTTTTCAAAGGAAATATTTAGCAACAACGAGAAACTAATTATTCCGAATTAGGTAATTGAAAAGCATGTTTCCCAGCATTGAGCCCACTCAACTTATGGGTCTGAAGGATTTTAGTAACCAAACAGTGAAAGAGCTGCGGTGGAACTTGAAGATTTGCTGCTAAGTCGTCATCATTTTTAAATGAACACGTAAATGCAACTTGCTCATTTACTTATATCGAATGTCAACGTTTGCCTTTCACTGCTGCTGGTGAGCATTCATCACCAAGTTGCTGCTGATATATGTTGACTGCAACTTCCCGGAGATTCTCTGCCATTACATTCAAGCAGGTGATCGGGGGCACATTTCTCCCACGCTCGTCCAGTGCCGGAAATAATTTCTCATGTGATTCATATTCCAAAAGTCGTGGGATTTAATGCTAAAATGGAAAAGAATTTCATCCTGTAAATCATGGCACAATATATATATATATATATATCACAACAAGTAGATTGCATAACGTTCAAATACTCGTGGAATTAAAAAAAAAAAAAACTTCAAATGATTTAGCGAAGTTCTGCATAATATTTCTTTTTAGGGTTGCTGATAAAAGAGAATAATCACAAAAATTAAAAAAAATCACACACGCACATGCATAGTCTTCCATTCTCGAACAACATTAGGTATGTATAATTTAGAGAAGTTTTAGCCATAATAAATGCTAATCTCACACCGACGGTGAATCTTTCTATAATCAAACATATATATTGAGGATATGTTAACCTTAATGGTAGTGGGCATATGCTTCACACACACACACACACACACATATCCACTTTATCTTAAATTCCACTAAAGCCAAAACCTCTCCACCTTGTTACCAAGCCCCTCGGAGAAAAGTCATGTTACTGCTAATCACACAAATAAAGTCTATCAACTTAGAAACCGAAAGCAACTTTATCAACATTATAAATTATATTATATATATATAAAAAATTATAATATAATTTATAATGTTGATAAATCATTCGTGTATATGTTAACCAAATTAATTGTATGAGACAAATCTCGATGAATATACACCATATCATATACAAGACGTACTACACAATAGTATGGAACATTATTATATGAGATATGTATGTCAGATCCTCATCTAATTGCAAAAATCTAAAATGAGCAGCAAACTCACTATTAAGATATGCTTTCAGTTTGTGAATTCCTAATAAGTTTTCTCATGTATAGCAATATGCTTATCATCTATGAGCGGAAATTTAGAGAAAAAAAGGATGTTTCAATGGAAGAAAGTTTTCTCTGTTTCTTTTGACATTAACGTGAATATACAACTTACTATTCTATATGAGTTGCTGGTTTTTTATAACATTACAAGTTGCTTAATTTGGGTAAATTGAATTGCCTAATTCATAGCTGATCTGTTTCCATAACAAACCAACGTCTCTTTCTGTTTCTGGTTTCTGTCATAAACTTCCTTGCTGCTGCTGCTGTTGATTTATTTCCATAATAAGCCAACGTCTCTTTCTGTTTGTGTTTTGTTACCATGAGAGTTGGTTTGTTTCCATGTTGCTGATCTTGATCTGATTCTAATCAGCCAACGTCTCTTTCTGTATCTGGCATGTCCTCCATCGTAACCTTCCTTACTGCTACAGTTGATGAGAGCTGATTTGTTTCCATGTTGGTTTCCATGTTGCTGGCTTACTGCTGCAGTTGATTTGTTTCCATGAGAGCTGATTAGTTTCCATGTTGGTTTCCTCGTTGCTGGCTTACTGCTGCAGTTGATTTGTTTCCATGAGCATCTGTCTTATTACCATTAATATCCTCCCTCAAACTAGGCCGGAGTCGGAGGCATAGTTTGTCTTTGAAGTAAGCCAATGCACCTTTTGACATGGGTTTGGTGAAGATGTCAACTATTTGTTCATGGGTGGAGATGTGCTGAGTGATGAGAAGACCAAGGGCAACACATTCACGTACAAAGTGGTAATCCAATTCAATGTGTTTGCTTCGAGCGTGAAACACAGGATTGATAGTCATGTGTAAGGCACTTAGATTGTCATAGTAGAGGATAGGTGGTGAAGAAGGTGATATGTGAAGATCTTGTAGAATGAAGGTTAACCATGTAAGCTCTGTCGTTATGTTAGCCATGGCTCTATATTCTGCCTCAGTACTGGAATGAGAGACAGTGGATTGTTTCTTTGCACACCAGGAAATGAGATTGCTGCCAAGGAATGTGCAGAATCCAGTTGTGGAGCATCTTGTTGTAGAGCAACCTCCCCAATCTGCATCTGAGAAAGCACAAAGATCAAGTGTAGAATGGGAAGTAAAATTTAATCTAGTGTCAATTGTGCCTTTGACATATCTTAAGATGCGATGAACCATTTTGAAATGTATAACAGTTGGAGCATGCATGAATTGGGAGATAAAATTGACACTGTAAGAGATATCAAGTCTTATGAGTGTTAGATATTGTAAAGCACCAACAAGCCCACGAAAAAACTGTGGATCTTGTAATAATATATCAGTTCATGTTGTTTTAGTCTTGGCTTTAAGTGGTGTGCTCATTGGTTTACAGTCTACCATACCAGCTCGTTCCAGGATTGTCGGCGCATAGTGTGATTGAAAGAGATGGAGTCCTTCAGATGTATGAGTAATTTTAATGCCTAGAAAATGATGATTTGGTCCTAAATCTTCCATTGCAAACTCTGAGCTCAACAGTTGAATCAGATGCGTAACCAGAGGAACAGAGGATCCTATGAGGAGTATATCATCAACATAAAGAAGAAGGATTAAAGTATCAGAGTTAGAGTGAAAGATAAAAAGTGATGGATCTGCAAGACTACAAAAGAACCCATATTTAAGAAGGAATATACTGAACCGATCAAACCAGGCACAGGGTGCTTGTTTAAGACCATAAAGAGCCTTTTTTAGCTTGCACACATGTGATGGGTATTGTGGATCAGTTGTTCCTGGGGGTTGTTCCATATATATGTCTTCTGAAACAAAACCATGCAGGAAAGCATTTTTAACATCAAGTTGACGTATGGACCATTTGTGAACTAGTGCTATGGAGAGGACCATACGAATAGTTCCTGGTTTGATAACTGGAGAGTAAGTCTTAGTATAGTCCAATCCATCAACTTGGTGATACCCCTTTGCTACTAACCGAGCTTTCAAGCGGTCTAGTGAACCATCAGGTTTGAGTTTTGTTTTTAGAACCCATTTAGAGCCAATAACATGCATGGCAGGTGTGAGCTTTCTATGGAGAGCTTCAAGTTCCTAAGTCTAATTTCTATGGAGAGCTTCAAGTTCCTCTTCCATTGCAGCTTTCCAACTAGGGTGAGCTAAAACATACTGAAAGTTAGAAGGCTCACGTGGAATGGTTGCTGAAGTCTTAGAGGATATTAAGGCATATTTTGGATTAGGCTTAAGGATGCCTCTTTGTGATCTAATAACCATGGTATATGAAGGAGAGGGTGCACATGAAGAATAAACAAGCTGCGAGTCTGATTCTAGAGAAGCAGGATTGGATTGTGAGTGAGAGAGGTGATGCAGTTGCATTTCATCTTCATGGTCAGATTCTACCAGTTGTATTTCAGTTACGTTATCAGTTCTAAGGTGCTGCTCTGCCATTCCAACAGCATTGCTGTGTTCTTCCTGTTGTGTATCGGCTACTGCATCAGCAATTGTATTAGTGATAACATAATCAGCATGTAAATTAAGAGAAAATGGTACAGTGACTTGTTCTGGCATTCCAATGGCATTGTTGTGTTCTCCCATTCCAACAACATTGTTGTATTCTTCCTGTTGTGTTTCGGCTACTGCATCAACACTAACCTGCTACTTTGCAATTGTATTAGTAATAACATCAACATGTAAATTGAGAGAAGATGGTACAGTGACTTGTTTTGCCATTCCATCGGCATTGTTGTGTTCTGCAATTCCAACGGCATTATTGGTGTTGTGTTCTGCCATTCTAACGGCACTAACATGTTGTTCTGCATAAACATCAGGTAAATTCAGAGAAAATGGTAAAGTGTTTAGTGATGAGCTTGAGCATGGTGGAGTGGACATTGTGGGTTGTATGTCTGCAGCAGAGTTATAGACAGTAGGTGGCAGCCATGAATAAAAAATGCTTATAACATGTGTAGGGGACGGAGTGATGTGGTTCTGAATTTTTTTTTATAAGGAAAAAATGACTTATCGAAGACTACATGACGAGAAATGATCATTTTTTTACTAGAAGGGTGAAAACATTTGTATCCTTTATGTTTATCACTATATCCTACAAAGATGCATAGAACTGTTTTTGGGTCAAATTTGTTTTGTTTTGTATCCCAGGTGTAGGGAAAGCATTTAGACCCAAAGACTCTAAGAGATGAGTATGTAGGATGATTACCATGTAACATGAAATATGGAGATTCAAATTTAAGTGTTGAAGAAGGCAATCTATTCATAAGATAAACAACAGTAGTGAAAGCTTTTCAACCCATAAAGATAAAGGAACACCACTATGAAATAGCATGGTCATACCTAGTTCCCGTATTACTCGATTTCTTCTTTCTACTATACTTATTTGTTCAGATGTATAAGGACATGATATTTGATGAACCACTCCTGTTGAGAGGAAGTGTGATGATAGTTTGGAATTTATGATTTCTCCTCCTCCATCAGAGTGAAAGACCTTGATATGTTTGTTAAATTGTCTAGTAACATAATGCTCAAAGGCAAAATAAGCATCAACAAAGTCAGACTTGTGTAGTAATGGGATTATCCAAGTGTATTTAGAAAAATCATCTACTAAACACACACAATATCTGAACTTTTCTATTGATAAAACAGGAGCAGATCCCCATAAATCACAATGGATTTTTTCAAAAATAACAGAACTAGAGTGTTCAGAACGGAAAAAAGGTAATCGACTAAGTTTTCCAAATTGACAACTATCACAAACATGTTCACATTTTGTGGTTCCTTTAACATTTATCAAACTTTTATTGTGCAATAATTATAAAGAAGAAAAATGCGGATGTCCTAAGCATTGATGCCAGATATCTGTTGGTCCTGATCTGAAACAATTAGAAAAGTAGAGGTCACCCTTGCGCCATCCTGTGATCATGAGTTGTCCTGTCTGTCGTTTCTTAATACAAAAATCAATGTCAGAGAATTCACAATTAACAAGAAATTGGGATGTTAACTGACTTACAAAGAGTAAATTTCTTTTCAAGTCTGGAACTAACAATACATCATTAAGTGGCAGGATTTTATTTTTCTGTGTGATGGAGGAATCTCCAATACCATGTATTAATATAGAAGAACCGTCACCAATAAGAACAGAGTCTGAACCATAGTGATTGCGAATATTTTTTAACATACCTGGATTACCTGTATGTGTGGTTGGAAGCTCCTATATCTGAGATCCATTCTGTTTCAGTGATAGTATTGTCCAAGGTGAGAGCAGCCAAAGCTTGTGGTAGGTCTCCATGTTGATTTGATCGTTTAGGCACCCACCAACATATCTTTGCAATATGACCTGCTACACCACAGTACTGGCAGGTTTCTTCTCGGTATAGCTCACGTTCTGCAGGAGTCATACGATGTTCTCCAGATGGAGAAGGTCATTTCTGTTTTGGATCTAAGGTGGGTCTGACAGTGTAAGTACGAGTTTTATCTTTAGGTTGTGCATGGAATCCTCTCCTAGTAGATATGAAGCTTTGTCTACTAACATGGTTTCCTGAAAAATGATGTTGAGGGCACTGGTGTTTTTGCCCATAGAACGCCAGTTGAGGAGTGAATGAATTATTTGTCTAATTGGTGAACTAGTTTTTTCTTTGGTCTAGGCTCTGCAATTGGGAGACCAACTCCGGGTAAGAAGGTTGGTGGTTTCAACATTGTGGTAGTGAAGATTTCATATTGAGGGCCGAGACTTGTGAGGAGGCAAAAGACTTTTTCTTTGTTTGAAATTGGTTTCCCAATAACTGCAAGGTCATCGCATAGTCCTTTGAAGATTCAAATGTGTTCTCCAATGGTTCTGTCATCTTCTTTGTGAAAATAGGTGACTTGTTGTCTGAGGGTGAATTTTTGTTCTTGGGAGTCTTCTACATATTCATTTTTTAGAGCACTCCAGACAACAAAGGCTGTATCTAGGCGACTAGGCCTACTGCAAGGCCTAATGTATGTTCTGAAAGAGTACCAATCAACCAGCCACGAATAAGCCGATTTGTCTTCCTCTAGACAATGTATTCTTCTGTTAGTCTTGGTGAAGAATTTGTGGTGGTAGTAGAATCTGGTACAATATATTTGTTTGGGATTGAGTCTTCATTGATGAGATGATCAAGTCCTGACTTTCTGCAAGAGCTAAGGCTTGTTCTCTCCATAGTGGATAACTTGTATAGACAATAATTATAATGCTTTTAAGTTACTATAGAAAAGGTGCATTGTTTCATGAATAGTTTTTATTATATTATCTTAGGATAAAAGTGTTTATATTTTATTTCCTATTTAACATATCTTATCAAAATTATTTTGATAAGAAAAAATTTAAAATACATAAAAAGCTTTTTTCAGATCTATTTGAACCGCTTAAGATCAATTCACATTAAACTTTGTACTTGTAAGAATTACCTAGAAATTAGAAAAAGAATACTTTATGTTAGTTTAATATGCATGTGATCAATCGGTTGGTTACACATGACATTATTATTTTCATGTAAATACATAATTATTATTAATATATGCTTAATTTATCTTTAATATTCATATAATATTATATTAATGAATCTAATATTTGATTTATTAATCTAGAGTAAAGATAAAGTCAATGGGATAAGAATGTTTTGCAAAGAAAATTATAAAGTTATTATAATTATAAGATTTGTATTGCATCAAAGCATTGTTATATATATTCACTCTCTGTTTTTCGTTAATTTATAAAGTTCACAAATCAAACATTCCTCCCAAAATACACAACAATTTTACAGTTAAATTATCACTCTAGAAATATCGCTTTATTTCTAATTTGAGGTTATATATTTCCTTTAAAGGCTAATGAATGACAAAAAAAAAATCATAATTAAAAAATATTATGGATGAAAGAGTAAGACACTAAGAGATCAAAGTTAATTAGTTTAGATGGGAAGCCAAAATATATTAAGTACTTTATTAAAGTACTATGATGAAGTCGTGAAAAAACTTCAAACAGAAATAGCTTTTTCCATGATTGCATCCTGAGATGTTAATATAATTGGGCTACTCTTTAGTTGATGGGTTGTACCTCAACTTTACATGGTGGCTAGATGTTCACTTGGAAAATAAGTTCACTGTAGAAAAAGGGACTTTTTTATGTCTAAATCAGTAAAATGTAGTAGAGAAATATATAAAAAAATAAAATTTAATAAAGGTGAAAAGAATGCGTATTTGGAAGTGATTGCATGGCTTATAGTTACATGGCGTAGAACTTGTATTTGCCTAGAATGGCTTGTATATTGCATGGATTTGGCTTGTATATTGCTTGGATTTCAGTTAAGTAACCTTGGTATTTAGTGGTTGAGTGCAACATTGGCTCTGGCTATTTATAACTTTGTGTGACTGTGCGTATTTATATACCCAGATCTTGAACTTTATACATGGAGAATGAGACATATCATTAGCGAAAAAATTAATGTGCTACTATTGGATAGCCATGGTTGTTGTCCCATGTAAGCTATTGGTGGAAATATTGGTGATAGACGATGTTATTGGCGTAGAAAATTATGCCTAATCTACATAGAAAAGGTTGTGTGCTTAGAAAAAAAGTTATGTGAATGAGAAGTTTGTGTTCTTGGCTCTTGAAAATTTAAAAAATGCATACTTGTGTGACTGTGCGTATTTATATACCAAGATCTTGAACTTTATACATAGAGAATGAGACATATCATTAGTGGAGAAATTAATGTGCTACTATTGGATAGCTATAATGGTTCACTGGTTGTTGTGTCATGCCATGGTTGTTGTCCTATGTAAGTTATTGGTGGAAATATTGGTGATAGACAATGTTATTGGCATAAATAATTATGCCTAATCTACATAGAAAAGGTTGTGTGTGCTTAGAAAAAATTATATGAATGAGAAGTTTGTTTCTTGGCTCTTGGAAATTTAAAAAATGCATAGAAGAATGTGTCGGGCAGGAATGAATATACTGGGGTTGGTGTCAGGCTAAAAATTCTAGTTGTTTGGACTTGAAATCCAACCATTTGGGCTAGCATAGATGGATAGAAAAATTTCATTCATCTTAAATGGTTTGAAAAGTTTAGCCCAAACGACTATAATTTTTTTTTTTTAAATCTAGGTATTATCATTTACCTCTTGAAGTCTTTTAAATAGTCATGTTTGGAAGACTTTAACCAACAAAAATAAGAGAGGAAAACACACACTGTATAAAAATTACATTTGTGGCTATGCTTGTATCTCACGTGTGCGGTGTCATGTCGATCGTCCTTTCTAAGTGGGATCTTCATGGTGATGGGTGAAAAGGATAAGAAAATTCTTGTTTCTTATAGAAAAAGGAGATGGAGTTGCCACCTCATATTTTGATTACTATGAACCCTAACTGGTTTCAGAGTCTGAATAGGGGACTTGTTGTATATATGGATGACGTATCATCCCTAGTACACCTTACCTAAGATAAACTGTATTATTTATTTATTTGATATAAACTAAGATAATGTTGTGTTTTCTAACCGTTGATCTATCTAAATTTTAAAAAAAATCTTCCTCGATAAGGATGCCCTTATTTTATCAGGTTAAAACATAAGTGTTCTAATGTCAAAATATATAAATAAAATAAAGTTTCTTTTTATTCAATATTAGGAATACATCTTATATATAAGTTCATAATCCTATAAATTAAAAGAAAACAAAATAAATTTTTTGGTGTTTTTAAAATATAAGTCAAGTTCTCATATCTTTAATAAACTATTTTTTAAATCCAAAAAAACATGTAAAAAATATATATAAAAAACTATTTTCATGAATTTTTGTGTTTAAAAATGCTATCATACCTTGTATTGTTTTTGTTTATTTTATTATTATTTATGCAAATATGATTTTTATTATTATTATTGAGAGACTTGGTCATATGGACACAAATAAAAACATATTTTTTGTATTTTTATTTGAATAAGAAAATTTTGATTTTCTTTTAATTTTCTGAAATTTTAAAGAAAAACATGTATATTTAATACCAGGTGAGCATCTTACAATATAAATCTACAACTTAAATATTAAATAAAATAGTTGGAAAACAATGCTAGGGACCCAAAAATAATTTTAAAATGGTTCTTGAATTTTTTTCAGAATGTTTTGGAAATTATTTATGGTAAAAAAAAAACTGTTATATTTAATACCGAGTCAATATTTTACAGTATAAATCCACAGCCTAAATATTAAATAAAATGGTTGAAAAACAATGTGAGGGATCCTAAAGTAATTTTAAAATGGTCCTTGAATTTTTTTAGAATTGTTTGGAAATTATTTGGGATTTGTTTGGTAAAAGCACAAAAAATAAGAAAATAAACTTTGCTGAAAAATTAGTATGGCGTGTTTGCCAAACATGCCCTTAACTAAAAATCAAAGGCTAAAAAATTGTCTTATGGCCGTGTATGGAAAACATGTCTTAAGAAAAAAAAATACATTTATTCTTTGGTAAAAACTGAACTCACCAAACACTGTCATATTAAAAAGATGGGCTGAGCACAACCACGTGGGTTGGGCTTTCTAGCCCAAAAACCCAAGTCCACAAACAAGTTCTAGAAACAAGAAAGGAACACTGAATATCAAACGGGTTTTTTGGCTTGAACTTGATGAAGAACACAAAGAACAACAAGAAATAAACCTAGAAAGCATAAACTCGGTTTCAAACTAGATTGCATAAAATTGAAGGCACACAATCACGTACAACCATCATTCAAACAAGATTTGGGTGCTAGATAATTACAATAATCCAATAAAAGCCATAATTAATTAAATTTCAGGCAAAAAATAAAAAGACAGAAACAAAGATCAAAGGCTATTAAAACAATGTTTTTAAGCCATGAAAACCTCATATTAACAATCAACAAGTATACATGCACATGTAAGAACCAACAATTGACCAAAATAATACCAAAATCAAGAACCTAAGGAAAAGTTCACGGCAAGATTACCAACCCAGAAAGTTTATAAACCTAGCAAAACAACATACACCCATAAAAAATACAATAGAATCCAGAATAACAACTAAACCTAACAAACATAGCTTAAGCATTCTTAATACAACATCATTGAATCATACAAACAAACCCAACAGGTTATCTTAAAACAACTTAAACCATAACAACTTCAAAACTTAAACACATTGTCATATCTTCAAAAATGATCATCTTAACATCAAAACATGTATAACATTACTCTATACTAACATTTAAGACTTTTATGAACATATTTAATCATTTAACTAAACTTCAAACAAAACACAGACATAACACACCAAATCATGTCCTAACTAACCATTTGAAAAAGCAAAAACAAAGCATCAAATTCATCAAAATTAATAACTACCTAAAAGGGGAATGCATAATGAACCTCTAATACCAACATTTAACAAGCATAATGGAAAAAAAAAGGTGTGCACTCAATGAGTTGTAGCCCCCATCAAAATTTGAGGGTATATCTTGTGAAGAAGAAATGGCTTTCTCCTCTAGATCCTTGGTTTCATTCTCTTTTATTTTCAATTCCTTTTCACCTTTAACTAGTCTGGATTTTGTTCCTTCTTTTTCTCTCAAATTGGTGCACTATTTCTCTAGCTTCTTTTAATCACTTATAATAGTTCTGTCAATTATTATGGTGTTTCCTTTATTTCTTCTCTCCTTTTTTTCCCCTCCCTTTTCCTCTAAAAAAGCAATTGTTTTTTTATAATAAAATCCAAAAAAATTGTTGCAAAACTAGGATGGTTTTGCAAAAAAAAGAAGAAGGGTGGCTTAAAAAAGATTCCTGCCCTTCCTTTCCTAACCTCCCTAGAAAAAAGGGTTCTAGTTCATTTTATCATCTTGTAAGGTGAATTTGATCAAGAGAAAATAATTACAAAGTTAGTCAATTAAGATAGTTTTTCTTCTTCAGTCATGCTTGACTGAGTGTGCTACTTTGACAATGTCATTGTGAAAATTAGGAGATAATCGTACCCTTGGTCTACCCGAGCCATGTAGAGGGGATGCATATGTACCCTTAGAAATAAATCACACTCGATTTGAAGGTCCAGAACTCCACATTCATTGCTTGGAAGATTGGCCCTTGATTAACTTCAATCTGTCAATGCAGAGTGGTTGATCAAGGAAAAGATGTCTGATTCGTTGAAAGAAATGGAGTGTAAACGTTTGATGGGGGTGGCTCATCCTTATAAAGGAGATGTTTTTTTAGTTTATTAGTGGTGGTTAGATCCCCTGAGGTGGTTAACGATGCCACCTTTATTCGCTTGGAGATGGCATCCTGATCATCCTTTTCAATTGGGGAAGACAATAAAACAAGGATAGATAACGTGTCACTTAATCTCTTTATTAAAAGCGAGTGACATGTCATCTACTTAAACTCTAAAAATTAGTGTTTTCTAATTAGGATATGAAAATTTTCAATTTGATCCTTGTTGTTATATTTTTAAGCTTAAACATCCTTAATTGAGGCAAACTCTAGAAATTTGCTTGAAAAACAAGTCCTCTGAGCAACAAGGGACTTTCTGATATTTAAATCAGTAAAACATAGTAGAAAAAATAATATAGAAAGAGAAAAGTGTAATGAAGGTGAAGGAATGCATATTTGAAAGTAATTATGTAGCCTAGAGTTGCATGATTTAGAACTTGTGTTGACTTATAATAACTAGTATATTGTCTGACTTTTAATGGAGTAGCTATGTCCTTTAATGGTTGAGTGTAGCTCTGGCTCTAGCTATTTATAACTCTGTGTGGCCAAAGACGAATCTTGATTTTGCTTGGTCACTGGGTGTATTTATAATCCCAAGTCTTGAACTTTCATTATGAAGAATGAGACGTATTATTAGAAGAAAAATTAGAGTGCTACTATTGGCTAGTCATGATGGCTGTTTGGTTGTTGTATAATGTCATGGTTGTTGTGTCATGCACATCACTGGTAGAAATTTCATTGGCGTAGAAAATGGTGTCTACTTTACATAAAAAAAAATGTTGTGTATAAGCATACAAAATTTTATGCATGAAAAGTTTATATGCATAGTAGCTCTTAAAAACCTAAAAAACAATACATAGAATGATATGTCAAGGCAGGATTAGACAGACCAAGGTCGATGCCGGGCTTAAAATCCTATCCATTTAGTCTTAGCCTAAAAATGACTGGAAAAATTCTAGCCATTTAGGTAGCCCAAACACCTAGAAATATTTTTGTATATAATTAGAGTATTACCAAAGAGAATTAGGGTGTTCACAAAAATATTAGAGAAAGGAAAGGAGTATGCAAAAATGTCTTATGTTTGTTTGCTTTCTATGTTTAATTATCTTGTTAAACTTAGGTAAATGTATAACATGTCAATTGTTTATATAAATGTAAAGAACTAACATAACCAAAAGATTCCAAAACTAAGTATAAAAAATCATAAAAATATGAAATTAACTAGGAAAATAATTTAAACAACAAAAATAGCAACTTTAAGGACTAGGTTGAGGAACTTCTCAACCTCAGATGATAACAACTATTGACCCTTATAAAACTAGCCTATAAAATCTTTATACCTGATTTGAGCATGATTCAATGATCGAATCTAAATTATGACTATTTTTTATCAGACTATATGTTTGTCAACATTTTTGTATCTTTGTAAGATCGTTTATGTTGTGGTAACTTAAAGCATCACCTTTGAAATTGATATTGAATTTAAAGGCTAGGTTTGACATTTTTGTGAACCTATAATTAAACCAAATTATCTGGATGTGTAGAATTGATTAAATTATTTTCAATTTTAATTTTCTAATTAACTTGAATCCATGCTCAAACATAAATATAAACTTCACCTAATAACACAATGAACAACCTAAGTACAATTAACATTCATAACCAAATAAAAATATACAAAAACAGGTTCTTACCATAGAAAGAAAATAACAACAATTTTAAAAACTTTATAATAACAATAGTAGTGGAAACTTGGAAATATGTAACAATAAATATATTTTTTTAAGATCCTTGATTGTTAAAAAGAAAAATAAGATATTAATTCACTTCATGCAAGAGGAAAAGGTTTGCATTCCATCAACATCGCAAATTAATTTGTTATGTGTGTCATACATGTTTATATAAATTTTATCTAATTTGTTTTGTTTATTTCATTAGTTTTTTAATAATTAATAATTCATATATTTATATGCTTGATCTAGTAAGAGTATATGATTATAACAAATTTCTAAGATTTTATATGATCATTAATTTAAACTATGTACTATTAAAAAACTATTGATTATATGTAATTAGTGTTAAATTTGGTGCTTAATGTTAATAGATATAATTGTTACTAACACAATCAAATTTCAGCTTTGCCCATTTTGATTCTTCTAGCTCTGCAGCTATTGAAACCCTTAATGATGGAGTTTTCACTTTTAAAGGCATCACTTCTTCTAACCCGTATACAAGAGAGTAAGGGGTTGCACTCGTAGAAGTTCTGAATGCGGTGTAATACGTGTGAAGTGTGCATGAAAGCATCTCATATCAATTTTTATAAGTGACCACTATTTTCTGGATGATTTTCTTAAGATTTTTATTGGCTACCTCGATTGCCCCCATTCATTTTTGGGTTTGTAAGGAGAAGAATTAAGATGCTTAATCTTCCACTTAGTGTAGAGCTCAACTATTAGTTTCTAGTTGAAATTCTGTGTGTTATCATTTATCATTCTTGATGCATGTCGTATCGACAAATAAGATCTTTCTTAATGAGCCTCTTGACCATAAAAATGTGTCACATGCATATAAGAGCTAGTCTTTACCCATTTAGTGAAGTAATTGATGGCTACTAAGATGAACATGTGCCCATTGCTAGCCTTTGGATTGATCGATCCTATGGCATCTAATCCCCACTTATTGAAGGGCCAAGGCGAGGTCATATTGAACAACGATGTCAGGGTGCACTTATTGTGTCACCATGTATCTAACACTTGTGGTATTTTCTGACATAGTTTACATAGTCCCTCTTCATGGTCAACCAGAAGTACCCAGATCTCTGCATTTGCCTTGTCATCGTATGCTTGCTAGCAAGAATGACATAGATTCCTTGGTGAATTTCCTGTAATGATTGCACAACCTTTTTTTTTTTTCATTCAAACACTTAAGCAAAGTCCAGTCAAAAGACCTCTTGTATAGTAGATCTTCTTCCAAGTAATAATCCATGGTCATTCTCCTTAAAGTCTTTTCATTTTTCTTGGAGGCTCTTGGAGGATATTCATGGTGCTGGATAAGCCTCTTGATGTCATTGTACCACGGTTTTTATGTCGCAAAACAAAGTGACCATTACTCTTTAATACGTGGCATCAAAATTCCTTAATTCGAATGACATTACTTTATAGGAAAATGTTCCCCAATGTGTGACATTGGTAGTTTTCTCCTTATCTTCCTCTGCCATTCTAATCTAATTATATCCTGAGAACCCGTCTATGAATGAGTATGTGACACTCTTCGCAACATTGTTAACTAAGAACGTCTATGTGGTGTAGAGGAAAGTCATCTTTCGGGCTTACCTTGTTCAAGTCTCTGTAATCCATACATGCCCTGATCCTGCCATCCTTCTTGAAAATTACAACTATATTAGCATCCAATTAAGGATAATGGACCACATTCAGGAATCTTGTGTCCCATTGTTTCTATATTTTTCACCTTCACCTTAAGCAGCATATTCGGACGCATTTGTCTGGTCTTCTGTTACTTCTTTCCACTAAGGGAATCTTGTGTACCACTATATCGATGTCTAAGCCAGACATATTTGTATAAGTCTAGGTGAAGACATTCGGATATTCATGTAACAGAGAGATTTACCATCTATTTTCTCGGTTGTAATAAGGGTACCAATCTTTAATTCTTTATTTTCTTATTCAATACCAAACTTTATAACTTTTAGCTCTTCACTAGCAGGTTTCCATGTTTTCTCATAATTCTCCACCAACCTGGTAAACTCTTTTATTTTCTTTTCTTTCCAGTCTTCATCACCCAATTTAATTGTATTATCAAAGTTTGGCTAATTATTCTTATATAATTCAGTGGGTTCATGAATTGATGAAGCTTTTAGGGTTCTTGAAAGTGTAAGGTGTGCTCATATAAGTATGTTATTTGTATGGAGAATAAAAGAAAACAAAGATATATTTTGGACACAACAAAATGCATGATCCCATTAAAATAAAAAGACTCATTTGACGAAGAAGATCTTGTGGCATTATAAGTCAAATTGCGATCAAAACTAAAAACAAGTAGAAACAACAAAGCACAACAACACATCTAGATAGAGGTAAAACATCAAAACAAGACAAAACATTTCAGCATATATGGTCAAACAAAATCAATTAGTTTTTTAACACAATAGGAGCAAGCTCCATCTTCCAATTCTGGTATGCCCCTCCCTTAACCAGCTTTTTCACAAAGGCTTTTGTAGGGACATTGTTGACAGTGTGCACCGATAATTGCCACAGCATCTCATCTTTTGCTTTGACCTTCACTTCCTCAATCTGTTCTTTATATTGACATTCCAAAGCACTAAGTCTGTCATGCCAGATTTGATCACCTCTACAAACCTTGGAAAGGTCATTCGGAGTGGCGAGATGGCAAGCCCTTCCTCTTCTAGCTTTCGTCCTTCAATCTTCTCTATTCTAGCTTCTATTTTATGACTGACGACCTGCTTATAGTCATCTTTCTTAGGCTTATACTCAAGACCAAATATCTGGTCTGCACATTTAATTTCATCAAATTGACTCGTTTTTGCATCCTAATTTCAGGATTATATCAGAAAGAAACCCCATGCTTTAAAAAGCAATTGGCAGCCATCTTTACAGTTTAAAAAACTTTCAGCTTTCTCAACATCGTACCCTTAGAAACCCATTTAGCATTCACAATTTTAAAAGAATAAATGTTCTTATCTCTACAATCTTCTGCCTCGATGAATGGTACAACCACATTCTTGATCATGAAAATTGTCTTCTCATCCTTGACATTTATCAGCATCCTTTTCATGGTATATTTCAGACATTGGTATAATGAGAAGGCTACTACTCTGGTCGTATGGATCCACGGTCTTCCTAAAAATGTGTTGTAGAATGGATGAATATCCAGTTTTATCATTCAGTATTGGATTGATGATAAATTAATTTTTGTAATTTTTAGCATATAATAAAATTAAATAATTAATTCAACCTAGTGGAGTCCATAACCGAGGTTATGAGTTTGGCAAATTGATTAAATATTAATCAAAGAGTCGAGCTGAGATTTTCTTGCTCTGTTTTTAGATTTTATTTTTCAATTCATCATTTAATATGAGTTTATATTTAATGTTAGCCTTTAGTATTTGGTCGATGATGAATCAATTTTTATATTTTTTATCATATAATAAAATATAAAAAAATTAATTCGACTCGGTAGAATTTATAAACCGGGTAGCGAGTTTGACATATTAACTAAATATTAATTAAAACATTAACTTAAAATTTTTTAAGTTTGAATTATTACATGGAGTTTATTAACACTACTGAAAATAGATATTTTTCACAAAAAAATAAAATAAAATTAAACGAGTCTAAAGCGGCAGCAAAAACGCGGGGATATACTAGTCTAATATTCTAAATATCAAAATGTATGACCGAATTCCCAAAGTTACAGGGAAATTGACAGAGAAATTATGGAGGGTAAGCTTTGTTTGATTCATCTCTATCCTTTTGTTTCTTTTGTATTATTATTCACATGTTTTATTTTCTGTCTTTTTTTTAGTTTTTTCTTCTCCTTGTGAGTTCTATTTCCTCAGTAGGCGCTTTCAATGAATTCTATGCTTAAAGAAAAAACAAAGCTTAAAGCACCGACCTCTTTGACCTAAGAACTTCAAAACCAATGATTTTATCGTGTTAGTAACATCTAGTGGTTCTGGTTTTTTTCGGCATTTTGATTCTGAGACCAAGTTTACAGCATCGCCATGTGAACATGGCCCCCGCCTTGCAGCTTTAGCTTGACTACAATGGGAACAAGGGAAACCACTGCAATATACTGCCATCGGTAATAATAGAAGAAGACAGATTCTTGACTATAATGTTCAAAAGCTCCAAAACTTCCATTCAGAATTATTACAAAGTTTTCCAACACAGTACTGATTGCTCTTAATTTCTTTACCTCATTTCACGCGCGAGGATTATTAGAAGCATGAAAATGGAAAGTCAATTTAGCACAAGAAACCCGAAAAGAGTAATTTAGAGGAGCTGGAAGACATTGCATATGGTCATATATAGTCACTGTACACGTTCCGATCTCTAGTTGTGGGTAATATTCATTGTCGCAATGGCCGGTGTCTTATGATGCGCATCAAAACACCAGAGATTCATGACTCATTTATCGGTCGAGGCACGAGTCGATCACCACTAAAAACTGCTTGAATTTCTATAAAAAGAATTATAAACAGAAGGGATTTCAGTTTTTTGTGTCATCGGTAATTTTTTAACATAATCATCCATGAAATATTTTTTATCATTGATAGATTATTTCCCTCTTTGTATTTGAAGACTTCACATTAAAATATTAGAATATGGGGTTTTTTTTTTTTGGATGGTCCAATTTCTGTAGTCAAATTAAATTAATTTGCAAGTCAGTGATACTCCAAAAACGGTGGCATACTATATATTCAAAAACATTCAATTTTAGTTGAGGTCAGCTATGCAGTGCCGTTGTGTTAGGCCACAGACACTCCTGAGTACAGAAAGATTATTATAGATTTTCCATGCATATATACCTTGAAGATCACTGGAACCATCAAAAGGTTTGGGATATTGTTAATTAAATATAGATCTCATCAGCATGACGACTACTGAGTCTGTACTTGGAAATTGTTAAATTGTTTTTTGCAGCTATATATAGCGTGCATGATAAATTAATTGCTGGCTTGTCAGCTGCCCATGCAGGATTTCACCATCGTGGCTTTACTGTATAGAACTTGTGTTGGCGGGAAGCTTAAGCATGCACCAGCAGCAGGTTGATACTTCATATATATATAACCCAGGAAGCATTGAATCATGCTTCAACCACAAATTAACCAGAAATGCATCACTACGGTCATATGTAAGCAATCTGTGTCAAACTTGTAACATTTTATGACCGCAAATATAATTATAAATCCAAGTGTACATTTTAAGGTCTAGAATCTCCCAAGAATTCCAGCCGCCGTAGAGATGAGTGATTTTGTTGGACAAATTGAAGTTTCCACACAAGCTTCATATTTTCCACACGAGTTCTTTGAGCCTGTTTGTGAAAGGGGTTGATGGTAAGCTTACAAGTGCGAGGAAAAACCTTGAGGAGAAAATAGGTCCAAGACTACTACTTATCATACGGGATTGGCTGCTTAAGTCAAGGTCTAGAACTTTCCTAGCCTTTTTTCATAAATTCAGGAGCAGAAAAGAAGAAAGTGAAATAAAAAATTGTTTGTCAACTTTAAAAATCGACAAATTAAGCTTTGTCCATTTGAAGGATATATTGCAGCCATATACGTCAAAGAAAAATCAGCTAATTGAGAATTGGAATATTAATAAACAATGTGTAAATGATAATTGTGTGTGTGCAAGCACAATATATATATGTGTAATAGTCTCAGGAGAAATTAATCATTAATAAATATTGAAATGGCGGATGAGCTTTGAGAAGGAATTGCACAACATGCATCGATTCTTATATACACCAGACTGAAAAATCGTGCTGGGTTTCAGCAGTCAAAGGTGGCTGGATTTGATTAAAATTAACATGGGACTAAAAATTTGCTTGATCCTTCAAGCACAAGCAAGGCAAGATACACAAGTTCTGCTTCAAACTGTAGCTGCAGACAGCCCTTGATCCGCCATGGTACCTCAGTGATGTTATCTTGGAAACAGCAGACAATCAGGAATTGCCTTGTTTACCGTCAAGGCTGACAACAACAGAACAAGAAATGGTCCAGCATGGCCATGGAAGGAACAAAACGTATTGAGCAGGTAAAGAGGGAATGGAAAACAGCTTTCCAAGAATGCTGACAAGAATTAAATACAGATAGTACTCCACTGCTTACACCCACAATTTCTGATTCTACGTTGGACCACAACGTCACCTGCAACTTTTCTATACAGGCTCCTAGCTAGCTAGTCTTCCAAAAACACTCTGAAAGGAATAGATGCTGCATTTCGATTGGAGCTGGACTGATCCAATCAAAAGCCGCTTTTCTCAGAAAATTCTGAAAGCTCCAAATTTTCCCACAATAGGAGAAAAGACGACTGCAACCTACGTGTCAAGAGCCTAACGGCTGGTCGGTTTGCATCAGTGGCGACTGAATGTTTTTGCATAATTGTAAAAGAAGCATTCTGTTTTTATTTTTATTTTATACGAAAACGACTACCTGTCATACATCTATTCAGCCACCTCCCATACCTTTTGGTGACTTCGTGGCGTGCCTCATCCACACGAATGCAACCACATAAGAATCCAAGAAATAAAAATCATAAAATATCATCATCGCATATATCCATCATCATCTCTCTTTGACTTGCGTAGCCATTGAAATTAAAATAGCAGGCAGAGATAGAGGTCTCGTTGCATTATTTTGTGTTGCATTCACACACACACACACACACGTCTGTGTGTGAATATGATATTTTATTTTGGGTTCGTGTTATATGATGATGCTAAACTTTAATCATAGAGCTTTGACGTGGCGATCCGAATATAAAAATTAACAAAGAATGTGTTTTATATTTTAATAATGGTTATTTTTTAAAGTATTTTTTAAAAAAAATATATCAAGTAATATTTTTTTAATTTTTAAAATTTATTTTTAATATCAGCACATCAAAATGATTAAAAAAATAAAAAAAATTAAATTTAAATAAAAAAATTAAATTTTCTTGAAAAAACAGAAACCAGAAATAACTAAATAGTAAGGATATTAAGGTGTCACACGGGCTTAACCTTTAGTACAATCCAATACCAAACAATGATTTAGTAAAGAAGGTGGTGAGGATAGCAAATCAAACATGCTTTCTGCTGAAGATGGAAGAATATGACAACCCTACACTCGTTGCCGTCGACTAGGACATCTACCGATTCGTGACATACATGGCGTCGGCAGGCATCTAATGCCAGCCATACAATGTTAAATTAGACTAAGACCAGATCGGTTTAATGCCAAAGGATGAGAGAAAGGGGGAATCGACCACGTCTTGCTAGTAGTAGCCGCTTACGCCAACAGAACAAAGTGGTAGATATGCAATCCATGCACGTGAGGTTTTGGTCAATTTGCAGCCAGAGAATTTTGAGGCATGCGATGAAAGGTAAGTCGTTGAAAATTGGAAAAGAGGAAGATAACTTGAAATCAATCTTGATCACAGTCAGTCCAGTTCTAAGCAAGGGGCCATCCATGGCGGTCATCGCCGCCGCCCATGGGATGACATCATCTTAGAACTCATTCAAAACGTGGAAGAAAACAAGCCTCTGGAAGTGTACAACGGTTAATGTGATCGTAGAATTTCTGGGGCATTAATAACTTGCACCATGCATTGAAGAGAATATTCTAGCAGAAAGGGAAACAAGAACGATTAACCATGAATCTATGGATCGTCATCATGTTGACAATTGAGAAAAAGTATTTTGTGAGGCCAAATTAATCTATAATGTAGCAATCTAGAAGTTAAATGCAGAAACGCATGAAGCAAAACAAACCAAAAGAAAACAGAAAAAAACTTCCTACAAAATCAGAACGTAAATAAACATTACGTTGGGATCTGGTTAATATAAAAAGGATGATACAGGAGTGAAAGATCCAAAACTATTTTGCTATATCTGAAATTCTTCTGGGCTCTTAATATCTAATTAATTGCATTTTTAAAAAAAAAAATATATGAATTCACCCAAAAGGCATGCAAGCATCCATGCATATCGCTTCATTGTAAAATCATTGGGAACCTGCAATGGGAACATGACATCAATTAGCTAAAAAAGAAGCAGAATGACTTCCAACGCCATAGTTAAGCCAGGATTAACTCTGAAGTTGTTTGAATGATTACATCCATACAAGAATATTTTTAGCTAACATCAAAATGAACAGAGGATGATTGTCATACCAAGGCTAAGCATTCAGTCCTCCTCCATAGGTACTTCTGGAATATCAAACCTGTCTTCCTCAATTGTTTTATTTATCACCGAAACGGGAGATAGTGATAGGGAAGTCAAGGAATCAAGAATTCATCCGAGTATAATTGCAGGACCAGGGGAGAGAACATGTAAAATGTCACTTAGCAGTAACTATTATTGTAGTTTTTTTAAAAAAGAAAAAACAAATTGCACCATTATAAAATCATTGACTTCATGCTTATAAAAAGCAAATCAGCACCTTCATATAGAGGATTTGTGATTGAAAATCTCATGAACCTTGAATAAGGAAAATAATACAAACATGACCGACTTAACCATATGCATGTAAAATCATTGTATTACAAGCATGCAACACAAGGGTTAAAACCATCAATATCCAAGAATAGAAAGGAAAAATGATTTGTAAGAGACAGGCAGGCATGCAATTGTTTTTTACCCAAATAATTTCTAACACGCATGTCACAGGACATGTGAAAATACACTTCCTAGTTTCTAATCAATAAATTAAATTCAGTCTACCCAATCTCTTTACTATTCACCAAGGGCATATAATGACCATGGCAAACCTTAAGAGTAGAATCAAAATTAGAGGCCTTAAGACTCCACTAATCCGTCTCATTGTCATCCCTATGACTTCTAAGAAGATGGCATTTCATGAATTGCTGATAAACCAACACCTACAAGTTAATATGCAGAAAAATCCATAAAAAAATGCTACCTCATACAAACCATAACATAACATAACAAAAGATAAATAAACAAAACAGGCAAATGACCAATAAAGAGGTATAAAGCTCCAAATTTTGCAAGCAAAGGATATTTAATGACATGGGATCATCCTTCTCTCCGCGATTGCGGCTATTGTCTAGCTCTCTGATTATTTCTGGAGATACCTGAAATCAAAATGAGCACAGAGATTAAACATTTCTGTGAAATAAACAAAACTGACCCATTTTGAATATTATGCATGTGTAAGCCTAAAAGAGAACTATCAGATAGATGGTCTCACTAGTTTATGCTTTTGCCTTAGAACTAGTCTTCTAAGGTTATCTTTATCTTCCTTCTGCAGTTCATTCTTGTACCTGTGAGGATTTCAACAGCAATTGTATGAGTGAAAAGGCAAGTGTGAATTGTTTTGATGCAGCTACTTAATTTTAATAGCACAAAAACTAACGATGCAAGAGAGATTTTAGGAAGAAACATCCCATGTCATACCGTGCTGCTCAAAGGAGAAATTGTGTGATTTTCAAGGGGGGTTATTTTCAGGTTATTAATGATTTTGTTGATTGAATAGTTTTATCATTACTAAGAAGTTCTCTGATTGCAATAGGTGCAAATAACCAAAATCTCATTATTGCTGAGAATGCTTTAGGTGGATTTTGTTTCCTTCGTTAGTTTAGGTAACTTCAAGAGTTCTCATGTGCCTATATAAGCACATTCTATGTAATTGAATGGCCATTTTAATCAATGAAATCAATTATCAAGACCTTGATCCACTGCGTATAACACCAGATATTGCGAGATAGCAATAATAATGGATTTCATTCATCAAAATGGCCTTTCGATTACAAATGATACGAGTGCTTATATAGGCACACAAAAACCAAGAGTCCTAGACTTAAGAAGGAAACAAAATCCCTTCTTGAGCAAAATACCAATAAAATGTCCTCACAACAATGACATCCTAAATATTGCAATTATTTTAAAATGGAGAACTTGCTATAGATACCAAAAGTACACAAAAAACTACAAATAATTTGAAAATACTAATTATTTGTTATTTCCCTTCTCGACCTGCATTTGATTGATTTGGCAAAACAGATCCACATTAATTACTTTGCTACATTAATTGTCTCTCATGAAGTATCAGATAGAGAAGGAAATCTGTGAAACACATGAAAACACAGTAAAACAGAACCATCTCCAATTAGCTACTGCAACCCCTCTCTTGGTACCTCAGGTTACATGTACACATAATAAAACAAAGCAAAAGGGAACTGCCTGTACATAAAACATAAAAGAGTACATCTGAAACAATGCAAAAGAGAGAATAGATGTGGCTAAATCTAAAAAGAACCACCCTTTAACTCGCATTCAAAAATTAAGCATTTATAGATTATACACTCTAGATAGATTTCACACAACTAAAAAGCAAAGAGGCAAGAGAAGGGAACAAGGAAAAATTATCAACCTTTGCACAAATGAAAGAAGTGATTGATGCCAAATTACAGGCATTATTCTTGTATCCTCGAGAAATCTCATAAAATGACCCACAACTGCATCAACTACACGATATGGCAAGGCATATTTCTTGTCCAATAGAAGCTTGATAAAATAACTGCAAATAGTTTACCAATGTAACAAGTAATATTCAGATCATTTAGCAACTAAAAAAGCATGAGATCCAAAATGGAAAGGAATTTTTAAACAGGTCCGCTCTTGAATTAGTTATTGGCTTATCCTTTGTTGAATTAAACCATGGAACCACAACTACAAAGGTTCATGCATCAACAATTGTTTCATTACTCAAAAGAGTACTATACTTGATATTGCCAATCATTTCATTTCTCATCTTCTCTTACAAGTTTTCTTCTCAGCATTTTCTAATGAAGTTTATTTGCGACCATCAACAATTCTTTGGAGTAGCATCACATCAAGAAACCCACAGTACATATTGCTAGGATTTTACTACATTAGTCATGACTTGTTTTCCTGAATCCATGTTAGGCATGCATTCTCTTGTAAGGTAAGACCGCAAACTGTTCGAGTGCAGAGGCAAACCAAATGCATACATAGCATGGATGAGCAGGTAAATCTGCTAACTGTTACACACTCCTTTTTTATCTTTATTTTTAATACATGTTAAACATTTACATACCTTGTTGTGCCGCAATAATCCATTTCTGCAAGTTTCAACAGTGTAACACTACAATCCCATTTAAAAAAAAGAGTTAGACTCTTTCCCAAGTATTTGAAACTTAGGAAAACAAAAGGTACAAAGTTTCAGCTGCTACAGAAGCATCTTATCCATGTGTGCTGAACGTTGAAAATATCACTTGGATGTCTTCAGAAGAGGGCGAAAAATTAAAGCAGAATGGTTTGAGATGTTTAAAAGCACTGGTGTAACGTTGTAAAATGATGTGTAAATCATGAAACTTGGCAGAATAAAAAGTGCAAAGTTCCAGCTGCTACACAAGCATCTTATCCTCGTGTGCTGAATGTTGAAACTACCACTTGCATGTCTCAAAACAGGAGAAAAAAATAAAGAACGGTTTGAAATGTTTAAAAGCATTGGTGTAACTTCATAAAATCCACATGTAAATCATGAAATTCTTATCTTTCTCAACAAGAAATTCCAACTATACAATGAAAAGATGTGAACAGGTAAAGGAATCATGTTGATTTACAGTGGGTCAAAATATGCAAGTGATTCAAGAACTTTGGGATATGGAAAGTAGTGTTGGATCCACTGGGTTTGAAGGGTCATCAGGAGGATTATGCAGCGGGGTTATTGTGTCTCCCTAACAGTTAACAAGATGATTTTATAACTAAATATACAGATACTTTTGATTACCAATTAAGACCTGCACTGAGTGTACATGGTTGTCATCTGCAAAAGTAATCATACCATGAATGAAGCACAGGAATGGAGACCTTCTGAATAATACTTCCAACAATAACAGCTTCCCTAAGATTGCAGGTCCCTGACTGCATATCAAGAAAGGAAAAGGAGTTTAAATTAAAGCATAATCATTGGTTCACTAAATAAAAAACTATCAGAACCAGGCATCATATGAATTGAAGGCCAGTGAACTTCTTGACAGAGAGTTTAGTTTTGTCTATCCTGTGAGGTATTTGTTTGGGGTTAAGTTTTCTTTTGTTGGCCTTTTTTCTTTTGCAATCACTAATTGGAATACAAACTATATTTTCAACCCTCCACCAAATAAAACCGTAAAATTTTAATTTGTGTAAACCCTAATCGGTCCGGCCACCCTGTCCTGCATTGTAACACATAAATTATAAAATAGCAGTTTGGATTTAAACAAAAACAGAGAAGTGTAGGAGAGACAGAAGATAGCAGTGAATTAATGTATCTGATCAATCTCAGAAGAGCAACATCAACAATTTATCATGCTTAAGAGAAGTGAAAGCATTCAGACACTAAACCATCACTGATTAAAAAAAAACATGTAGAAGATTTCAGTGCTAATAAATACCTTACACAATGGAAGCAATATTCCCTTGTTGAATGCAGCAGGTTTATATAGAGACTTTTTTAAAGCTTGATACAGACTGAAATGCAACCTCTTATTCATCCTAATATCATCTCTCACTCTAGGAAGTAAGACAAGCCTATAGAAGCGCTCGGCCTTCTTAGCACCCAAATTCGAAGAGAAGATTCTTGTGGCTTGATACATTGCAGCTGGTGACCATTTCTGAGGTTCGGTCAGGTACAAGACATCCTCCCAAAGTTGCATAGAAGGGATGTGTTTAAAAGCTTTAGGTATCTTTCCAGCTGTGTATTTACTAAGATACTCGCCAACTCTACACATAATCATACCAAAGTGATTTCATTACATTCAAAATTATTTCGTTCACAAATCTGTTTTGAAGAAAGGTTCTAATAAGAGAAAATGGAAAAAATATTGTCAAGAAGAGGATAGCTAATTTACCCCTTGTACAAATCTATGAGAGACTGGTCCAGCTTAGGCATAGGCTGTGTCTCTGCAAATAAACAAAGATATTCAGTATAAACAGTTAACTATACAGATTCAAGCATGTATACTAGAGTAAACACCAGTTAAAAATCTAAATGAAGGGTTCATAAAATAAACAAAAACTGATTTAAAAAAAAAAGGAGAATCATGTAATAATATGAACCTGAAGAAACATGAGCATCCCTCTTTTTTATTTTGTCAATGATAAGGTCGGTAAGTGTTTGTTGTGGACCAGCATCCTTCGACAAGAATGCCTCCAGCAATTTCTCATCGTTCTCATCAATCTCCTCCTGTCAAACCACCCAATTTAACTTCTTTTACAAACAAACTAAAGCTCCAAAAAAATCAAATGAAGGAGAACAAATATTCAACAAAATTACAAAAAACAATAAGCAAAATAGCCGGAAAAAAAAAAAGAATTTATGAAAGCAAAAGGAAATGCTGACAGGATAATCATTAAACTGGCTTTGAGTCTCTGAAAAACCACTAAAATCGTCAATTTCATCCTCAGCATATTGCTCTTCCTCACGCTCAGGTAATTCTTCCTCCAAAGCATTAAAATTAGGGTTCCTCTCTCCCGCTTCCTCAGCTTGAATCTCCTTCTGTTGAATCAACGCCGCTTTCAAGATTTTCGAGCTCATCCCCGACGATATCATCTAGAACAGAAAATCATTAAAAAATCAGAGACATAAAGGGGGGGGGGTAAGGGCATCAAAAACAAAGTGCAGATTACTTTTTGTTGTTTCTGGTGGTGTTTTGATGCTTTGGTTCGTGTCTTTGTGGAAGCAATAGAGTCTGTATCCTCCTTGAGGAAAGGCTCTGGGTTTTGGTGCCTCTCTCTTTTCTTCGCCATTGATGGAAGATAGAGTGGGTGGTTCTGCAGATAAAACTTCTTCTCAGAGAGACTTCTGCTTGGTGATGCGAAGTTAAACCCTTGTGCTATGAGGTTTTAGGTTAAGCTATGTCTTTACGCTTATAAATTTTTCCATATTCTCTACTTCTAGCCCTATATTTTAAGCATTTTCAATGTTGCCCTTATGTCTTAGAAAGTTCCAATTTTACCCTTCACTACTAACTAACTAATGAAAATCAAGGAATCCTTTTGTATCGTTGTTGGTTTTTATTTTCCGTTTTTGTTTTCATTTTCTATTTTTTAGGAAAATAAATATAAAAACTGAAACTTGCTTGGTTACCATAGTAAAATTGAAAACTAAATTGTTTGGTTGCGTTTTTTTTCTTTTTTGAAATAGGATAATAATAAACTTTGAAATTAAGTTTGTTTTTTTAATAACTTATGTGTCAAATTATGGGCATAGAATAGAATAAGATTAGGGTTTATGAAAAGAAAGTATAAATGTAAGTAATTGGAGAGATTTGGCTTTCAAAGCTCCTCCTGAGCATCTCTCTATAGCATTTTTTTAAGAAGAATGACTATAGTAGTTAAATAACTTTTTTGAACCTAGTTATCTTTTATTATTATTATTATTAACGTGGGTGTCCAGAACAGTTTGCACGCATCTCGACTAATCTTATAAACCCTGAAAATTTATCTCCTTTCTTCTATAATCTTGTAGCTGTTAACGTTTTTCTAGATACGGTGAAAGAAAATAAAGCAATATAAGTGTAAAGTTGAACAAAATACATAATTCATAACTTTGAAGCTCCTCCCTTTAGCTCAGTTGTGTGTGTGTGTAAGTTCTCTTTAACCAATACATAAGCTATCTTTTTTACTCTATGTCTTTTACTTCTAGGAGGTCTTTCTCCATTACCAAGTTTTTTTTGAAAAACTCTCTAATATGGGTGGGTGGTAAGCAAGCCTATATTTTATTTTATTTTTGTTTCAATAGGACTTTTACAAGTGTTATTAACTCTTTCCACTAAAAAAATCATCATCATTATTCAAAGTAGATTTGATCGATAAATGTATATCTTAATATATATATTTTGTAACTAATTGATTGGTTATACGTGATAATAACTTGTCCATGTAAATATATTTAATTATTAATAAAGGTTTATTTATCTCTAGTATTCATCAAATATTTTAATAATGAATTTAGAGTAAAGATAAAGTCCTTGCGACAAAATTTTTTTGCAAATAAAATTATAAAGTTGTTATAGTTATAAGATTCATATTGTATCAAAGTATCGTTCCTCATGGTTCATGATCAATACTCTCTTAATATTGGATATTAATTAGAGTAACTGAAATTGGTACATATTATGTTTTTTTTAAAAAAAAGAAAGTAGTTGCTCTCATACGCTAAAGTATGATGAATACTTAAATCTAATATGCAGATGCTTGTAAGATGACATGTACACTGACCTGCATGAGAATTCTTATAGAAAAATCATATGTGTCTACTGAAATGCTCACGTGATGGTTGTGTTAGTGATTTTTAAACTTGAGATCACGAAGTTATCTTATATAGAAAATGTTATGTTTTGATCATACTACATGTTGTCTTAAATTAATCACAGATAACAAACAAACATATGTTGGGTATAACATGATTATATGAAGGTATTTAAATAATTAAAAGATGATTCATCACCCTAGGTGAATTAGGAAAAGTTAGGTGAATTAGGAAAAGTTTTTCATATGTTTTCAAATAATATTGATTGTAAATCCTTACGCAAGATGGAATGAGATTTGAAAAGAGTTTTGGAGCCCCAACTAACCTTCTTTGCCAAGCTAAAGGGTTAAAAACACTATATTGGAACTCTTTTTACTATATGGAATCCATTGACATCAGGGAAAGCTTTTTGGATGGCCGAATTATGGTCAACCAACCCATTTCTCGCTTCTCTCTCGTTTTCCCAATGATCTCTCACCCCCTTCTCTCAAATCCTGGGGCTGAAATGTAAACAAGTAAAGTTTTGAATCAAAATATAAAACCTCAAGAAACAGGGATTAAAAATAAAAATAAAACTTTAAAGGCTAATATAAAATGTACACCATGCATAATAGGGAAAAAGAGGTTGAGTATTCATTTCTGTTTCAAATTTAATCCCTAAAGTTTTCGTTGTTTTTAAAACATCTAGAAAACACCTTAAAGATTGCAATATCTTATGGTCGCTCTGTGAGGTGGGTGAAATGCCAGGCTCTGACCCATTTAATTTAAAGTCCATTTTTCAATCTTTCTCTTACTCTAAAAGTTTTAGAAAGCATATAAGAGATCTCAATAAACACGTTAATAACCTCGTATCAATCTTTAATTCCCCCAAAACAAAAATTCAACACAATAAATTTTTTTTTGGAGACCTATACAACTTTCTCCACCGATTTGAAGGGTAAAAACACTATATTGAAACTCCTCTTGCTATATGGAATCTATTGACAACAAGAAAAGCTTTTTTGACGATCAGATTATGGATAACTAACCCACTTCCTCTTTCTTCTCTTGTTCCCTAACAATCCTCACTCCCTTCTCTCAAACCCAAGCGCCAAAATGTAAACAAATAAAGTTTTAAACCAAGAAACAGGAACTAAAATAAAAAAATGCTCTCCATTCATGGTGGGGATGAAAAAGGTTGAGTATTCATTTCCGTTTTAAATTCAATCCCTAAAGTTTCAGTTGTTTTAAATTAATAAAATTAAATCTTACTTAGCCAAATTGAATATTAACTCATTGTCCAGACTTACTCATTACGTTGTGAAAACCTTACAACAAGCTAACTAAAATAAAATATCAAGCCC
>Ga0307515_10004017_pt1 | contig 30715 bp, 19 predicted proteins | sample 17_EM_MG_FD_194513 | JGI IMG/M metagenome (GOLD analysis project Ga0307515, IMG submission 194513) | Populus trichocarpa ectomycorrhiza microbial communities from riparian zone in the Pacific Northwest, United States - 17_EM | ecosystem: Host-associated > Plants > Roots > Unclassified | place...
ATTTTAAGTTAAAGTGTGCGATCTAATATATATTACGATAAGCGAATTAAAATAAATCGATATCGGATAATCCGGTATCGGATATCGATTTCTTTCAATTCGCTTATCGTAATTTTTGGCCACACTGGTGGAGACTATATACTACGGGCACGTGCCCCTGGCACGTGCCCGATGACCATCCGAGGGGTGGAGAATAATGTAATGAAGCTTGCCATTTGTATGATTTGCTGATCTAAAGAAGTCTGAAGGCAACCAGAAGCAAAGTCGATAGATACTTAGGTCACAAGCATGCTGCGTATTATGAAACTAGCAAAGCTGTATTCTTAGTTCGCTTCTAACAATACTTACTATAATTTTCTTGTATGCCAAATCGTTTACTTACTTCCTACCACATCTATTGGCATGGCAGCTCTGGAGTAAAGTACTTAGTGGGTTTTGAGTCATGTTAGATCAATCATCTTTATAGAGTAGTAATCACCATATGAGTCGGAAGGCAATCAGCAGTGAGTATTTCTGAAGCTAGAAGTGATTGTTGTTATCACTCAAGTGGCCTAGGACGGTGGGGGCGTTCTTTCAACTTTCTGTTCACCTGTGCAAGAATGGGTTTAAACCAGCGTGAATTAAGTACGTAAGAAATAGAGCTCGATAGAAACGCCATAAAGTGAACCCCCGCCAGATCGTGCCGAAATAACAAGGATACGGTTCAAGTCACTATACCAGGCCACAGCGTCCTTTAAGGCCCCAAATGATCCCTCAAGATACACGGCTTCCCATTTACAGGGCATACGTTCTTGCGATCCAGCTGCTTATCTCGTGGCCCCGTCGGGCCGCCCACATACTTTCTGTTGCCTGCTAGCTGCTTTTGTCGCTTATCCTTATCCGGATACTGTTGGTCTCCCCAGCGGCCGACGTAATTCAGCCACTCGATTGGCGTGGTGGAGTCGTAAGGGGTGAAGGAGTTCTTGGTGGAATCGTAACTCACGTAGTATGCACTTAGGGTAGGGTCCCAGAGCGGCCCCTCATCCGTGTGATCGACAAGGAGGAAGGGGAAGTCGAGGTTGTGGTTGGGGAATGTGTGGTCGTGCACACCGGGGGTAGCGTAGTTGGCGTGAGAGCCATTGGAGCAGTATACGAGAGGCTTTGCGGGGTAGCGTGTGAGAAGAAATAATAATAATAGAAATAGCAAGAAGGAATCGGGGGAATCAGGAGTGAAGGAAGTGGAAAATTGGAGACAGGAGAGTTACGATTTTGAATGGGGCTCATCTGCTTACCCTTTTGCCTGACTTATCTTTCTTCAGAACACGATATTCAAATGCTTCGCCGTTGCCATGTTGCGAGTACCACACGTACTTCGGAACTCCATTGCTGAATCGGATCATATTCTGCTCCCTGCACAAAATGTAAGATATACATCGGCATTTCTTCAGCATTCAAAATATACCAATCGCCCACGTGATCACCTGTGTACTCGTCAGTTCATTATCTGGAGTGATAGCTCGGGAGTAATGGAAAGTTCTACCAAGCTGTTTATTAAGAACAACGCCACCCCAGTTAAACGCGAAGAAATAGAGGTAGAAAGCATCGACATTACCGCTACCATGGTCTACAACAATAATGCAACAAGTAGTAGCACCATTTGTTTTGCCGTTTGCATCTGGAGCGACACCATTGAGCCATGGGGGGTTCGTGGTTATGTCAACCTTGCTTGTCAGATAGACGTCTTGACCACCTTTGGTGCCAACTTTGTTGAGTTGGTCGAGATTGTGAAGTGTAAGCGGAGATGAAGCTACTCCCACATCTACGAAATTTATTTGCGGACGAGTATTTAGTAACTGGGCTTCTATGTCGGAAGGTTTGTATAGCTCCTTCGAATATAGGTGGACCAGAGGGGCTGTAGTATGAGGTTAGATTCGTGCTCGCCGAGAGAGACTAATGAAAAAAAGTATATTATGATAAAAAATTCCGAACATCTGGAAACATAAATCAATAAACAAAACATTTTCGGCAATGAAGTGTGCCTGCGATATAGAGGAAGGCTGAAATTAAAGCCATCACTGGGAAAATACTTCCTGACATGAAAGAGCGTAGTGCGTTTTGTATACGGTAAAGTACACAGTAACGGCTTGCAAAATTTTAAATAAGACAGTTGATCCGAGTATACTAACGAGCTTAAAAACCCCTCTCTCAAACTTCTTACCGTAGTCAAGGACATATTTGGGAACACCTGCAGGAGCAATAGAAGGAGTAGGAGTAGGAGTAGGTGAGACTGTAGTCGGATCTTGGTCAATGGCAGCCATGATTTGCAAGTTGAAGAGGGACGGGGGCCAACTGAGCACTGCGCGGTCGCACGGCTATTTTATATGCCCTTAGAAAAAGCCGTCATGCCGTCATGCCCACAAAGACTAGTGGTGGGAAGTTATCAGCTGTGAGTCTGGGGGGGATTATCAGCTGAACGAAACGCCACCAGCTGCAGCCACGCCGTGCGAAGAGCGGGAAGTGCTTGGCGGCGTTATTTTTGAGAATCTTCGAGCCGCTATTCTGATAAGAGAAACGGGACTTAGGGTGCTGCCTAATCAGCTCCCAAGGCCAAGAATAAGATGCGTTAAGAATGTGATGTGCCTTAGGCTGCGTTCGGTTGCAAAACCGTCAGATTGAATCCGAACTGAAAGTCCGGCAGAAATGACGCGTTCCTTCCTGATTTGTCACGCGTTCGTGGCTTTGTGAATTGTACGGGCGTTTGCAATCTGAAGGTTTTAGATTAAATCTGGAGTTTTAAGTTCTGCCTAGAGCTTTAGTTCAGAAGCCGTATATTGTAAGGTTGCCGACTTTTTAGTATATTTTAGCGTGCTTTTTAGGCGGTCAGAGAGAGGAACATTAAAAATTTTGTGGCTGGGTTTTGATTCTGAGGATCCCGACCGAACGATCGCCTCAGAATCAGATTTGAACTCCAGATCAACTCCATTTTGAAGCCCTCATCCTGATCTGAACTTGCAACCGAACGTAACCTTAGACGATTGGAAGTATCGCCCCAGAGCGTGCATAATCAGTGGCTGGAGGAGGTCAGCTCTCATGGATAATGTTAACAGCTGAGGCACGCCGAGAGCATTTTCAGCCGAGGCCGCTTTTCGGATGACCTTTACAGCCCGGTGAAAAGAGGGGACACGCCTTCCCAGCCTTGGGAAGAGGATTTAGCAGGATATATATTCCATGCTGTGTGCTATGTGTGCCGAAAGAACACGGTCTGATAGGCTCATCGAGCTCCTTCAGGTGCAAGTATGACTAATTCCATTTTAGAAGACTGTGAGTGTGACCGGCGGTGGCTTGGCGTCAGATGCGAAAAGAAGAAATCCCTGCCTCTCTGAAACGTGCGTGAACCACGTTATCGGATCCATTCAATGGCCAAAATACAGAAAACCCTAACCATCACGGTCGAGGTTTACTGGGTAAACGTTTATCCCTTAACATGATGGTTTGCGTCCACAGTTTATCGATAAGAGCCGGCCAATAGAAGGCTCTCGTTGACCTGATATCTTGGCACTGATGTACATCCGATACTGGTGTTCTTAGACTTGGCGCCAAGCTGTGGACACCATCGTGTCAAGGGATTCTACGACAGCCTCGTGGCACTCGTGGCAGATCGAATCACCGTGCACTGATGCATAGTGATCCTTGTCCATAGCCGGCGCGCATGGCTATCAGTGACCGCAAATTCAGTGATACCATTATTACCGTTCAAACAAATATAGAGAGGATAATACCATTTCCCAGCCAGTCCTACTGGCTGGCGAGCTGTGGCATGAAACTTGGAGGCAAATTTCACAAGTTTTTCATTCTATATTGAGTTGGAATAAGGAACGATAATTTCAAGCAAGTACATGTACCTTTAGAGAATTTCTAAGGTTGGGTGTTTTGCCATCCTTCAAAACTCTTCTAATCATCAAATGGGCAATACTAGTCTACAGAATCGTATCTCCAGATGAAATAAAACGAGCCATCGATATTACGTCTCTATACTCTACGGACTCCCTTTCCATCACATATTGCGATAGAAAGGCCTTCGATTGCAGCGCCTACAGCCTGTCCTAGACATACCCACAAACCAAATCCTCAAATAACGCTCTCGATACGGCATGCCCCCGAATGCAAAACCAATTTAGTATAAGGGCGGAACGGCTACGCATATAATTATCTCTGGTTTAATAGCATAGGGCGTCGTCGGTTCAGGAGGAAGAATAAAGGCCATGCGCATGGAGGTTCTCAGATAGTTTCGGAGGAGGTGAATGGAGCGAACACAGCTTGTATGGTTGGATAGGGTTCTTGATTGCTTGAGAATCTTCTTGAAGTGTTCAAATTCTGCTGTATTCTTCAAAAGGGTGCTGTTCAAAAGACGTTAGGTCACTGCAGTTCACGCTTAGTTTTCTATCAAACCATTTCAACAACGAGGTTGTGGAGACATCAGCTGTGTATCGAAAGATTGGCCGGCAGCTTTACACACACTCTGAAGAGATTCCGAAGAACGATTGGGGTTCTTTGGTGGAACTGCAGCCTGTGGATGTGTCTCGCTGGCTTTAGCCGCCGGTTGCAACTACCATTCTTGCGGTCTATAATATTCCCATAATGCCAAATAACTTCAATTGTCGCTAGAGATCATCTTTCTCTTCATGAATGCGGCTGTGGCATCATCAGCCTTTGTCAAGCACCTTCCGAATGCGTCTCCTTTGCCCGTGCGGGTTATCCGTATTGCCACTGGCCTAAGATTGAGCAAAATATGCCAATGGAAACACGAAGATGATGTGAGGCTCAAAGATAGCGTGTTTTGGTGATCAAAATTGGTAAATCGGGGTGCTTTAGTGGCAAAGTTTGTCGAGCTGGACAAGGTTAACAACAGAAGTCTTGGACAGCACAGCTGGACACATGTTGATAGCTTACTAGAAGATAGCTGAATCCTCTCTACGTGTAGTGCAATGATTAAATATGGGTCGCGCATTTTACTGTAGTATTTCTAGGTCCGTTAGGCCGTTGTCCAAGCCCCGAAGTAACCACCTAGCGCATTACTTTGCTCTTTCTGGATTTTTTGCCTCACTCTTAATGTTTTGGGGGCCTAATCTCAAATCGGATGCCTTTCGTCAGGTTTTTTTCCGTTAATAGAGGACCGTAGTGCCTTTTGTGGGTGTTTGCAGAACTGCAGTCACAGGTCTTGCTGGGGGTTGACTCCGCAAGCGCCAACATCCCAACTTCTAGTCACTATTACTTCGAATTCAGCCACCAACCACTTACTCACTAGAACGATCTCTCGGACCATACCATTAAGTATCTTTGCTTAGTATGTTTCAATGATTCGTGGTTATTATAAATGGAAATCTGCCCAATGTGAAAAAAAAGCCCTCTGTGTTACCGATGAAATACGATAACACTCGGGAGTATATCTTGAAGGTCAGGCTTCAAGCTGTAATGCGACCAATGCGTGAGTAGAAATAGGAGAAAAGCCATCCGTCCAGTTCACACCAATAATGCTATCAACCTGCCCCACTCCCGACACCTCTGACTGTATGCTCTAGCCCTAGTAGTTGCTTCGTCACGTCCACTAGCGTCTCTTCGATGGTAATATATTTAATTAGGCCAAGTATTGCAGACGCTGGGGCGGAATCGACAAGATCCTTCGAAAACTTCCTAGATATTGCCACTTTGCCCTGGTTGCCTCCAGGCGGTAGTCGGTCTTCCAGTTCAGGGAACCGCGTGCGCAAGATATTTGAAACAGCCTGCAAAGACATCACCCCTGCAGCTATGGTGAATCGCCTGTTGCCGGCTTCTGGGATGAAGACTGCTTGAACGTGCGCAAAGGCAAAATCCTAGTGACTCGGGATCAGCATGACAGGTCCGCAGTAATCCTGCTAATTGTGTTATACGCGCGTCTCACTTACCCGGACATCGGCGTAGTAACTCATTCCGTCAGACGGAAATACAGCTCTCTGATTGGAGGCTGTATGGCGAATGCTCCAAATCATCTGGTTGCCCTCTTCTAAGTCCATGATTTTTCTTGGGTGTCGAGTTGACGGTCCGTAGACAGACGGTGCAGAAAGTGCAACAACATCGAACCCGGGCCTTTCATCTTCAATATATTTCCATAGACGGTCATTGACGAGGTCATCGCTTGCTCGACAGGTTGCGAGGAGGAATTCCGGATCTGCTGCTGCAACACTTTGTACAGATGACGTATTGAAACGAGCTTGACTTTCGACCTCGGAACTTTGTAGCCAACGCGCAAACAAAGTGAGGGTACTTGTGATAATAACCCTCCGAACTCTCGGCGCGAATGCTCTGACGCTCTCTAGAAATGATTTTTTACTGTCACTCTGTAGATTGACGAAATGAGAGAAACGATCCTCCTCTGACGAACCAGCACACACAGTGTGAATAACGGTGTCGAAAGGCTCTGAAGTTGCAATCAGCGCATCATCATACGCACGAGGCGCCAGCAGATCTGCGTCCGGAACTATCGCGAAGTCGAGTTCGGCCTCAGAGGTGCAGGGAAATTGATTCCTTAGAGCCTCTCGTTCTGTCTCCGATCCCACCACAGCGCGGACTGAGATGCTGAAGGACAATAGTTGATCGAGAATGTGCGAGCCAATGAAGCCGTATGCTCCTGTTAGCAAAACTCGCTTGGGGGACATATCTCGGAGGTTTTGTTGAATGCTGACGCCGGAGTCCGAAGGTCGAGCGGACAAGTTGTTGAAGAGAAAAGCGGAGTCGGTTGACTGGAATTGGTGACGACGGTGATGTGTAGAAGGGAATATCGATACTTAATAGTTTTCCCTGGGTCCGCGCACCGTGGCTAGCGCTATTTCCACAGTGGTTAAGCCTCGTTGAGAGAATTGATCATCAGCAAGCCTAGCCCAACATAAGTCGCACCAGATCAGGAAATAACATAAATGAACAGTCGGGATTTAAGCTGGCTGCCACTATTGCGTGCGATTGCGATGCAGCGATGCATGTGTAGGAACGGAGATGATAGCTGTTAGGTGTACTAATAAGAGAGATACAACAAAATAAAAAACGTTCCTATTGCACCAAAACAAAAGAGACTTTTTTTCGATGGCTTGCAAGCGAGGCTGACCCCACAGTATTGCTCCATTCCCACATGTGTGAAAATCTACTTTATTCCTGACCTGTACGAGATCAACAGGACCGCCTAGGTTGCCTTTCATGAAACACGCCGGATGAGGCCCGCTCAAGCTAAGTGGCGCAAAGCTGCATGCCTAGATGGACAATTCCCGCGTGTTCGCCAAGGCTGGCTGGACAAGAGTTTCCTCTGCTAGCTAAGCCCTAAGTGAGAGCCCTAGGTAGGCATCTAGCGCGAAGACATGGTTGAAAATTCGTGTTGGCAGAGTTGAATTAATAACTGATGCTAAAGCCGTGTTGTTTGATTTGGCATGGTACACATGGGGTACCTGCGGCGAGGCAAGCTTGAAGAGTGGCGGTCCGATCCCGCCCGACTGTAGAACCATCCTCCGAGCAAAACACGGAGAGCAGCAGCTAGTCGGGCTGAGGAGGATGCCGATGGTAGCTCCTGCTTGGTGGAGGATGGTGAGCTCGGCCTGCGGGAGTTAGGGACCTGGCCTATTCAATTGCGCAAATCCACTTAGCGCCGGTGCCCCAACAACCGTTAACCTATTCCTCAGAGACCTGGTACCGGGCGACCGGTTCCCTAGCCTTTCTTGACCTCCAGAAAGCTTCCGTAGTACCCTGCGGGCGTGGGCAGGACGAAGAAGTATGACCAACAGGGCCTAGCAAATCAGCGTTGTGGACAAGGGTTTGTTTACACATAGGGCTGCCGCTGGGCTGCAGGAAAGGTTCACGTGTATCCCTGCGACTCTACTCACGTTGTATGTCAAATCAAGTTTACCGATGTGATAATCATATCAATGTCAGCTGCAGAAAGCGGGGTCGAGCTCGAATGTGGTGCTCACGCAAAGATGGCTGGGCTTTAGAGTTGAGGACGTCGGAGGTCGGGACTCGCTTGCCGCCCACTTGGGCCACCACTCATAGGCACTGGGGCCGAAAAATAAGAACTTAGATACCCCTGTAAGCCAACAGTCTCTAGCAATTACGTTGATAGTGTATCAGAAAAAGTAGAAGTCTGCAGAGATGGGCTTTAGCCTGTGAGCCCGACTTCGTCCGGTCCGGAGATCGTGACCTCTTCACAGTTTCATGCTTCAAGCTTCAAAGCATAGTGCTTATCGAACCTCCTGTGGTGGGTTGAATGGGTAGCTGGCACAGGCATTCCTGCAGGCTTCATCATGGAATGGAAATGCAATGGCCCGAGAGATGGGCTACATCTATGCTGCTTGTCGAGCTTTGCCTTATCTGAAAGAACTAGTCGCAGATTGAAGTGATGCATCCAGCATTTGTGCTGTTAGATAGACACCTTTAGCACTCACTCATGAAGCAAGCGCGAAAAACCCAGCGTACATCTTGGCTATTTTGGTTAAACAGGTCCATAAGCAATGAAACCGGGATCAGGTTACGAGGAATGAGGTAATCTGGCCTTCATATAACAAAGAGTTGCAAAAAAGGGAACAAACCCTGAAGGGAGGATGATGCGAGGACTAAACACTCGTTTAGATAAATGGTCGTTGGGACAGTGTGGACTAAATTGCATTTTGTAGATGTGCCCGTAAATAGCGCAAAGCAAGCGTACTTTAAGAATAGTCACTTGCCCCGGAAGGCGATCCCTCAACAAAGGATACGAAATAGGATTTTTCCAAAGTTGTGAAGCAATGTGGTCTTCTCGATTGAAAGTACCAATGCACAACAAGATTCGCTTTGTTGCATTGCTCCTGGGCCTGTCTATGATATATTACAGATCTCCAAAACATTCGACCGAAGTAGGGGGTTTGCGGACAAACCCTCTAGCGGCCAGCCCTTACTCCAGTAAAGATGCTTGGTTTGTGTAAAGCACATCGACAACGCTACTTAGCTTTTCAATTGTCTCCAATGCTGCATCATATCCCTGGTCCCGCTCCGCCTCGTCGTACACGATAAGGCATCCTGCCCCTTGATCCAGCACACCGATGATAACCTTGTCTAAGATCATCTGAGAGAGCTTACGTTCAACCTGCTGCGTATCGAGACCCACCATCTTTGCGACGTGGTCGATTTCCACTCGGCTGAATGGTTCAATTACCTTGATAAGATTCTGCTCCAACATGGCATCGTAAAGTCGTCGTAAGTGGTTCGAGATGAATCTGTCGCTTCCAAGCTCGTACCTGTAGTCAGAAAGCGCCGTTTCGTATTCCTCGAGGCTACGGTTGGTGTGTGCACGAGCAACGGCTTTCATCGCATCCAGGTTTTTGCCTGCATACTTGATTGCTTGCTTTGATGTCATGAGGGAAGTGACATCGTCACCAAGGTTAAGCATAATCTTGCAGAGCAACATGTACTGTAGTGCTGATGTCGCTTTCTGCGCCTCATCTTGTGAGTGGTATCCCTCCATAGCCTCGATGAAATAAGAGAAGGCGGTGTTAAAATCCTTGTCTTCTGCATGTAGCATGCCGCTCTGCATATCAAGCCCAGCTTGCAGTAGCGGAGGTGTGTATACTGACGCAGCTGATGTTCGTGCGGAAGTAAGAGCAGCGCGCCCTTTCGGCACGTTGCCTAGAGCATGGTATACCCTGGATTCTAGAAGCTGTACTTCTACAAGAACAAGTTTGTCGTCTAACCGCTTGAGCTCCTTGAGGAGGCTATTGATGAGTGTGAGAGCATCGTAATAGGATTGTTTCTGCATGTACAAAGAGACAAGACGAGTTTCGAGATTTTGACGTAGGAAGCCACGCCTTTCCGAGATAGCCCACTCTATGCATGATTTCGTAACGGAGATTTGGATGTCGGTGGTGCTCGGTATGGTAGTAAAGAGGTCGAGGAGCTGTCGCACTGGATTCGCACATGGTTAAAAAAGAGCTCCTGGATAGTTTTACTATCACTGCATACCTAGTTTGGCAGTCTTTGCCTTTGCGAAAGATGATAGCACCGAGCGTGTTTGACGAACGAGTTCCGCAAGCTCATTCACTTTCTTCTGATCTCGGTATAACTCTCCAAGACCCACAAGAGCAGTCTCAAAGCTCTTCACCGCAGCATCGCTTGACCCCGGATCCTTAGACAGCACCTCTTGGTAGGTAGCTTCAGCCTTAGCAGGCTCACTCTTCGCCAGCTTCTGCGCCTCTTCTATCCGCTTCGCGTTGTCGGTCGCCGGCGCCATTTTTGGGTATCGGGGGGATCGGGAAAGAGAATAGATAACCAAGCCAAGGAGAAAGGCTTTGATGATGTTAAACGAAGTGGTGGGGGTGGAGCTGGTAATATCGTGAGAAGAGGTCGTATTAGTGAAGCCAGAAGCTCTGGCAGTGAGCTCAAAATAGGCTTAGCAAGGGCTTGGCTAGAGGCGCCGGCGAAGGCCCGGGGAGACGTGGTAACCGCACGGGCCACATAAGTTTGTTTACCAACTCGTGTCAACATCACCATCCTCATCACCACTGTTACCACCATTTTCACACCTGGACACACTTCTACTGCCTCTCGTACGCGCTGGATCGCTAAGCATAGAGAGCTCTACTGAGCAGTAATGCAATTGATCTAAACGCGCTTGGGTTTTGGTATTCCATTCCGCTTTACATTCCGTACCACTTTTCCCGACATATCAGCACTTCTACACAATGCCTTCGATTGAGAGGGAAGAGTCTCGTGACAGAGATTTAGTGATCAAGCACCAACATTCCTTCTCTGAAGCTAACAGGTCACCTATTCCCATGTAAGCATTTTCTCTATTCTCTTCAGGCGTCAACAGAACCTTCTGCGCTTCCTTCGTTGAATCATGAGAGATGCCGCTGATCAACCGTCTTCGGGCTCTCAGGTGGGACAGCTCTGATCCTGACCGCGCACCCCCTCCACTTCCTCTAAACCCAGGCTCGCCAAATCTTTCTACTAGACCGAATACATCCGCAGTCATTGCTGCTACGGCCAGGGCACTGGAAGAGAAGGCACGAGAGAGTGCACCAGCCAGCTCATATACAACCAATCCTATGCCACAGAAGTCACCCGAGCGATCATTGATCAAAGGAGCTCAGCATAAGCGGATGCAGTCGTTGCAAACTACCAGTGTCAGGGACTTACGAAGTTTCCTTGATGGTGTTCGATCCCCGGATCGATCACCAGAGCGACCGATCACAAGGTCAGGTACTCCTACTCAAAGTCGAGAGCATGACAGGGACTATCTGTTGAGCTCTCCAGAGAAGAGTCCAACTAGATCCGGAACACCTACACCTATTGGCCGCGAGATTCTAAAAGAGACTCCTGCTCTCCGACCCTCCAGTAGACCACTTCAAAAGGCTATACTTGGGGAAAATACGCCACCATCAGCAACAATGCTAGCACTACAGACAATGTCTGTCCCACGAGAGCATCTCGATCCTCCTCTATCGAATATCACCAACTCAAACTCGACGATGAAGTCACCGCAAACCTTCGAAGCCATCTCATCCCAGCTCTTGAGTATTACGAATATTGCATCAAATCTTCAGAAAGAAATGGCTCAGCTCAGCCGCCGAAGCAAAGATAATGCTACAGATCTAGTCAGTCTCAAAGAAGCCACAAACTCTCGGGACGAGGACATCCGGAAATGTTTAAGGGAATTAGTCACCACTGTCAATCTCCAGGTACCTCATGGGGTGTTTCTAGGACCACCTGCAGATATGCCTCGATCAAATAGCGCGTTCAGCGCGGGGTACGGCGAAAGAAAGGACCTAAATTCAACTCCCCCAGGGCCCTCCAAGACTTTCTCGCTACCTAGAATTCCTTCACCAGGCAGTTTCCTCATTGACGATAGAGTGGGGAGCCCAAATCCGTACTCTGTTGAAGGCGCAGCAAGCGTCGCAATGCTGGAAAAGATCATTCGCGAAATGGTGACAAAAGATGGCCAGGAAAGACTCCTTGCCACTTTGTCAACGCTATTCGATAAAGCAAAGCAAGAGTCGGGCGAGACCGCTAAGAAGGTCACAGAGCTTGTGGAATTCATCAAAGAAGGGTCGCAGAGCCAAGCACTTATTGCTCGAGGAGGCGGTAATGGTGCTGGAATAAACGGAGCCGGGGCGGGTTTCCAACCATCACCTGGGACCGGGCCCTTGGCTCGTACGACGCGCGATATCAACGCCAGCTTTGGGATGTCCAACGGTGCAGATGGCCAGAAGCCGTACTCCAGTCCCAAGGCTGCTGATTTTGTGAGTGAAGAGATGTTGAAATATCTGCGTAAGATCAAGGATAGCGTGACGGAATCTGGCTGTATGACTGCCGAAACCAAGTCGCTTGTCCGTGACCTTCGTGGAGAGGTATTAGGCATGGGAAGGGAACTCGGGCGTAAAATTGACGAAACTGATAAAGCCCGAGGGGGTCCTCCTGCAATCGAAAGCGGTCAACCCCAAGAGGACATAGGAAGGATTGTGCAAGAGGGGCTAGCGGAACTCAAGGAGCATATGGATCGTGTCATCCGGGAAAAGCGCCGACAGTCCAGCTCATCGAGTTTATCAAGAAACACGGTGGATAGCCAAGAAGTCTACGATGTAGTCAAACATGCTTTGGCGGAACGCGGTCTTGATCGTCCTTCGGCGCACGTCAACCCTGGATTAGACAAGGAAGCCATCCTGAACGCAGTCAAGGAAGCTTATGAATCCTATAAACCAGAGATTGAACTTCAGCAATTTGGTCTTGAGAGAGACGAAATCCTTCAATGCCTCAGGGAAGGACTGGAGGACTATCGCAACTCTGCCCCCTCTCCTGAGCCCACCGGTGTTAGCAAAGAAGAAGTGATGGATGCGATTCACGAAGCATTCCAACATTTCAACCCTCCCGCACCGATAAACGAAGCACACGAAATCCGTGAGGAGATGCTAGATGCAGTTCGTGAATGCCTTGAAGAGCTCAAGCCTACGATGGCCATAACAGCAGCGTCTCAAGATCTCGAGATTACGAAGGAAATCGTTCTTGATGCTGTCAAGGAGGGACTTGCAAATCATGATCCTAACGGCCCACGGGAAATTGAGATCAGCCGGGAAGACCTGTTTGAAGCAGTGAAGGCAGGGCTCGAAGGATCCCGTACTCCATTAGAGGGCTATGGGGAGCAAGTCATGACTCGTCTCCAAGAGCTTGTTGATGATATGCGAGGTGAATTCAAATCATACTCTTCTGCGAATGGCAGAGATACGGAGCAGGTATTGGATGCCATCAAGGACGGGCTTGAGACGCTGCGTGCAGAGATTGAATCATACGTCGATAAAGCTCAAGATGTGACCGGGAAAGATGAGATCATCGACACCATGAAGGGTGAGCTGGAACGACTTCGAGTGGATGTGCAAGGGTTTGTCGCCGAAGGTCCTCGCGGCGATCATGCTCTTAGCCGTGGAGATATGCTTGCATATATCAAGTCGGAATTCGAGCATCTCCATGAAGAACTTAGCTCACAGTTCCTCCCGGCTGCCAAGGACAAGGATGATATCCTCGAAGCTCTGAATTCTGGATTCGAAAGCATGAAATCCCAAGTCGCTATCCGTGATCTTGATGATCCGCCAAATGACGAGATGAACGAGGCAATGAAAGAAGAGTTCGAGCAACTCAAAGACGTTGTACTTGGTGGAAGCGCTTCTCACAAGGACGAAATCCTAGGGGGACTACAAAGGGGATTCGAGAGCATCCAAGCGAAGCTCAGTGTCTCTGACACGGTTGTCAATTCCAATGACGACGTTTATGCATTAATGAAAGAAGAATTCGAACACCTTCGAGAAACCCTTGCTACCACGCTTGTTCGGTCAGTTGCCCCAGATAAAGACGACATAATTGATGCTGTCCGGGAATCCTTCGACGGTCTTCGAATACAACTACTTGCCGAGCAGGGCGATGTGTCTAAGGAGACCCTGGGCGCAATCCAAGGGGAGCTTGGGCATTTGCGTGAGACTCTTGGAACCGCCCTTGTGCGAAGCGGCGACTCCGTAGAGAAGGAGGAGATACTAGAAACTCTAAGAACTGGCTTGGATGAGATCCGCGGCCACGTCTCTAGACCTCAGCCAGTCGGTCTTAATGAGGAGTTACTAGAAGCTTTCCGAGGAGAGCTTGAGCAACTTCGACAATCAATCGCCACAGGTCTAGCTCGTCACAATTCTCGAGCTGATACTGAGGAAGTCCTGGACGCAGTTAGATTAGGTCTCGACGATCTCCGCTCTCACCTAGAAAAGAGAATAGACAATCCTGACCGTCAAATGTCAGCCACAGGGGAAATCCTTGATGCACTAAATGAGGGTCTCGAGAGTCTTAAATCTGACGTAGCTAAGATGGTTGACAAGCCTGTGGATATGACAGTCTCATACGAAATCTTAGACACACTCAAAGATGGTCTTGCCAGCCTCCGAGAAGACATGGACCGCTTAAAAGGAAAGCAGGAGGTAGAGGAGGTAGAGGAGGAAGTAATTCCCACAGGAAATGAGGTAGTACTGGCTGAAGACCCTGAAACGGCAATCACTCGCGAAATTCCTGCGGTGAAGAGCATCTCGGATTCTCTTCGCCGTAATGACCTGGAGAAGATGGAGGTGATGCTTGCCCAGCTGCAGATCAAGGTTGAAGCAATGGATGCCAACATCCAAAACCCGCCCCCACCAACTGTTCTACCTGAGCCTCAGCCGGCGCCCGATAGCGCAATGAAGGATGATCTAGTCGGAATCGAAGAGCTCTTGAAAGACATCCAGGCACAAGTATCTCTCATTGAGACACGAGAACGCGAGAATGTTGACGGCTTGGCAACGAAGGAGGACACTGATGCCATTGAAACCCTTCTGCGAAATACTAAAGCAACTATCGACGAAATTTCCTTCCCCGACTCTGCCGATGCGGTGACTAAGGAACATATCGAAACTGTCGAAGCCGTTGTCCGGGCTTCCAACGACGCGATCGAAGCCCTTGCTGCCCGTATAGAGGAGAACGGTGCGACCAAAGGCGACGTAGCCGTTGTTGAAGTTTTGGTGCAAGATATGAAGACAGTGTTGGAGGAGCTTAAAGAAGCCAAGCCTGCCGAGGACGAAGGCGAGAAACTTACCAAAACTGACGTTGATACCCTTGCGCTCCTTTGCATGGATATTAAGAGTAAGGTCGAGGAGATGAAGATTCCCGAGGCCGACCTACTCCCCTCTAAAGCCGATGTTGAGCAATTGACTGGTCTTATCCACGACTTCCGGGACAGCCATGACAAAATGAAGGATAGCTATGAGGCAGACATTGCAATTACAGCTAAAGCGTTTGACGATCGCAAGAAGGAAGCGGAAAGCTTAGTTGAGAGCATCGCTGACGTGAAGGTTATTCTGGATGAGATCAAGGAAGACATTAAGAATAACCTACGCGAAGGGGGACAAGGGGTAGATGGTCTGACAGAATCCTTCAAGAGTCTTGAAGATACTATTGGCTCCAACTTCAACATCACTGCCGACGTTAAAGAGCTTATGGAGACGGTCACCAGAGAGTTCGAACGGGCTCATGGCTCAGTGGAAGGCTTGAAAATCGAGCAGGACGAAAAGTCGGCAGCTACGCTGGAGAAACATAACGAAGTAAAGGAGGCCATCATTGCCGAGTTGTGCCAGAAGCTCGATGAACGTTTTGATACTATTATGGCAAAGTATGACGATGCTCAGTTACTCGTAGAAGCACAAACAAAGGCCATGGAAGAGAAGGCTGTTCAGCAAGAAGAGATTCTTGCCAACACTAAGGCTATGGCGGAAGAGCTCAGGCTGACAATAGACACCCTCGGCGCATCGATTACTGGACTGGGCACCTCGTTTACTGAAACCAGCGACAAGATAGCACAGGACTCTCAGACAGTCTTTGGTCGTATCGATGAGACCGTCGCAAAGCTCGATGAGCATCACGGAGATATTAAGGTAGAGCATCAACAAACTCGCGATGAAGTCGCGGATGCTCTACGCGCAATCAACGACCTTCAGGGAGACGTGAGCGAGTTTCACCCCAAGTTTATAGTGACTTTGCAGGAGATCTTAGCTCTCGTTAACCAACACTATGAACATTCTCAACAAGCTAAAATGTCCACCGAGGAACAGGTTCAAGCCATCGCCGATGAAACTAGAGCCCGCGCCGAAGAAATGAGGAACAACTTCTCTAATCTACCCGCTCTTCTGCCTCCACCTCCGCAAGCCATTGAGTTACCGGAAAAGTATGATGATGGCCAAGTTCAGCAGAAACTTGACATGCTCCTGAATCACACAAGTGATGTTCAGGTTCAGGGAAAACTCGACATGCTCTTGAATTACGCAAGCGATGATCAAGTTCAGGAGAAACTCGATAGACTCTTGAATCATGCTAGTGATGCTGAGAAGTCTACCGCGCAGCTGGATCGCCTTGATCAAATTCACCGCCAGGTCATGAATACGGCAGCCGAAGTAACCGAGTTCGTAGCAAAGCAAACTCAATTAATTACCGAAGGGCACGAGAGTAAAGAGCGAGAAGCTGAAGAGGTTGCTCTTGTCCTTGAACGTAGACTAGCCCAGAAAGAGCAGCTAGAAACCGACATCCAAGGTCTTAAAGAGGAGAAAGATTCTCTTCTTTCCATAGTAGCCGCTCTACAGGTCGAAAGAGAAAACCTCGCCAACCAAAAGGTCCGTCTTACTGGGGAAGTGTCATCACTGCAAACAGCTCTCGAGATTCGTCGCGAAGAGCTCCACGCTATGGACGCTAAAGCCGATGCCTTGGAACGCCGTATTCTTAATGGCATTATGGATCACTCTCGCGCTCTTCTTCTCTCCAAGTCCAACAAGGGCCCCGGCAAATCAAAGAAACAACGCGTTCCAAGCAATGTATCCCAGAGCACACTAGGAAACACGACTTCTCCAAGCGCAGCTGCAAACGGCCTGGCCTTAGCACTGAGGCCACGCCCTGCCATACGTCGCAATGGGCCTCCACTCAACCCAGCCAGCCGCCGCATTCTTTCTCTCAGTCAAATCACAAATAATGTTCCTACTGGCGCCCAAGCTTACTCCGACGCATCGAGCAACATGTCAAACGGTCTTAGCAATCTCAAGCGTAGTCATTCCGTCAAGACGCAGTTCATGCGGAAGAGGTCATGGGGCAAACGCCATAGCTTGTCTGCAGTGAATAATAAAGAGAACGAGGCCTTCAGTGAGGAGAGCGACGTCGATGGTGACGAAAATTCCCGTACGATTGAAAACAGCCCGCGCGATCTTGAGCAAGACGACTATAATGGCGAGCACGACGATCTTGGGAGCGATGCAGGTACTGAGCGGAGACACAGTTACGCTACTGCTACCGGTTCGTACGTAGACAGCTATGCTGACGGTAACACTCCCGGCTACTCGGAGAGCAGGGTTAGTTACGGCCCGGTGGATAGCGAGTATACTTACGGAACTGGGTCTTACCTCACTGGAAGCGATGTCGACAGGCGAACTAGCTACGGCTCGACCGCTAAGTCAACAATGCTAAACGGTGCGATTAACGAAGAGGAGGATGAAGTGAGTGGGGATGATCACACGGAGGGTGGTCATGAGCATAATGAAACAAACGCGGGTTCAGGAGAAGGAAACGCGCAGAAAGACATGGTTCTCTTCACGGCTCCTAGTGACAGTGGCATCGGCACCGAGGTTCCGAGCACAGCGCTAGAGCACAGCGAAGCGGATTACTTCCGCCGGGCCGCTGAAGAGGGGTCTTTGGTTGAATAAGCGAATGGAGTTGTCTCAGATTGTTAGTGAGCGTTATGTGGATTATGAATCTTTTATTGCTTTGGTTGTTGCTGGGTATTTTGATTTTCTGGTGCTGTAGGAGGGGGTGGTGAGCGGGCCTATTGTGTTACGACTATTAGGAAGGAAGTTCCCGCTAGCATTATTTGGAGTGGTGGAAAAGGGGTGCATGAGATACGGTCTGGTGTTATGTGGTAGGGTTTAATAGGCTCTTTCTTTAGGAATGCATGATCATGACCCTTTTCTAAATTACCTCTTCGAACGTGCGCGTCCTAGGTGTGAAATCGGACAAGTCCTGCCTGTAAGGCCCTCCGGTATCTTAGTTCGTGGTTTTCGCCTACAGAGCTATTAAGCAATCTAGGAGAACCTATCACCACTTGTTTTGGAGAACAAGATGAACTAACCTAGCCGTAGCCCAACGACGCCGTCGTTAAGATATTGATGTCGTGTTACAGAACAGCGCAGATTTTCCTTCTAGGCAATCTGTGGAGTCGATTATTATGGCGAAAATCAACCCCCCGTCAGGAAATCAATGCTGTCTTTCCGTCGCGCCAGGAGCTTGAGGTACTAAAAAAATGACGCAAATGCTCCTTAAAAATGATCGCGTAAACCTCATGAACTTTTTAAGGTTATATAACGTGACACACGGAGTTTTGCTCGGTCCCTGAGTTTTGCTCGCGCTAGTAAACCGCCTCCCTTTTTACTGCCAAATTGGCATTTTGATGTTCAAATCGAGCAAAATCCAGGGACGAGCAAAACCCCGTGTGTCACGTTACATAGAACTCCGTCTTACTTCCCAGCCCCATTCACCACACCAGCCTTCTTCGCCCTAAATGCCCGCAGCAGTTCCACTTCCTCTTCGGTCCTCGCAGTTTTCTCCTCTTCCCCAACCGGCAATTGCTCATGCTTCCATTCCTTCCCTCCGGCTCCATATTCCGTGCTGACCTGTCCCTGGCCATTTATCAGCCACCGGTAGATCGTTAGGCCCTCCAGGCCGACCGGACCCCGGGAATGGATCTTGTTGGTGCTGATGCCAACTTCGGTGCCGAAGCCGTAGCGCTGCCCATCCGCCATGCGCGTGCTCGTATTCCAGTAGACCGAGGCGCTGTCGACGCCATCCTGGAAGCGCGAGGCAATGGGTGCGGAAAGTGTCAGGATGGCGTCAGTATGGTGGGAGGAGTAGTCATTGATGTGACTGATAGCTGCATCGGCCGCTTCCTCTAGAGTTGGCAGGTTAGGAATTGTCTTAATGGCGAGGATGAGATCTAAGAACTCCGTGGCGTAGTCCGCCTCCGTGGCATCCTGGAGTTGCACAGCCGAGTGTTTGTTTAGCACTGCAGATAATGCGGTTTTCGAGGCAGAGTCGCAACGTAGCGACACGCCTTTTGCAAGCAGCGCTTCTGCTACGGCGGGCAACACGGTTCTGAGGGCGTTTTCGTCGACTAGAAGCGTCTCGACAGCGTTGCAGGCGGCTGGATAGCTGGTCTTGGCGTCTACCATTACCCGGACGGCCATTTCAACGGGGCAGTCATCGCGCAGGTAGATGCAGCAGAGTCCATCGGCGTGGCCTAGCACGGGGATGGCGGTGCTGTCTTTAACGGTCCGCACGAGCTTGTTGCTGCCTCGCGGGATTACGAGGTCAATATACTGATCTAGTTTGAGGAGCTCGCCGATCACGTCATGTGTTTGTACGAGCTGGAGGCAGTCATGCGGGACAGAGGTCGAGTTGAGGGTTTTAGAGATGACGGAAGAGATAGCTTTGAAAGACTCGGTCGATTCTTTGCCACCTGTTGGGGGGTGAGTGATGTCTTCCTCAAGATTGCAAGCAGTTGATAACAGACCTTTCAAAATGGCGGCATTCCCTGACTTTATGGCCAGAGATGCGATGTTTGCTATAACCTCTGGGCGAGCCTCGAATATGATCAGCAGCACACCGATGGGGGAAGTTTTCCTTTCAAGGATGAGCCCATCGTCTAGCAAAGTGCGCTTGTTCACCACGCCGACTACACGCCGACAAATATTAGCTTTGTAGGTTAAGATGAAGTTGAATGGCAACAAATTAGGTGTATCCAAGATGTAATATGCATATTAACTCTTTTTCAATTAACATAACTTTACAGAATATATCAAACATAGGGAAAAAGCCTGCGTACTTGGATCGTCTAGTGCTCGCACATCGAGGATGCCCTGCAGCATATCCTCATATTTACCCTTCTTGCCTAGATCTAAGCGTTTTACTAGGCTTTTACTTAACTTTCCACTCTCGGCAGCTTTGTTAGCTGCTTCGAGATCAAGCGCATTAGCTGCGAGAATTTGATCCTTGGCTTCAGATAGTGCAGAGTGTATAGCTGTCAATGCAGCATTGCGAGCATCTGTAGGAAGGATCGCAAGCCTGCGAGATCCTGATCTCGCTGCGCGTGCAACGTCCAAGGGAGTCGCATTCGTGAGAGACATGTTGTATAGGCCTTGGTAGGCATCGGGAAATTCCCTTGAAAATATTTTTTGCCTCGTATATTTGCAAGGGTCTTCTCCTCGCTTCCGACGCCACAACGCCCCCCAACAGCGCCACTTGGTGATTTTGCGACAACCACAAGTTCATGTTATAATCAATAAAACCTTGAGATTCAATCTTCAAAGTTACCACCTTTGTGGGGAGGCTATCGATTGGAATGGCAAATGATTTTCCCTACAGCGTCGGGATCGCGATTGTGGAGATAGGGGTATGTACCCAGCCACATAGGTCTCGCAGCCACCCGACTTTTCGGGCATCACGAGCTGCCCTGCCAACCTCGCAATTTATCACCCAACACCAGAGCTCCATCTGGCTCGCCACGCCGCATAACTAATTTTGATTATGTTATTATTCGTAGCTGGTAAAAAGATGGCTGGTGTCGCGCCTTCTTAAGTCCTGTAGCTTCCCGAGGTCACAAAGCATTCACTCCCACCTCTCAGTTTGATCTTTACGATTAACGAACTTATCATTTCTATAGCATTGCTCACCGATAGATTCCTCAGTCTCACAGGCAAATCCTACTACTCCTGCTCATACTCATACTCCTACACCTAGCCGTAACCACACTACGTATCGTCAGACGTTCCACAATATCACCGCATAAGCACCACCGCCATTTCAGCTCCCCCATCTGCCTTCAGGTAAACAATATGTGGACAACTACGAGAGCGCTCGCGACTCTAGCAATGGCAGCCTTTTTTATAGCGCCATCATCCGGACAAACGTACAGCAACTGCAATCCCCTCACCAATACCGCATGCCCGGCGGACTCGGCACTGGGCCGAAGAGTTAGCATTGATTTCACACAGGGCGCCTCTGACAGCTTTACTTCTCAAGGCAATCCTACATATGACTCAAACGGCGCCTCTTTCACGGTTGCGAAGTCGGGCGACTCTCCACAGATGACATCAAAATGGTACATCATGTTTGGTAGGGTAGATGTCGTTCTCAAAGCAGCCCCCGGTGCTGGGATTGTCAGCAGCTTTGTCATGCAGTCTGACGACCTAGATGAAATTGACTGGGAATGGCTAGGAGCCGACTCTGAAGAGGTTCAATCCAATTATTTCGGCAAGGGACAGACAACAACGTACAACCGTGGCGCATTCCACGCAGATCCTGGCAGTCAAGCTGGCTTCAAGACCTATACTGTGGAGTGGACAGCGAGCCAAATCGTATGGCAGATCGACGGAGTTACCGTCAGGACTCTTGAGCCGGCCAACGCAGACAACCAATATCCTCAAACACCGATGCAAATCAAGGTTGGTGCGTGGAGCGGTGGTGACCCTGCAAACGCTCCTGGTACCATCCAGTGGGCTCGTGGACCAACAGACTACTCCAAAGGGCCTTTTACCATGCAGGTCAAGTCCATCTCGGCCCAAGATTACTCCACTGGCTCTCAGTACAAGTATGGAGACACTAGTGGAACCTGGCAGTCAATTCAAGCTATTGGAGGCGAAGTCAACTCCGGGGGAACACCTATCGAAACTGCTGCTCCGGCGATAACCTCCTCATCAAGCGGCCAGCCAATTCCGTTTGTTGTGAAGTCGTCATCCACATACGTTACACCGACCGTCTATCCCTGGGTCCCCCTTGCGACGACAATGTCCACCGCGACGGTAACCTACAGCAACTACCCCGGACTTCCGAGCGGCTGGACGGTATCGAGTTCAGGAAAAGTAGTCCCACCCAGCTCGGCACCTGTGAGTAAGAACTCTCCATCTTTTTTCTTTTTGAATCTTAGCTAATATCCAATCTTCTAGTCGACGCTCCTACCCGCTCCATTTACGTCATCTTCTGTAGCCTCGCCTTTGGTTTCCTCTACGGCTGGCGGATCTGAGGTAATTACTGCCTATGATCAGCAGGGCTTCATGACTCTCGTAACGGTTGCGGCTGGTGCTTCAGCACTGCCGAAATCATACGACTGGCGTGGTTTCCTGATTACAGATGCTCCATCAGCACCTGCTACCACTTCTACGGCACTAGCTAACGTTCTGGAGAATAATGCGGTAAATTCGACCAAGACTATTCCCTCGGAAAGCGTATCCCCCGTTCAAACAACACAACCATCTGCTACGCCATCTACGCATACGAACAACTCTTATCGTGTCTTTTTGAATTTGAGCCTCCTTGTCACTTCGACAATCGCTGGCGCCATGTTACTATTGTGAGCACCGTTACTTATCAGCAGCATTGTTTTTCTCCACTTCAGAATTCTTAGTCGAGCATTTTTGGGATCGGTCTTGCATGAGCGGTGGCGCATGGGTAAATATTTGGTTAGGGACGCCTTAGAGCGAGCCTCCTTCATGATTTCGTTTCTTTTGGCATTTAAGCATCCTGAAGGAGGGAACTACGGTGGACTATTTCATGACTTTACGGCTTAGACGTGTGTATATTTACTAGTGGATGTGACGGATAATGCCGTTATACATAATGGGCGCAGTTGACTAGAGCAGCGCATGTCTATAGCGAACGAAGAATGGTTACGATTCAGAATCATAGGTGCTTATTGCTCAGCCTTAGAGAGTGGTTTTATTGTTTGGCCATGTGGTGACGACTAAGGAATTGTGGCTGTTTGCAATGTTTCAGCGCATGGCCAAGTAAGCGGCCAAGACAGCAGCCCTGACCAAGTGGCTTAGGTGCCTGGCGGCGATCTAGCACCAGCTGCCAGTGAGCTTGCAGCACTATTATTAACCTAACTTCAGCCTTCTACGGGGAGCAGCAAACGGCTGGACACTCCGCTCTGCGCAGGAAGCCCATGCCCAGGAAAGTGCACCCCTCCACCAGCAATTGCAATGGTGTCACCACAAAGTGGCACCGAACCGTCCTTGCGCTGCAGCACTGTGCCTGAAGCCATTGACAGCCCTCAATTTAAAAAGCCCGATTTCCCATTCACAGACGGCCTACCCAAGCCACTAAACCAAGTTCCCACCATAAATATTGATCAGCACCCCAGTTCCCTATTTCCCCCGTGCCAACCCCGGTAATCCGCGACCTTGCGTCGTTTGCACCTGTGCATATATATTCCCTTTCGCCCACTTCTTTTCGACATCATTCCCTATCAATCATTTCCTCTTTCTTTTTTTGTTTTTTAAAATCAGGCATATCCCTTTTCCTCCTTCGACTATTCGCAATACGACACTCTTCTTTGCTGGTCCCTTTAACACTTTTCACCAACATCGAAAGTCGACAACGGCCAAGATGAAGCTACTCGGCGCGGTCGCTCTTTTCGCGCCACTAGCGGCCGCTCTTTGGCCAATCCCGTCCAGCTACAGCTCCGGCAGCACTGTTTTGTGGATTGGGAGTGATGTCAAGGTCACATACAACGGTGCAAACGATGTAGGCTCCGTCAAATATCCAAATGAGCCAGGGCTGTATGTTCCTCACCAGATAGCTACTAACACGAGTTGCACTCACAGACATCTACTCATAGCTATGGCGGAAACACTACCAGTGGCGCCCCACTCACGTCACAGATAGTCCAGTTCGCTATCCAAAGAACATACAGCACTATCTTCGAGAAGAACTTCGTGCCATGGAAGTTCCATCCCCGCAACTCCGACTTCGAGCCGTCGACAGATAACAAAAAACTCGTCACGTCAATTACTCTAGAACAGCTTGTTGCTGACCCGCCAAATGTTGTGAAACCTTTGGCTGGAGAAGTTGATGAGTCGTATACGCTTAGCTTGACCGAAGATGGAGCTGCCACCATTACAGCAAATTCGTCCATCGGCATTGCCCGCGGATTGACCACATTTACTCAGCTCTTCTTCAAGCACTCCAACGGCGGTGCATATACGACTTTGGCCCCAGTTGAGATTTCGGATTCGCCAAAATTCTCTCACCGCGGATTGAACATGGATGTCTCGAGGAACTTCTTCCCCGTCGCAGATATCAAGCGCACCATCGATGCTGCGGCTTACAACAAGCTCAACCGCTTCCATTTGCACGTGACCGACTCCCAGTCATGGCCGCTGGAGATCCCTGCACTACCACTGCTAGCTTCAAAGGGAGCATATGAGTCTTCTTTGACGTACAGCCCTGCCGACTTGAAGGAACTTCAGTACTACGCTGCGATCCAGGGAGTTGAGCTCATTCTTGAAATTGACATGCCCGGTCACACGGCCTCTATCTGGTACGGGTATCCTGAACTCATCTCAGCATTCAACATTCAACCAGATTGGGATACTTATGCAGCCGAGCCTCCCTCTGGCACACTTAAACTTAATTCATCCAAAGTTGATGATTTTCTGGACACTTTGCTCAATGATCTCCTTCCACGAGTTAAGCCATATTCAGCATACTTCCACACTGGTGGTGACGAAGTTAATGCGAATGCATACTCGTTGGACGAGACGGTCAAATCCAATGACACTGCAGTCCTCCAGCCTCTCATGCAGAAGTTTCTTGATCGTAATCATAACCAAGTCCGCGCTCTTGGTCTTACTCCAATTGTTTGGGAAGAGATGCTTTTGCAGTGGAACATTACGCTTGGAGACGATGTTGTTGTGCAGACATGGCAGAGCGACCAGGCTGTTGCCGATACAGTTGCCAAGGGTCACAAGGCCCTTGCTGGGAACTATAACTACTGGGTAAGCTAATCGTTCCCAATAGCAACTTTAATGAATAGCTAGCAACTAAAAACCTTGCTTGATTTGCTAACGTTGATGAAAATAGTACCTTGACTGCGGCAAAGGCCAATGGCTCGACTTCGGCCCTGGTGCATCATCGGAGAAATTCTGGCCCTACAACGACTACTGCTATCCACTCCACAACTGGCGTCTTATGTACTCTTACGACCCACTTCAAGGAGTTCCCGACAACGGCACTCACCTTGTTATTGGCGGAGAAGCTCATATCTGGACCGAGCAGACGGACCCAGTCAACCTTGACCGCATGGTCTGGCCACGTGCTTGCGCAGCCGCAGAGGTTCTCTGGAGTGGTGCGAAGGACGCCCAGGGCCAGAACCGCAGCCAGATCACGGCGAGCCCGCGACTGAGCGAGATGCGCGAGCGCCTGGTCGCCCGAGGCGTGCAGGCCGAGCCGATCCAGATGCCGTTCTGTCTCATGAACGGAACGCAGTGCGCACTCTAAATACATCGAGCATGACGAGTTTATGTACCGGCACTAATATACATATATCAGGGGTGATATGGCTGGAGTTAATCTTTGCTTGTTTCTTGTACATTACTTAGCCTGGTGGCTTTCATGTTGCACGAAGGGGAGATGGAGGCACGTGTTCGGGAACGGCTGTATCAGGGGGTTGCGTCTTACTGAATTCTCGCGCAATGGCGGAATCATCATCTACATGGACGGAATGGAAAATGGTTGTTATCTTAACAAACAGGTATGGAGAGATATAGTGTAATATAATTTTTTGCTGAGCGGCACGCTCTTATATCGAATAGTTTGTAGCATTTTAGAGGCTGCATCTGTTTGTAACAACAAGTACACTAAAGAGCCTTTCACAGCTCCGGCTAGATCTCTTCGTCACTGTTCTTGGTCACTTGGTGTCGGCTCCTTTGAAGGATTTCAGTATAGAGTCTCACGTCGCGTTAAAAACTGGGTAGCACATACTGTGGAAGGTTCTGGGTTCAGCAAAGGCTGCGGGTATACAAGCCAGGCCTGAAGTTCCAGGGCTGCCGTATTTCCTATCTCACAAATCAGACCGGAGGAGGATATGGTTCTTTTCACGTGATTTCCCAATTATATAGTGTATTCTTGGCGCAACAAAATTTGACAACAGCCGGGCCCCTAGATAGATCAATCAACCAACGCTTGGTACCACACTGATTAAAGTTGCGAGGCTGCAAACCCAGTGCCCTCAGCTTGGATAGGTATATATACACCATGGTACAACAAGATTTAACGTCGCTACTTGCTCCTGCATAGGTTCGAGCGTGCTTAAAGTGACTTTCGGACGAGAACTCCCGAGGTCCCCGCCATCAATCATGCAGATATGGGCTTTAGTCTTCAGGGGAATCTCGACCAGAGAGCACGAGACCCGGGGCCGAACTATTCTATTCTCAAGCAACTAGGAGTTGTCCAAAATGTTGGTCGTTTGAAAAGGATACAGTGGGTGCAAAAAGGTAACAGCTAAGTGCTATATTTCCTCTATTTACTAACTGGTAGCTGTCTCTAAAAGGTCGGTGAAGAATCTCCCTTATTGTTGAATATAAAGTTTCTTTGTGACCCCCGCACACTCTCACTCTTCCACAGACTCGTCACCGTTTTCACCTGAGTGAAGAACCTAATCCCCCTTTCCGAAAATGTTCATGAACCAATGTTTTGGTCAGCAGCCAAAAGATTGTTCTTCTACTCCGATATTCCTGTCTTTGTCTCGACATGATCTTTACTGAGCGCTCGCTTCGCAATAAACGCACCTGCAACAATCCCGCAGGCAGAGACGCAAGTATACAGAATCCACATGTTCCTCAGGCTCCAGGCAAACGCCTCCTTGATGACAAGCTTCTGATGCAGATCTGAAACTGTCTTGATGAGGGGGACATTTGCGGCTGCATAGCCACCGGAGAGCTTTTCTGTTATGTCTGCTGACAAGCCAGCCGCTTGCAGGCTTTGTGCTCGGTTCTGCATTCCATTCTGGAATACAACGCCTCCAATTACTATCGAAAATGACTCTGCGATGCACCGAACGAATCCTAGCGTTGCTGTGGCAGTAGCAGTGTCTTCTTGGGAAACTAGTGCTTGGAGGGCAATGAGAGGGGGCTCGAAGAGAAGACCGGCTCCAATACCAGCCACAATTTCAAACACGACGATTTCGGCGATGGAAGACTTTGCGTTGAGATGGATGTAGAGTCCGTTTCCAATGGTGAGAAGTATCACACCAATCCAGACAAGATCGAGGTAACGACCACTGGCAAATCAACAAATTAGCAGAATCCAATGCAGAAAATGCGAGCTCCCATTGAGATGATTGAGGAAGATATTGCCGAGTGCTAAACGGTGAGCGCGTCGTGGGTAGAGTTTTCTTTCACTTCGCGTACCTGCGATGAATGAAGATGCCGGCTGTGATGCCCATAAGAGCCTCACCGACAGTTATTGGTAAGATGAGGACACCGGAGCGTATTGGTGAAGCTTCCTTCACGGATTGGAAGAACAGAGGCATATAAAACTCTGCACCTATGAAGACCTGCACCAGAATCTATCAGTCTGGATGATCTTTACGAAATATTGTCTAGGTCTACTCACGAAGCCATGCATGAAGCATAATACAAGACTTGCAACGTTAGATGGATTGCGGAAAAGACTTAGCGGCATAAGGGGATATCGTGCAAGGCGTTTTTCGCTGAAAATGAAAAGTATTGACATGAGGCAGCCAAACACGATGAGACAGATGACTTTAGGTGAGTTCCAGGGGAACACCACCCCTCCAAAGTCCAAGCCAAGAAGTAGCATTAGCGTTAAACCCAGGATAGAGAAGCTTCCCCACCAATCAATGGCTTTAACACCATCGAGGATTTCTGTTTTTGGGTTATGAACGTCGAGGAAGAGAACTAGAAGAATAAAGGTTATTCCTGAAACAGGAATATTGATCCAAAAACACCATCTCCAGGAGGCGTATTGCGTGAAGGCTCCTCCTAGAACTGGGCCAACACCCCCTGCCAAGCACCACATAAACTCTAGGAGGCCAAGGTAAAGGCTGCGATTCCTATTTCAAATCAAAAACCGCTCCATATGACGGTAATGGGAGGAAATGGGTACCTCATGCTAAATAAGTCAGAAATAACTATATTAACCAGTTGGATCAAGCCTCCACCAGCAGCTCCCTGGAGAGAACGACCAACGATTAGCATTTTCATGCTGGAAGCCCTGGCACATATAATGGAGCTGCCGAAGAAGGTCGCAACCGCAGCAAGAAGAATCGGTTTTCGACCCCAAATATCCGAGAGTTTTGACCATATTGGGGCTGCAGCTGCGTTTGCGAGAAAATATGCACCGGCAATCCATGTATAACCAGACGCTGAGTGAAGTTGAGCGGAAATTGTTGGAATGGCAGTGGCTACAATTGATTGATCAAGAGCTGCTATGAAGAGGGAAAGAAAAAGAGCGGTTAGGATAGCAAGTATCTTAAGTTTGCTGCGCGCTGTTTCGGGCCCTGGCAGCGTCCCACCTACTTCGCTAAGTTCGAAACTTTCAAGACTCGCTCCGGCATTACTTCTGGCTTTCTCATGCACATTGTCTACTTGGGACTTATGAGGTTCGAAGGTAGCCAGGGCAGTGATCACAACGCTCACGTCTCCCTCCCATGGGCCATTTTTGCGGGTGTGGTTGTCAATTGCGGCCGCCATGCTAGCGGGAAAGGCGGCGGAAAGGGCGAACAGGTTTTAGAGTGAAGAGCATTCAGTGACGCAGTCGATGAATTTAAGGCTCTCCGAGAGTATACTCTGAGAGAGGGAGTCTTTTATAAAATATGCAGGTATCGCCTAAGGTGTGGAAGCGTGAACTCTAGTCAATGTCGTTGGACCACTAACCAATTCAATTACCTAAAAGGTTAAAATAATGGTCTCCAAATGGCTGCAGCATCTTATATTGACTGCGAGATATATATCAACAGCGAGATATATATCGACAGCGAGATATATATCGACAGCGAGGTATATATCGACAGCGAGGTATATATCAAGGACAGCGGTAGCGGGACAACCTTAATTGATATACGGACACTCCCCAATTGATACACGGACACCCTCCACTGATTGAGTTTAGTTCCTTCCTAATTAAGTTAGAATATCACGTGAATTTATATTGTTTGCATCCGCATCGCGAAAATTAAATTATCAAAATGTAACTTTTATAACTATAACACCTCAACTAAGTCCCAATTTCGACTATAGTATAACTAGCAGAGTTAAAATTAAAGTTAAAATGTACTAAAGTAGCCCTCAGCAAAGCCCTCGTAAAAGGGTAGAGCTCCTAGGCCTCTAAAAGCCTATAAATATTACCGCCAATATCAGGTAAGGCACCTCTAATATTACCCATTCGCACCCCTGTAACCCCTCCTGCCTGCTTTTAAGTTAATTAATTAGATCGCGCAGTACCCTGTGAGGCGCCGGGTGAACTTATTTAGGTAATACTACCTCTACTTAATATCTACGAACTGCCTCTACGAGCACGCCCGCGCCTACGCGTAGTATTTCGGTATTTTGTTTAAATGCTAATGGTTCGCGATAAGTTAATATATTAACGCGAATAGAGCTAGCTGGGCGGCCGCGGTGGCGCTTAATAGTTAGAGGCTATTGGATAAGAAGTAGAGGATTAATAGGTAGGGGGAGGATCTAATTAAGGACGATTAAACTATTAGCATATATTAATTTCAGTAAGCTAAATATTTAGTACTAAGGTGGCGCTCTAGTGTAACCACCGGTAGATTATATAGCAGTAGGGGAGGCTGTATACTGCAGTCTATACGCCGCTATAAATTAGTTAGTAATTAGGAAACTTTATAAGCTTTAGTTGGGCCGTAGGGTAATGGAGGTACTAAGGCGTTACTTTAATAGGATATTATTAAACTCCGGCTCGCGAACGTTATACGGTAGCTTATCTTAGTAGGAAGCTAGGGTTACTCTATATTAATTTAGGTTATTCTTAATAAGGTTCTTAACATTTAAGATAACGTTAAATAGATCGCTAGTAGAAACTTAAAGGAATAGCTTTAATTTAGCGTGCGCGCTCTTAAGTTATAATATAATACTAGGAAGAGTACTTTTAGTTAGCTAATAGCCTAAATGCTCTAATATATAGTACTACTTTTTAAGTTACTAATTTTCGAAATATATAAATAGATTCGTGTAGTAGGTAGCAAAATCTCTCCTATAGAGCTACTACTTAACTTTAAAGTAGTTAATAAGTTATTCCTAATTATTATAGTCCTCTATAGCTAGTCCTAGGCTATAGTGAACTTCTTTAATATATTTTAGCTATAATAATCTACCTAGCGCTTTATAAAGTTATTACAATACTCTTGATTATTTTCCTTCTCATTGGATAGGTCTCCTTATATTACCTAGTTACTTTACGCATATATAAGGACGTTCTTAGTAATATACTATAAGCAGAGGAGCTAAGGGATATTAGGAAAGTATATATATAGTACATTCTTAAGCGCCTATTCCTTATCCATAATTACTACTTTAGGCTTTAAATTATAACGGTAGTAGAGGAGATAAAGCTATTAAATCATAAAGCCGTAATTAACCCTTATTTCGCCCAGTAGAAAGTAATAAGTAAGCTTAAAGTTCTACTTAGTATGACTAACCCCTACTATATATAGGAAGGGAATCTTAAACTTATTTATTTTATAGGTATAATTAAGTAGTAAAACATTAGGATTCTTCTAGAAGAACTTAATTAATTACAGATAAGTAAAGAATAAGTACTTAACGCGATTACTATAGTCTCC
>Ga0307515_10004019_pt1 | contig 30709 bp, 29 predicted proteins | sample 17_EM_MG_FD_194513 | JGI IMG/M metagenome (GOLD analysis project Ga0307515, IMG submission 194513) | Populus trichocarpa ectomycorrhiza microbial communities from riparian zone in the Pacific Northwest, United States - 17_EM | ecosystem: Host-associated > Plants > Roots > Unclassified | place...
AGAGATGCGGGGAGGGAATGAAGAGGGAAGGGGAGGGGGAAAGGAGAAGGCGGCGCACTCTGGTTGCCCTTGTCGACGAAGAGGATGGAGACAGGCTGAGGGACCGGGTACTCGTTCGTGGACCGCTTCGTAGGCTTCTTGGGTGGTGGAGGCGCGCGAGGCTGCGTCTGAGGCTCTGCAGGGTAGGGCTGGGCGAACGTAGGCATCGGCACGCTACGTATGCTGTTCTCTTGGTATCAAGGTACTATATCAAAGACAATAATTTGAGATCGATGTCGTGCAGCACCCGTCAGCCAGGCAGCACCGGCTCTATATACCAGCTACCCCACCATCTTTTTAATTCCTCGTCTCCCCCTATGCGCCTGTCTCGAAGCAATCGCATGTGCCAGGCTGTGCACGAAGAGAATTCGTCATCCGTGGCCCTTGTTCCTGGGTCCAAAATGCCTGCGGCTCGTCTCGCCGAATGCCTAGCTGAAAGCATGGTATTACGTGAAGCGGCTGAAACGCCGCCTTTCTAGGATGGTGTAGAGCGAGGCAGCCCTATGGGAAAGCTATGAGTGGCTTGTGCGACGCTCGCGAACTGGTGGAGTGGCTGAGTCGCCAAATCACACCACTGGCCTCCCGACGACTGGCCCTGCTTCGCCCAGTGGCTGCTGCATACGGACTAATTTCCTACCCTTTCCAATCATGAGGCCTTCAGGCCGTGGCGCAAAGTTTATACGAGATGATGATACATTCTTAAAGTAAACAGAGGCTCTATTAAGTACAATGAACAAGAGAGAGCTATTTTGTCGGCCGGCGGTTAAGGCCCTTCGTTAGCATACTCTTCGACGTCGCCATCATTGTCGCTGTCGCTCGGTCTAAACATCCCTCAGAGAATCAACAATTTCTTACTTTCACTTGTTCGTACCGTTTATACTTGCATTTTTTTTACACGGCAGGCATTCACAGAGGCTCATACACCTAGCAGCGATTGGTCTTGATAAGGCTCGCAGCCTATGTTTAATGAATGTGTGGGCATAAGGCGCATTCATATAATTTTTCTGCGATCACATTTCTACAATCGTAGTATAGAGGTTCGTTGTAAAGACAGCACCCCTTTTATCCTAACCCGCTGGCGTCCTGCATTATCGATAAGATGGTGGACCGTGCATGCAACACCAAAAGTTCGTTCAATCTAGGGCTCCTCATTGGCTGAAGTCTTATCGATAACGTAGTCACTGTAACCACAAATGACCATGATATCCCCAGATAGGCCATTTCAATTCTTACCCTACTGCTTGTTTTACGATGATGTCAATGCATTTCATTTCCCTGTCATTTTGCCCTCTAGAATCAATCTCGCCCTCATCTTTCTCTCTGATGGCACCGACGGGCATTCTTAAGCAACGCTCACCGCCCTCTGATACGTGACCTTTCACCAACTCAGTAGAAGGGGCATTCTCGAGCAACACTTGTTGCCTTGGCCTCTCATGGAACCAGTAGAAGGCGGGTGAAGTACGCTTACCGCTCACCGGTATGTGACATCTCATTGACACAGCAGAAGACACATGAACCACGCCACCGCCCGGTTAAGTCTTCCGGAGAACCACAAGATCTCTTAACCCGGAGCGCGAACTCCAACATACAAGGCGTCGCTTGTTACGAATCAACTTGGTTGCACAAGCCGAGTTTTTTGCCACCAGTAGGATCGCACGGATCTACAAGGCGGTGAGCCTAAATCTGCCTCTATGTCTGCGAATGCTAGTAGTTCATTCTTAACTGTATCTGTACCCTTACCTATCTTAACGATTAATCACCCTGAGCCCAGTGTCCTTAACAAGATTCAAGTCAGAAATCATGTCCCAAAATGCAAAATTACAAGTTGCAGTACTATGCACATTCATACATGTTTGACTCAAGCCAAAATGCCTACATTAGCCCGCAGAAATGTAATTCGTTATGTCTAAACAACCTACCAGCGTTCTCGACCAGTAATATCGACTACCAGGCCTACCTGAAAGGATTCATTGCATCCAAGGCTCCAGCCATTCAAGTGGACAACACAGGAATTCCATCACTCCGAGGTCACTTCTTAGGACTGCGAGCCACATTCCGATTCCGATTCCAATCCCAGAAAGCTCACCGCGAGGTCAAGTTGCTAGGCCTCCTCCGAACGAGAACAGCTGTTCCACGAGTGCAATTGAGACAATACCCACCAATCATAGCGCCGAATGTGATCAACGCGTTACTGCGGCCATACAGCGGTTTCTTCGAGGCCCTCTGAAGCGAAGCTTTAAGGCGCTTAAGCTGAAGGAAGAGTTATGGACTACACTTTGATCGAACCTGTAAAAGGCTGAACAAGCGATCCCTGGAAGCACAGCAGTTTCTACACAGTGAGACAACAACACGAATGATGGGTGAGGGAGCAGCCTGGAATCCTTTCGAAATAACTGGCAAGCTCAATGGCAGGCGGTAGGATAGGATGTCAAAAGGTTTGAGGATGACATCAACGATCAGATCAGGTATGTTGGATTAAATGTCAGGTATCTTCCGACCTTCGCTGACTCTACCTCTATCAAGCCTGCACCTGTCGCTCTCAACTGATTACTCGAACGTAAACTACCTCGTCGTCCCCACGAGAACTGTATACCTAGGATTGCGCCGCTCCTGTCGCCACTCGTGACAAACTCATGCTGAAGGGACCTACTTTTAGCACGAGGGTAAATGGCGCAAACGGCGTGATGGTGACTGTTATCCCGAACATAGAGAATGAGTTGACACAGGATCTCACAACACACTCTAACAGCCTAACAAAGAAGACGGACACGATGGTACAAGCTTTTAGTGCAGAGCTAGCAGCCATGCAGTGTCGAGGAAGCTGCCATAGTTAGTCAGTAGTTCTTAGTGATCGACTCTAGGCCTCACTTTCGTAGAAGTCTAGCTACTCAAGCCAATATACACTCTCTTTACAATTGACCCTTCTCGCGTCCTGACACTCTAATTCTGAGGCTAAAATAGTCCTAGGATCAGGACGCCGACCCGTCCCGTAGCGTTCCCCGTTAAAGCATCGCGCCACCTCACCCATTCCATTTTCTATGGCTGTTTCGAATGCGGATGGCGGAGTGGCTTGCCTGGCCGTAACTCCGGTCGTGGGTTAGTTGTTCAGGCGTCATTTTCACGAGTGCGAGGAGGGTCAAGTGCAAAGATGTTGCAGGTATTAAGAGGGTGATTACTATTCTCTACAATTTGGTGGAAATATATCTAATAAAGACCTTCCAGGCGCGGTATCCCGTTATCTGCCCCGATCATGCAAAAACCCAACGAGAGACCACGGCATCATTATCCGTCCTAAGACTGCTTATCCGCCTTCGATGAACCGTCCCCAGTCGCTTCTATGTCTGTTGTCCTGCGTACTGGGTCGTGTCCGTGTAGTGTGGTTGTGTCGCCGCTGGCGAGGCCGAACCCCTCGCCGAATGTGTATGCGGATTCGCCGTGGATCGCGTCGTCGCCGATGACAAGGTTTTCTTCACTCATGCGGAGCGGGATGCGTAGGGCGTATTTGATGAAGAGCATGATTGCTGACGTCCAGAAGATGTTCCAGCCGATGATAAAGAGCGCGCCCACAATCTGCAGCCAGACCTGTTTGCCGTTGCCCTCAATGGCACCGCCAGGCGAGCTGATGGCAAATGCAGCGCAGCCCTCAGCTGTTGCGAACAGACCGACTAGGAAGCCACCGAGCGCACCGGCAACCATGTGAGTGTGAACAACGCCAAGTGTGTCGTCTACGATTTCGAAAATCTTGAATTTCTTCCCTGCAATATTCATCGAGATCCATGGAATACTGCCTGAGCAAGCGCCAATGATAATTGCACCCCATCCTGCTACCACACCAGCTGCCGGTGTAATGGCGACCAGACCTGTAATCATACCTTGGACTGCACCAATGACAGAGGGCTTCTTGAAGAAGATGATGTCCATGACAGTCCAGACGAGAAGACTCATAGCAGTCGCAATGTTGGTGTTGATAACGGCTGCGCCAGCGTCAGGGCTGGCAGCATATGGATCACCTCCGTTGAAGCCGTTCCAGCCAATCCAAAGAATACCCGCACCAACAAGGCATAGGGTGGTGCTGTGAGGGACGGAGTTCTCGCGATCTGACCTCAGGCGAGGCCCTATCCAATATGCGCCGACAAATCCAGCCGTTCCGGAAGAAAGATGGATGACGTACCCGCCAGAGTAGTCAATAACACCCCGCTGGAAGAGGAAACCGCCACCCCAAAGGCTGAACGCGCCAACGGTATATGAAAGCGTTAGCCAGAGAGGCACAAAGACCATCCAGGCAGTGAAGTTCATTCGGCCCAAGAAAGCGCCAGCCGTGATAACGAGAGTAATTGCGGCGAAGACAAATTGGAAGTACACCATTGTCGACAGTGGAAAGTTTGCGGTGATATTGGCTGCGGGAATGACAGCTTGGCGGAGCTCCATATCCATAACTAGGACAGGACCTGGCCGACCAACGAATGGAAGCATATACTCTCCAAAAGCGGCTTTGTAGGCATAAATGACCCAGCATATCAGAACGGCGGCGAAAGCATACAATGCCATGAAGGCAGAATTGACGGCCCATTTCGTCTGCATAATACCGGCGTAGAGTACCATCAAACCTGGCACGCTTTGCAGCGCGACCAAGCTGGCGGCCGTGAGCTGCCAGGCATTGTCGCCTTTATTCAGCCAGTCCGGATTCGTTGGGTTAGGAGTTGCCATGATGAAAGGATATCTCGAAGCTCTGACGGAGGAGCAATTGAGAAGAAGGAATGACGGCGGTAATTTCAAAGCTCACCCTTATTCTTGGAGGACCTGCTTAAATATTATCGAGGTTCCTTGTCCTTTCGGATAGGTAATTTTGTGATGACCCCCATGTTTTCGCCTGGAAACCCCTAAACGAGTGCTCAAGGCGGCTCGGGGTGGGTGCTCCGGTTGTTGATCGGTTCCTCAGCAGTGGTTCGAGCGGAGTGTATGAAGAGTTGAAAGCATACGAGGTAACCTTGGTGGTTGTTGGCCTGACAAGCCCCTAGGAACGCCAAACCTATAAACGTGCAGTCCGTTATCTGTGGCTGAGGCTTATCTGCACGTCCTGCGGCAGTGCGCTCCAGGGCCATTCATCCCGCCGATGGCGACGACCCGAGAACAAACGATTTGAGGAAGATGCAGATGACGAGCGTGGTGGTGTGGGGATAAGTAGTGATAGCTGGAGCTTCTCGTATTGTTCTTTGAGCTCTATTGACAATTTGGATTGAAAAGCCTTTTATCGGGTAGTGCGTCGAGATGCGGAGGAATAATGGTTCTTGCGTTTGTTTCTATCCCGGCTTGACTGAAACGCGCACTTCCAAAGTCCCTTGTGGGTCAGCGCCCGATACCGCGTGTTGGGCCCGATCCCCAGATTAACATGCTCGACGGATAAATGGTAGGGAGGTGATAGCCATGAAAGCTGGTAAAGGCCCAACGGCCGTCCTGCGTAAATCGCTGTTTGGTATGTTCAGACAAAGAACTCCGTCACCTCCCAGAGCAGTCAAAAGAGTGATACCCTATCTTTGCAGTATTATTGGAGCTTGCTACAAGCGTCGTGTCACTTTCTCCTCCTACTAAACGATAAAGCCCCGTTTTTCGAAGTGACTTTATTCCCGCAAATTAGGCTTCCCACGACTGTATACTCCTACCTCATGAGACATGTGTGCTACCATATTCTCAGGTTGTGTTCATGACTACAGGGTCCACTCTGCCACCAAGCAAAAGGCTGTTTGTTAGCCCACAAGCCATTTGGACAACACTACGGGCGTGGAGGTCCCCTGCAGGCAACCGGTTTAGCCGAGGTCCAAATGTTTAAATTTCCCGGGAACTAGGACCATATCTTGCGCCGGCGTGATGGTAGTGTGTCACCAAGAGATAGGCGGAGACGGCTGTGATCAGTAGTGTTAGTAAAGATAATTGTACCATCTAGACTTAGTTTCAATGGTGTTATCTTAAACCTAGTTCGATCAAGCATGTTGAGACTTGAGGGCATCGAGCTGATCCTGCATCGAATACTCAAATCATCCTGGACGACTGCGAGTCGGCATAATGATAATGTACGGAGAGCTACTGCCCTTCGTGCGCTGAGCCTTCGGGGTGTGACACGGTAACATGGTCAAACGCTCTCGACGCGGATCTCAAGCTCTGATCGAGGGTTTTGGCGAGAGTTCCCGAAGCCAGGGCATTTTGAAGGCATGTGTTATGGCACAGTAACTAGAGGGTGCCTGCATCTAGTTATCCGGCGAGCAGCTGGGCCAACAAATATTAATTTGTCAAGCCGCCGACACCTGGCTGAACTGCATGCGTCGGCAGAAACACTGAAAGAAGGTAGCGCAGTGCAGATTCGAGGTGCATTTTGAATGGATGGAAATGAATATATAAATGAAATTGAGTGGAGTATCATCAGGGTCAAGTTAAGGTGTTTTATCCCCAGATATTCAAGCAACAGCGGACTGTCTTGGCCTCCTCTTGGATTCTTGGCAAGGCCGGCTGAAGTGCACGTGCAGACGGGTTCCGGAGGTCCACTTTTCGATGTCCAAGACTGATCTGAGCGGAATATTGGGGTTTCAAGACCACAGAAAATGCTCAGGATATATCAGTATTACCACTATCAACCCCATCGTGGGATTGTGCAGCAGGTTTGCTTTGGCGTTTGGACCACGGCTTCAGACACCAGCCGTCTCGAAAACGTTCCGTCCATTGCCGGTCACTATCGTCAGCAAAGGGAGATTGTCGAGTCCTACACAGGAATATTCAGCTGCTTACAAGACTTAAAGAGCCTGTATGCGAAAAGCATTCCCAAAAGTCCTCTGAGGTTTGAGTATTCACGTGATCATGCTCACAAAGCCTTCCTCTAAGCAATGAGTCAGAAGCACGACCTTGGTATTTTGAGGTATGTTCTTCATCCCACCACTCACACCCCCAACATGGATCCCCGCCCACAAGTCGGCGTCGCTGTCCTCGTCCTTGACGGCAATGGCAAAGTCATCATGGGCCAACGCCAAGGCAGCCATGGAGCAGGTAAGCAGCCACCATGCCCCGCCGACTTTGTGTAAACGAAAGCAAACCATGTCCACATTTAGGCACATGGGCCTTTCCTGGCGGCCACCTCGAGTATGGCGAGACGTTCGATGTATGTGCCAAGCGTGAGGTTCTCGAGGAGACGGGTCTACCTGTCGTTGGAATCCAGTTCCTGGCTGCGACAAACGACCTTATGCCGTCTGAGGGAAAGCATTATGTCACGGTTTTCGTGGGTTGCATGATTGAAGGCCAGAATAAAGAGCCTGTCGTGAGTAGTTTGTATTTCTTAGGTGCCGATTTTTGGTGAATTTGATGACATAAACATGGTATATCATGGGCTACAAGGGGCTAACATGTTATATTCCGGCCCGGCAGGCCATGGAGCCCAACAAGTGCTCTAAATGGGAGTGGATGCCTTGGCAAGACGTGCGGAAATGGGTTCAGGGGCAGACAGAGGCAGAGGCAGGGAAAGGCAAATGGAGTGGAGAATATCTGTTTCTGCCCATTGTGAATCTGTTCAGGCAGCATCCTGATTTTGATCCAACTGCAGTGTATGGTGAGTCTTGAGTGCGACAAGCGTAGAATCAATCTTGAGCCCTCCAGCTACTTCCGTTCTGACGATTACGCCAATCAGACGTTACTAGAGCTTAGAAATACACAAATAATATGCCACTACAACTGTCTGTCATCAGTGCGTGAATGTCTACAATTTGATACTAATTATTCGTGTCCATTTCCCATAAACTGCAAAGCGTCCTCCTACTCCCTGAGCTTGCCGGGGCAGAGATGGTTGGAATTCCCGGTACAGCGGAATCCCCGTTATTACTATTGCCGGCTACCATTTTATTGCAATCGACATTTATGACTCCTTTTCTGTACTATTTCTAAGTCGCCAGCAACGTCGGCACGCTTTGTCTGAGCACGGGAGTGGGGTGTTGGACAGGTATCCTAACACTTGCACCCCTTGTATTTGCCACTCGCGCATATATACACTCCGGGAGAGATGAGAGACCTGCAGAGCATGCTCTGGGGACATTCGAGTGCGGGATGCTTGCCATAAGCTACTCCTATGTATTAGCTAAATTCTTGATCATTTTGTGGACGAGCGGCATACCAGCGCGAGTTCCACTTGCGTCGAAATACTGAAAAAGGATCGATAGTCTTGATAGTGCAATTATGAGAGCGGCTATGACCACCGCCAGTGTGGCTAAAACGAAGGATCGTGGTACGCGCACCGTGATGAAGCGTCCTAAGAGATCTGATTTATAAATTATTAGCATAGGCAGATCAGAATTGACTGTTTCAGGCCTTACGTGGACTTGACTGGACGTGATGCTAGAATAGAATGGCCGGAAAGCTAATTCGCTGATATTGCTACACCTGATGGGCGTAGCAGCCAGCTAAGTTGCTGATGAATTCCCCAATGGCCAAAGCCGAGACCCTAGTATATTAGGTTCCTCTATCGTTAGTCCTGTTTACCATCAGTGTTAGGAGCTAGCTTCAGATGGCTGTACCGTTGATGCTTTCTCCCGGATGTCAGTAGCGCGATGGCTTGCAGTAGTGGATTACGATGTCTTGCAGGCCATGCGGCTACCTGGGTTGATCTGCGGCAGGGCTTATCAGGACTATGCAGGTACTAGATCGCAGAATGTGGAGCGGCGGCAGGGGAGTCAGATAAGGTGGCATGGTCCTAATAGCTTGGGTGATTAGCGCGGTTTACTCAGCTGCCAACTTCAGCGCTGCAGCCCGTGACGTTGATTCACCTAAACAAACGAGACTGTTCAGCTTTTGATGAAATAGGAGATTGGGTGGGCATCAGCAACGTAGGGTAGATTCAGCGGCCCTCTCGTGTTATGAAGCGAATGCATTCATTGAGCTGAGACTGCCTATGAATAGTATGTGCATAGGTGCTCTCGAGGCTCGTTAGACCATTGCAAGGTTTTGCTAACCCCCTCATGTCTATGAGTGTTTGAGGGATTCGCTCATTCGCAAAAATCCCTCATCTTTCTGATGCTTCAGCTGTGACGAACCTCCTCAAAGGTCCTCGAGGACTCCTTAGCTCATCTATTTTTTGTCATGCCAGGCAATTCTTCGCTCCAGTGCCCTGCCTGCATTCGTGTTGTTGTATAGAGATCAAGCTGGATGAAGTCTTTCACTTTGGCCTTCTGAACGGATGCGCCTCGGTGTTCAGCACGAACTCGTCTAAGCTGATGAGGTCGGGCGGAGAGAAAACCAGGTAGAAGTATTTTAGCGTTTCCGCCAGCCAGAAACTCTGTCTAACATTAATACTAACGCCCAGGAATTCATAGGGAAGGCGAATTTATGGTCATACCTCCATCGAATCATCCTGCATAGGATATTCATCTATTACTGACACATCCAATATTGCTGCATTTGCAAAGGCCGTTGATGTCGCATTCATTACGGCTATGAACATGTCCCATGCCGCTTCCTGGTACTCCTTCTGGCCGGTGGTGCGATACAGCACGAAGACGCTCTCGATCGCTTCTGGGCGCAAGATGTACTTTCTGTCTCTGATAGCGGTAAACCCTACCGGCAGTCTTTCGGTCTTCACTGCCCTATTCACATCGTCAAGATATACTGGATATGTTCGCTTGATGACTTCAGCCTCCCACTTCTTTTGCTCCCATGGGCAAGCTTCGCGCGATGCGCAAGGGAGCATAAGGAAGATCTCAGGCATTATTCCTGTGGGAAGTGCTTTGTATGTATAAATGCAGCCCTTAGCCAGCTTGGCGCCGATATCAACATGGTGCTTGTTCTCGAAAAGTCGGCCTCCAAGTGCAAACATGCCACCCACAAAGCATGTCAAATGTTGACCCTCTGGATCCAGTTCTGTATTGTTTGCAGACTCGGCCCTGACATTGCCAGATATCAAGATGTCCTCTCTACCGGGCACCATGGGGCGGAAGAGCATATGTTTGTCGACCATATCCATCGAATTTTCATACAGTTTCTTATACACGGGCTCCAAGCCTCCCAGGAGTGCAAATGTCTTAGGGAAATACTCGAAAACTGAATCAGCCATAGCTCCGAGAGTAAAAGACGAGTCATAGCTAAGATCCTGATCATACGCATTCATCCAAATCGGAAACATCCCAGGAAGTTTCGTGGTGTTCTGAGCGCGATCCAACAAATCTGTGACTCTTGCAACAGCGTCGTAGTATTTGGCATCTCCAGTAAGTTGCGCGAGCCTCACAAACTCCATAGTTAACGACCCGATACCTGCTATTGAAATATGGGAGTCGGCTGTAAAACCTTCCCCAAGCTTAGCCCTCTCGACGTCTAGACGGTCAATAGGCATTCTGTTTGGAGTATCGAAAGCCCTGTAGAGCATCTCGCCAACCTGTACAGCTTTCTCCAGAAGTACCTTTTCATGACTAAGGTCATAGGCGCTAATAAGGCCTCCAAGATAGCGAATCGTGGTCTCGAAAACGCTGATTGTGGTCGAGCTGGTCTTTCCGAAGTCAATTGTAGCTACGGCTGCCACTGCTTCGTTAAACTCTTCTTTCAGGCCCATTATCCACAGAGTGTCCAGCGCGTCGACTAGTGTCGCTGCCCAGCCGCCAAATGTGTCTTTCCCTTCGTTGGAAATTGGCTTCAGCTCATCCTGCATCCACGCCGACTTCTTATAGCTATTCCAGGCCCTTTGAAAGGCATGTCTCACAGCCAGTTGTCTCTTGTCCCGTTTTACACGTTCAGGCTTTTTTTCGGCCACAAAATCGTATTGGATGCGAGGAAGAGCTAGGGGTTTTCCCGTAGGTATAGTTGCGAATGGTTGTGGGGTATTTTGGACAGGCGCGCCTCTCCAGTCGAAACTGCTTGTATCTGTGTATTTTCTATGTTTGCCATTATTCATGTACTCTTCAAGCCTGCCACTGTCGAACGATAAAGGATCGGCGCGCTGGTTGAATAGGTAAAGGATCGACAGGAGAGTTATGACGGTAATTGCATAGAGTCTTGTCCGCTTGTTGCGGTAGTTGGAGAACATGTCGCGTTGAAGGGATATCCGAGAAGAAAGGAGACCTAAATTAATGAGCGACAAACAAGAGGTCCTACGCAAAGAAGAATGAGTTGCTCTAAGGGAAAAGGTAATCAATATCGGTGCCAAGAGGCTTCTCTACCCCACGCTTGCTCAAGACTGCAGCTCAATGCTTCCGAAGCAGGCCACCGGATAAATAAATGGATATCAGTGAAGAGGTATGTAGGTATAGAGCGCACCAAGGCAATACATCTTTGTATGTTTTGTCAGCAGCCAACTGTAACCAGGGCGCGACACAGTTTAGGCGTTGGATCTTGTTATGCCAAGAAAAGGTGAGACCCCGCCAAGCGCTTGAGAAGGAAGCCGGGCGGCTCTCAGGGTTCAGCTGTGCCGTCTTCATGTGAGCCTCAGCTGCCTCGCCACCATCGCAACAACCAGAGACTATTCAAGATATGAAGACATGCCCGTTACGACCAGCAGAAGTTCGGATATTAGGATATGGTTGCAGCTCTTAAAGTACTCTGGCGGCTAAATAAGTCTGCATCATTCGATCAAAGCTAAGCAATGGCCGAGGATCCCTCCTTTAGCGCTCTACTCTATATATACAAAGGCGACTTCAACTTACAAAACAGCCAATCAACGTAGCGAGCAGGTTCCGACCAGACCGTCAGACTGAGCATACTCTCACCACCCGTTCAAGAAACAAGTATCAACCACATAGGCTGCGTCATATTTCCTCAAGCATAATTTTGTAGCATTATTTATATCTTTAAACCCTTGACCATATTTTATTTGTCTTCTCTAGGATTCGGGGCCTCTGAACCTTCAAAATTTCTCTTATTATCTCACATTACCAAGACTTCCTACTCCACGATCAGCAGCACTGAAACAAGCATTACCTAAACACAATCTTATACATAGCGAACAGTTATCTTCTAGAATCTTCGATACCTACCCGCTGAAGGCAAATTAAAGCGCTGGTCCCTCATAAACTACGAACGAGTGTCCACCGCACCCGGTATCAAACGACACACTAACAACGTCCCAATCCTAATACTAGCCATTACTGAGAGAATTACTAGTCAACCTGCAGGCGCTTGAAATTGAAATGGGATATAAATTCAAAAAGATTTCACCATCACTCATTCGAGCCACGAGAGAATAACTCAACGCGTTGGTGGTTTAGTGGTAAAATCCATCGTTGCATGTGAGTATCGATGGGCCCCGGGTTATTCCCGGCCGACGCATTTCTTTTGCCTCTTTGGCATTCTAGTAGGCTATTGCTGAGAGGATTTTTGAGAGTGGACGTTGCGACCAAGTGCCGAGGAACAAATTTTTTCTTCTACTTGAAAGACTGCTGCCAGGAAGTCTACACAAACGATTTACGGATTAAATAAGTGTCATCATACGGCATCAATTTCGTGTCCAATTTTTCCAGTGTTGGGAAACGCTTTCGCCCCTTCAACCATCATCCTCTAATTAGCAGAGGCTCCTTAGAAGACTTAGTGCCTGCGTTAACACTTTATCCATATTGTAGGAGTTCCAACGGCACGTCAATTCCGTAGAGTCCGGCCTTCAACAAAATTTACATTTCTAATTATGGCCTACCAAGGGAACACTCGTTCAACTTGTTCGGATGACGGATAGTGTGGTCCTGGACCTTGTCTACTTTCGAGAGTTCAGGTCCACCCTTGAGGCCGCTGTCAGGAAGCTTTTGATGTCTGTTGATCGGAGTTCTATCTGGTGCGGTCAGATCCCGAGATTCTTGCGGATCCTATTAGTGTGTTTAACAGCATACTTCATTAAAACAAGCCTACTTTTAACAGCCCGAGTGGCTCTAAGGCCTAGAAAGAGGAACCATCAGTCATCAAATGACCGGAGTTATGGCTACCCTAATCATTAAATTTGCTCCAAACGGGGACCAGCCACGCTATCAACCTGTTCCAGTGCATGTTTGGATTAAAGGCCGACCAAGGTGCCACATATTATTGGGTGGATCGTGACTGTTGGGCCTTTGTATGGGGCATCTGCGGACCGCGAGTTTTCCCTTCCCTACAGAACTTTGAAACCACTCAATGCACACGGGTGACAAAAAAACTGGCACTGCAAAGTAGTCATCTTCTTTACAGCTTGATAATATAACAACCATAGGAAGATATAAAATAATAAAAATATAAGTTTAATATTTTAAGGTACCTTAACACCTTAATCTTAAAAATAAAAAAACCTACGTTATTGTGGCTTAATAAATCCGTAGAGTTAATCGACTTTTGACGTTCCCCGTGATTTGTATGGTTTGCAGTGCCAGTTTTTTTGTCACCCGCGTGTCAATGCTAAACGCTATGACTCTCCGATGTTTCACGATTCTAGTTAGCTTCTGTGAGAATTTTCGGATTTCCAATTTTGCAACAGGGCATCGAGCCTTGCATTCAGTATTTGTCCCTTCAGTTCTGTCATCCCTTCCGATAGATTTTCCGACCGGTGACAGTGTCCAACGTCGGCAAATACACCAAATTGGATTATGGTCTCTGTGGAAATCTACTAAAGGCAATTAATTGGTCGAACGCGTACTCAAATGTGCTACGAGAGAAAACTACGGCCTCGCCGGAACTCCAGCAGAACAATTTCATCATACTCGTCCCAACGATCAACCATCTAGGACGATAAAATACTCATATCGAGGAATTATGGTCCATAAGCAAACCCTCTCCGTAAGGCCTATCTTCCGCAGTGGACCAGACTATCCAGAATCTCCAAGTTCCTAGGGAGTTTCGAGAGCGCATTAATCTTACCGTGCGGAGAGGGTCTTTCAACGTCATGATATATCGCGATGACCCGCGGTTAAGTCAAACCGCAGATACTCCATGAAGATCACTCAGCAGATCACACCAGCCCACTATCAATATTTTTTCCAAAAGGGGAACACTCCGCTCTGATATATGTAATACCCGAAAAGCTCATTAGCACGCATACCTACTCAACTTCAGAGCGAAGGGCTCAAAGACCGAAGAGCAAAGTGCGCGGCGGGAGGCGACAGCTCAACTGTGTAATACCACTGCTTCGTATCTGCCAGACGACAAGACGCTAACAAGCACCAAAGCTCAAGAATCAACTTCTCCCCCGCCAGACACCGACAATATCGAAAGAGCTATAAGTCGATAACAGACTCAAGTAATTAATGGCGAGAAACAGGAGGTAGAGATACATACTTGGAACGGTCCTAACGACCCAGACAACCCGTATGCCAATTAACTCATAGCTCTCGACAAATTCCATGTGATAAACTTGTCTGGTTGATAGCCATCTCCAGGTTCAATTGGTCATTGAAGTACAAATGGTTCCTTACAGTGATAGTATGCTCTATTTCCATCCTTACCGGTCTTCCTGCGGGCTCATATGGCTCCGGAAATGCATATATAGCTTCTCACTTCCACGTTCAAAACGAACCTTTTCCAAATCTATATTTGGCTACGGCGAGCTGGAACGTGGGTGCTGCGCTGTTTCCGCCCGTTTTTGTCCATTGATGGAGAATACGGGAAGGATGCCAGGCTCCTTTGTCAGTAATCTTAACTCTCCCTACTCTCTAAGGGGTAGCAATATTATGCTCAAGTACTAACATTAAAGTACAACACAGGTTGCTTATATAATCTTCAAGATCTTTCTATTCCCCTCAGCATTCGCCCAAAAGTTTGCAACCCTCGTCGTAACGAGATTGTTCGGAGGGGGTGCCTCTTCGGTATCCATAAATATTGTTGGTGGCAGTATCAGTGATGTGTGGAGAGGAGACAAAGCTCGAAGCCCGCCTATGTCGCTATTTGGCTTCAGTAGTGTGGCTGGTATTGCGCTGGGGCCTTTCGTGGGAAGCGCCAATGTGCAGGTCCATATGATGGAGACTACAAAGGCTGTTCGACATTCCTCACCATAATTCCGCAACTGCAGATGCTAGTCTAGGTTTCTCAAGGTAAACCTTACGGCATAAGCCACTTTAAAATAGCTATGGGTACTTAGAAGCGTTTAAACCCCTAAACAGGATCATCAAGTTTCCTGTTTTGCGGCCATAACCTCTGCCATCCTATTCCGAACCGGAGATGTGTCCATCCACGTCTCCAGCTTTATTGCCCAGAGACCCTGAAAGCCTCCGGATGACGCATCACAAGGCCCCAAATGGATCACACCAAATTCGGAGATCTCGATAGGCTTACCTTCAGCGTCTTGTTTCAATATTGTCGTCGAGGTCCAGTCGACCATGACTGTCCTAGCTCCGTTTCTGACGTCTGAGGCCTCAATATCCCATGCTCTAGTGACGTCATGATGGAAGTCCTTCAGCATCTGTGAGCGCATCTGGAACATTTTCTCCATCTCTGCGAAAGGAGTTGGCGTAGCCCCGTTCATGATAAATACAGCGTTTGGGGAGAGGAATTTGGGCAAGGGAGACTCGGGATTGAGACTGTCAAGGGCAGGGGTGTATTCTTTCAGGAATCTGAGACCTGAGTGGTGCCATAATATCAGCGAATGGACCATTGTCTAGTAAGGAAATGAGAAAGTGCCGGTGCAGAGATGCCTTGCGAAAAGGGCCTGCCCAGCTGATAAAGCAGCTGCCTTGGAGCTATGGCTCTGTTTTGGTAAGACTTAAAGCGCTTGCTTTAAATAACTCGATAGGATAGGTGCGTAACCGTCCTTTTGCTCTCCGTGCATTTATTCGGCGACAAATCTCACTAACAGGAAAATGTGGAAGTCTAACCTGGAGACGAATCTTCTGGAAGCTTAGCGATTGGCCCGGTGTGAACTGTCGTATTTGCCATTATGGAGGATTCTGATTGAGAAGCTTTGATATGCGGGAGTATTTCAGCTTCCAAGAATTAATGAGAGTGCCGCAATAGGCTCAGCCGTATGCAGGCACCCGATATTAAAGTGACTATTATTGCGCCTTTGAAGATGGAAAGGTTGTTGCCTGGAAGTCGGTGTGATGGAGAATATGAGTGTTCAGGAGAAGCTGCTATGGTATAAGTACGCACCCTACATCGTTGCGGGGCGTGGTTAATAGTACGTATTAAACTTTGCAACATCTTGGCCTCTTCGTATTCGAGCTTCGAAAATGGACGCGTCTACCTCCTGGTCTTATCCGGTTTTGATTATTGCAACCAATGTGGGATCTCCAAAGCCATCCTAAGGATTTTTCGACGGGAAGAGATATCTATTATATCCTGCTCTTTGTTTCATACTCACAATTGCACTCGGCTACTGCTATTTGGCCAGCTGGGTGCAAGGGATGGTTGCCTTGTTCGCGTACACGATTGCGCGTAAGCACGTGGGGCTATACAAAGAATTGCATTTGGAACCATGCTCTGCATTCAACTAATGTGGAATTCTCATATGTTGTATATCATTTCTATGCATTCTCATTTGTTTCCCATCGATTGGTACCAAGTCTGAATCTTTCTATAGTCACGAGTTTCGCTTTCCCTCGCATTTACCCCCCGCCAAGGAGCATTTCACGCAGGAGCGACCCCCTCGGATTGACCATCCACCTCCGCATCCTCATCACTGCATCCTCAATTCCATCCTTCTCTGCTCCTTTGGACGAGCCGAGTATTTCTACGACTAATTGATCGCAGCGCCGTACCCCGTGAACAAGATGAAATTCTCGTGGGGGAATCACCCTGCTAAGCCACACAGTGATGGAGATGCCCCAGGCAGGCGGCCTCCCACCTTACATCGGTCGACCAACGCAACCCTCCGCCTTGACCCGTCCTTCTTCTACTCACATAGAATTTTGCCCAGATTCGCACTGACATAATTTTGAGACTACCAGGCTTTTTTTTCCCTACTCCCTCTACTCCTCTAGTGCGACACTTTCCTTCCTCACCAGTACCCTTCAGGCACCAACTTTATGATGGGTAATCTGGTTTTTATTCTTTTCTTTCTGTCTCTTCTCCTCGACATTGTCTTAGCACAGAGTCCTCCTCTAGACCCTGCCATGACGGCTGGGCCTGGGGAGTCTTTCTACCCAGATCCTGAAGGCATCCTGATCTCGTTGTGTGACATTTGTGGTATTTCAATCAATTACTGCTTGCACAAGATCTCACAAGAATTGGTACCGTACCCTCGTTACTCTGATGCAGCACTAGCTTATCTGAATAGTTAAATCCACCTGTGCAACGATTCTTTACGGCACGCGATTTCCTCGATCATCCCGAATGGCCTCGGTTACCACAAGACCCCAGCGGAAACGAGTCGGACGGCCTATGGGCAGGGCAGACGCATGGTTACAACCAACTCAATGTTACAAGTGTACAGCTACTGAATGCGAATGCCACGACTGTGCAGCCAAGTACAATGCAGGCGTGGGTGGATGGACCATATAATCCGGGAGATAGACGGTCGCCTCCTGCAACAAGCCAAATGCACCAGAGACGGAATGCACCAAGGCAAGGTGGCTTTCCTTGCGACATTCCAGACTGTCCCAAGGTATATAGTCGCCATTGTGACCTAAGGTGAGTTCTCATACCGTTTTTGCTACGTCAACCTTCTAATACCGGACAGACGTCATAAGAAGACTCACTTAGTGAGATCTGAACGCCCTCACAAGTGTTCCATTTGCGATGAAGGGTTCATCTACCCCAAAGACCGCGACCGACATCAGAGAACTCACGCTCCCCAGGAAGTACTTTTCTGTCCAGTACAAGGGTGTCATAACAGAGACGGTTTCAGTCGGAGGGACAACCTACAACGACACATGCGGAGACAACATCCGCAGGTCGCTATGGCTGCATGAGGGACTTCGTCCTGACGCGTCCTTTTTCAAAAAAAATATATATGGGCTTCTGCTGATTTTACATTGACACGGCGTTAACGGTTGGTTCGGTAATAATTTTGGAAATACCCTTGGCATCATGTGATTCATGAGACATGCCGATCGTCATCATATTTGGGACAAGATGAGGTTTAGGACATTGGGACATTGGAACATTGGGACATTCCTTTAGTTTCATTATCCGACATACTAGACTAGGAGGCTTTTTCATCCTTTTAGAGTCTTAGGCGATAGTAGAACAAGGTGCAAGTAGCGTACATTTACTCAACTCATCAAATTGAGAGTCATATTTTCTCAGAAACGTCATGTCTTAGCTCCATGCAACATATTGGTTCTACTAGACTGACATAAATACACACTCATCTCATGCCTGTCCCCAGCATCTCTTCATCACTGATCTCGCCAGGACTGGCCGCCTCACACCGACTCCTGATATGAACGATAGGTCATATCAGTTCCAGACCGCCATTCACTGCATCTACTATCCAACGCGGAAATAGAAAGAGTCTAGCAACTTTCCTTTGATGGTGTTTTGCCAACGCCACCTTGAAACAAAACGTGAAGAGGACGAAAGTTGGCTGATTGTCGCTTCCGCAGTTTCTACCCACTGAAAAATTCCGGATTACCAGCAGGTACGTGTCCATTACTCGATTCCATGAAGAGAGAGGGCGTGGTCGAAGTTACTAACCAAAATCGGACGGCCTAATTCCACGACTAACCGTCTTCATTGTGCCTGACGCTCCAGACGAGATAGACAGAAGGAAGCTGGTACCACCTCCTAGAACTAGCACATGAGATTTTCCGAAATTTTAATATCGCTTCCAGCCTCGGCCTTGAGATGAGACCTCCGGTTTAGTGTAAAGAAGTACACATCCCTCATCACTCCAAGCTACCCCCATTGTTCTACTTTGGCCAAAATTGTCACCCAAAATCTAGAAGGTTACTGGGTTTCACGGGTGAACATTACTTACGGCTGTAGAGAGAGGGTTTAACGACATGACCGAAATCCCGCTAGTCTTCTCATCCTACACAGTAGAATTGTGTCTGACACATTGTAGTCATCAAAAATGGTTAAACTTCGTACAACGCTAGCGGTAACACCTTCCATTGAAATGTAAGTCCTAAAGACCCCCGACGTATCTCATGCCTCGTCCGCGGCCATAACCAAGATGCTAAGCATAAAATTTCCTCCCAGTACCTATCTATGGGAACAAATTTGGATGAGAACATAATTTCAGCAAGTCAGACATATGGTGGTAGCATTATTGTGGAAGTTTCAGAGGAGAAGATGAATATCGGTGTGATAAACTTTCACATATTTGACGTGAAGGGTTCCTTACAGGGCACAAGGGCATGTTGCATCGATTGAAATGGAACTTCTATCTGAAGCAGGCAGCGGCAGACATCAAATCACTGAACTCCAGGCTGAAGATACTCAGTTAGCAGGTGTCACGGTCAGGATACTTCCAAACGAGGACACAAGCACTACTATCGATTCGTACACCGATAGAATGGAGGGAATAACCAAGTCGTCTTCAGCAGCCGAGGAGAAACTAGGATGGGACCCATCGCCCATATATTCATTTTTGGCCGATATTCCGCAGAAAAATATCTTAGATAATAACTTTACGGGCATGTACGTGGCTGAATGCATCCATAAGCACTTACATCTACTTAACTCTAAATTTTTAAGATATTAAGGGGTTTACCTATATATAGGTCAATAAGTCGCCTTGGTTAGAAAAAGCGAGTTTAATTAACTCCTCTAGAGCTTTAAAACGATAGATGATTATATAATGGGTTTCTAGTCGCTCATAGACGGCCTTCTCATTCAGGATCTCGGCGCAGTTTACTATATTGGAATAAGCTGACCTTAAGTTTTTTATAGGGGTATATTTTTGGTTCTTTAAGCATATAGTCTCTGACAACCCTCCAAACAAACCCAAATGATCCACTGCCGACTAACTGCGGAGGGTGGTCTTCCCTATGGATAAACACGAAGACAGGACGCTCTATTTTCGGATGAAGGAGATTCTTCGGGACGCACGAAAGGAAGTCGTCACGTCACAGCAGGAGCACATGTAAACGGAAAATAGCAAAGTGCCGTGCATACCTGTTGCCGTTTGCTGGTCCATGAATTGCCACGTCACCGGTGCGAAGGCTGCTGGTCTTTTCTACCCCGCAAGACTGCTATTTTTTACTTTGGGATATCCTGTGCTATCCTGTATTATCCCGAACGCACTAAATTACATATCGCAAACTACAGACTCAGCCGCTATCGTTGACGGATCTTGATGCCTTCGGCGGACTCTTCACTACTAGACCCCGGCCTTTGCGCCAACGCGGAGCGTTCGTTCGAAGCGGGATCCTCGTGTTCAGGGTCCGCAAGAAACGTCTGTGCCGGCTGCTATTTAGTTCAGGTTCGTCATATTCATGCCGCTTTCGAAAGAATTTCAGGGTGCATTTGCTGACGTCTTTGGCATTAGTACTGTAATAAAGAATGTCAATCGGTTCATTGGAAGACACATAAGAAAGACTGCAGATCCCCATATATCAAAGAATCATGGAGGCCATCGTGGGATCAGGAAGGCCGCCATCCTACATTTATGGGCTTCGAAGCATCCAATCTTGGGATGACCCCATTTGGGGGTAGACAGTATATGTGGGGTAATATGCCAGCCCTGGACGTGCTTAATCTCCAGCGAAATGAAGGATTTGAGGAAGGTAGAGACTACACTTTACTTTTTGCAGGTAAGACAGACACCCCTAATCTTGTACCCACAGCTGAGTTATCGCTGCCTCTGGTGATATCCGAAACTTGGTGAGCTCTATTGCAGGGCTTCCGGAAGTATATACAGGCCTTTGTACTGTGACGATAAACGACCGGGAATTTGACATCGTAGCGCGGAATGCTATACTCCTCTTGACAGCGCTGCACTTCGAACCAGGGATAGCGATGCCGATTATGCTCCATATCTGGTATTCAGCTTTAATACCAGTGGAAGTCCTACAATCACTTCAAGACAATATCTTACCTCTAATCAAAGATGTATGCACAAAAATTCAGCCCAAACCACCATCCTCGCTGCAAGCGAAGACCTGGAGATATGGTACTAGATCACTGCGTTTAGTTCTCCGGAAAGAGCAATGGATTCGTCTTCAACAATTCTTTAACGTCCCGGAGGGGCTCTCGGCTGCCCTGGCTCAGAAGATCCGTAAATCGGTGATGCTGGCTCCGGGCAGGAGAGATTATGTTGATCGTGCCTTGTACACTCAACCACCGGCATGGCGCGTATGCACAATGAAATTCCGCGAGGATGGGATTCTCCTACCGTTCGGCTCATCGCGAAAGGGATTTGATATACCTAATCCGTAAGTGCGTAAGGACTAACAAGGGCAGGGTAACACACTAACTCTCAAGAGGACATTCTACCAAACGAAGGACACTTGGCCAATGAAAGACGATTCGGACCCACTCCGTAGTTGGAGGATTGATGAGATAATTCAGCATTCTTCTTTTGCGAAGAAGGACATGTATGGAAGCCTGTTCTTCTATCTCCGAAAACTTCTCTTGCGATTTTGTCACCAGTTCAGAAACTCCAATGTCGACCTCCAGCTTTTTCAAGTAGACGCACTGGAGTTGCCCAGTCTCCTTAAAAGAGGCGGACAAGCCAATTATTCTTTCGATCGGATCGAGGTTTGCTAGCACATTTTATGCAATCGCATTTCTCTATGCTGACGCACTGCAGGTTTCAAACATCACCGATCGTGGCTACCTCGGGCTGGAGCTCACACTCTCCATATTTGGTCCGCTGCTCAAACCGAGATCTCAAAATCCCAAGGCAACTCTTCTGGCTCTCTTTCTCAACGCAATCCACGAAGAGTCTTATGGTGCCAGCGTTATCGCCTCACTCGAATCCGACAAAGATCGGATTTGCCGTTATTTACCTCTCACAAGAGAGGTGCTCGCCAATGCCAGACCCTCCAGTGCAGACTTTATTCGGTTTATAGAGGCATCAGCTATGTTTCGAGATTTCGATAAGCCATTCAGGCGATTTATGGAGCAGTGTCGATTCAGCGAAATTAGCGCAGTCAACGGGCTCAGGATGAAGGAGAAAAATTCAATTGTTAAATCGTGGCCATTGCGGCTTGGAGAGAGGGCTACGGCGAATGAATTTGATATTCTACATGCATCTGGTCATCACGGCTCTGAGCGGTATGTGGAATGGGAACGGGCCATATGAAAGTGGTTTGGGAGTGGGCAGTCTCTTTGGGCTCGGCGACGTGTCACGTGACAGCGCGCGGGCCATCTTGTAGATATCTTCTCGGCCATCGAGCCCCTTAGATTCTTCCTCATAGAGCATCATATATATCATTTCCACCAGACCAGTCACCGGTCTGACACTGATTGTATTGTGGTGGATGAGGGCGGTGGCAGACGCCAAGCCGCCAACCATATAAGAGTTGGAGATGAGGCAGTGCTTAGGTACGCGATGGTCTACCTAGGGGAAAAAAATTCAACTCACTCCCAAATCACATCTTCTGAAATTTTAGCCTATATAGTAAGAAACTGTGCAAAGAGCAACCAACACGACACGCCCAAAATCCGAATCCACATTGGGTAGCGCCTAGACGCTAAAGTGAAGTACGGAGCCCAATATCCCTTGGCCCGTCAATTCGCGTCCAACGGTTATCGATAAGAACTAGCCAATCAATTGTGCTGAATTTAACCCCCGTACTAAGGAATGTAAAGCTTTTGATTTTATAGTAATTTGATATACACGCCTAATTTTAGGAGTTAAGTCGCTCGGTATGAGGTTTCTAGCGCTTATATTCCTGCAGAACCGTATTTTGCATTGTAGTAGGTAATTAATTGATGGAATCTATATAGGTACACGCGTTGTTTTACAACTGGTGTTCGCGCACGGACCACTTACTCGTTGGACCAAGGGATAGTGGGCTCTGTGGCGTAGTCTCACTGCTCTCATCGCAAAGTTCCGCATCTCTCGCTAATTGCATCATACCCCCTCTCATCTCCAGCTGCCTTTGCATGCTCCTTGTCCCTACTATCTCTACCGCTTACATCTTCAGCCTCATAAGTCAGCCCACTGTCCTGCTGCGCTTTTCCATCGTCCACTTTCTGTACCACCTCGACCCTGCCATTATTCGCCTCTGCCGCCTGCTCCGGTGGTGCTGTTTTTGCCCATCATTCTTGTCGCATCGATGCGCCCGTAGCGCCTTGACGGCCCGATGGAGCCCCGACATACCGCTATGTCCGTCATACCTTCGTGCTGGATCGTCTCGTAGACCACCCTAGCCACGTCTACACAGTGACTGTCGGATACTTCCCAGAGCGTTCCAATAACATGCCGGAACCCCGCAAGTTGGAACGCGCTCGCTAGATGGATTCTCTCATCAACAAGCCTGTCTACCTTGTTTGCGCCAGTCAAGCAGGCCGAGAGATAACCAAGGAACGGAGAGCTCTCTTGGATCTTGTAGTCACAGAGATCTCCTACAGTTAATGGACTCTCCTTCCAATCCTCTAGCAACAGACAGCTTCGCGAAGGATCCAGGGGGTCCAAACGTCCATGGCCAGCGAAATAAAAAATCTTGCATGCTTGTAAGTGCTCCAGAACTTCTTCCCTGCGCTGTGGCAAACCGGCTTAAGCTGTAACGACGGGCAGAGGTCGGCCGACATTTCTACTTCCCTAGTGGCAAAAGGGAGGACCGAGTCTCTCGGTAGACATGGGGTGTTCCGCATTGCAACTAAGAGAGCATGCTCTGAGGTAGATTCTGCAGGTCTACGAACACTATATCGGCGTTCTTCCCGTCCAAAACAGCAGCTAGATGCCGTGTACAAGGATTATGTCTGTTTAGGTTGCAGTTATGCTGGTTATGATTACCGGTACATAAAGCTAGGATTCCTCCCATGTGCTAAGAAGTCGCATTTAGGTAGCTAGCCCGGCATGAATCCATTTCGGCCGGGAATAGGAAATCGCGCCCGCCTATCCCTCCCTGCTCCTCCTTAGAGCCCCTCAGGTGACGTGCACGATGAGATGAGTTAGACGTATATATGCACACCCAACAGTTTTCCGTAGTATAGATGGGCTGGTCGCCAACTATCACTTCATACGCATCGTCACATCTCTGGCTCTAGGCTAGCGAGTATTCCTATCCATTCATCGTGCCCATAACGGAGTGCGCGGTGATGATTTCAACTATTGTTGATCCAGAGCGCGCCGTTGCGACTATTTTCAACTCGGCTATCGCAGCCGTAGCCATCGGCGCCGCCTGGGAACTTGGCTTGCTCGATGAACTGCGAGACCAAAAGATGGTTGATGTGCACAAGTTCGCAACACAACACAATCTGGACAGCAGCTCGATGCAAGGCCTGGTTACCGCGCTGGCCGTCGTCGACGTGATCGAGCGCGATCAGGACACGGTCGCGGCGGGTAGGCTGCTGGACGAGGCCTACCGGACGAAATCGCTGTTCCACTGGCTCACCCTCGGGTCGGGCGAGCTCTTCGCGCGCATGCAGTACGTGCTGCGCAACGAGAATCGCACGGGGGCCTTCTACTGCCGCGACCCCGTAGCCATCGCATACGCCTGCCGCGACATTAACCGCCAGCACTTCGACCCGGCCTTCTGGGCGGCCATGGACGGGCTTAATTACAAATTCCACTCGGTCGTCGACCTGGGAAGCGGGAGCGGCGAGCGGCTAATGCAGCTTCTCGACCGGCACCCCGGGACCACCGGCATTGGCATCGATCTCGCCGGCCCTGCGATTAACGTCGCCGCGGCCGAGGCGCTGGAACATGGCTTCGGCGATCGGCTATCGTTCACCGAGGGCGACGCGCGCGATATCAGCTACCGCGACGAGTTTGCCCAAGTCGACCTGTTAACGTGCTTTATGATGGGCCATGACTTCTGGCCTTGGGACAACTGTGTCGCGACGCTGCAGCGGTTGCGCAAGGCCTTTCCCAAGGTCCGCCGCTTCCTCCTGGGCGACGCGACCCGGATCCTGCTCGACAGCGCTCGCTCTAAGCACACCGTCACCGAAGATAATGTGCCCGTCTTTACCCTGGGCTTTGAATTCGGCCACGCCATGATGGGCACCTATCTGCCGACAATTGAGGAATGGGAAGGTGTTTTCGCCGAGGGCAGATGGCGTTGTGTGAAAAGGCACCTTATTGAATCGCTGTCGCTATCGGTCATCTTCGAACTAGAACACGCCTAACTACAGATAAAGTCGTTAGTATACGTTGTAGCTAAGCAAGAAACATGACTTCTAGCTGCTATATCTATCCTCGCACACTGTTACCTCTAACAGTCCGCGCTGAGCGCAATGTGCGTAGCCCTCACTCCTATCCTCATGGCCTCTAGTGGCTGATTGCTTGTCTGTTCATCGATACACCACGGGATGCCGTCTGGGGAAATTATGAACTATTCTCTGGTACCTTCCTGTCTTGCATCAATAATATTGGACTGTTGCGCAGGCTAGTTTGACGTTGAAATTTATTCCGCTAGGATATCGTGTTGCCTTATCTTATCTAATTTCTTAAGCGTATCTGTGTTCTACTCAATTACCTAGCTCTCCTTATGTACTACATCGATGCTGCTTTTAAGCCCTTAGATGTTATGCCTGTTTAGTAAGATAATATATAAATGATCCAGCTCCAGCGCGGCTTATACGAGAGACTTCAAGCGCTCTATTCTTGCTAGGATGCTTACAACTTCCTCCTTCTCCAAATTCTATAGCGGAGTTAAGCAATGCTTCGCGATCCTACTCTTGCCTATAATCTTCTTTTATAGCTCTCCAAGAGCCTGCTTGTATTAATCTAGAGGGCTATTGCTAGTGTTGAGAGCTTTAACGGTTGTGAACTAAGGCTCGTTGTAGCTTCCTCCTTTTAACTGGAACTTTAGGCTAATAAGCAGGCTGTATAGATTAGAAAATTTGAGTGAGATACGGCAGTGAAAAAGGTGAATTTTGGTTAATAAAGAGCAGTATGCCCGCCCGTGCGCGTAGTGCACGTACCAACGGTCCACCGAGGGTCTGATTTATGAGATAATGTGGAGGACTCTTCCAGATCCTTCCTCATATATACGTCTAACGCTAAGCCACTGCCTGCGGCCTGGTAGGGTGCTCATTCCCGCCGTCGACCTCTTGATCTTCCGCCCGCACCTCAAAGCGCCACCCAAACTCGTCCTCTACCTTGCCCAGCTGGATCGCCCTCAGCTGCGCCAGTAGCTTGAGGTACACCGGCCCGCCGCTGTGCTGCTCGTCGGGGAGGTACGCCACCGTCTCGGACTCAGCGTCCACCCGCAGGCGTGGGCCAGCGGGCAGTCGGGCTGTCGTGCGGCGCCGCGTGATGGACCGGATTGGCACCAGCGCCACCGCAGTTCCAGCGCCAAGCACCTCACTAAACGCGGGCAGCTCCGTGTACCGGACGGGCCGCTTCTCCACCTTCCACCCGAAGCTGCGGGCGATGTGCTGCATGCTGTCGCTAGTGACGCTGTCAATGACGCACGGCGAGTCGGGCACCACCAGCGTCACGTCGTCACCGCCCCCGTAAGAACGCACGTCGATAAACGCACACGTACTGAACTCATCCACCTCTTCATGCCGCACACTGTCTAGGTGCAGTGTGACGCCAAACCCTTCCGTCCTTGCCTGGTCGCTCCACCGCAGCACCGGGGCATAGTTCCCACCCACTTTGGCATGGCCCGTACCCTTGGGCGCTGCACGGTCAAAGTCGTCCACGATCAGCGCTTTGACCGCCTGCATCCCAAGGTACACGCCTGTCGGAACAACAAAGACGCAGAACGTATACTCGTCCGGTGCGTTGAGTCCGAGCTGCGCACTCGACCCATATAGCTGCGGCCGGACGTAGAGTGCCCCGCCAGACTCATACGGAGGGACGTAGCCGGCGTTAAGCGCGACGACAGCGCGACACGCCCGCAGGAACATGTTAATAGGGACGGACGGCATCGAGAGCACCGTCCCCGAGTGCTGAAAGCGCATGGCATTACGGTCGGGGCGGAAGAGGGCGATGCCACCAGGTTTGCCAGGCATGCGGAAGGCCTTGAGGCCTTCCAAGGCTTGCTGGCCGTAGTTGAGGGCTGGCGACATGCCGTGAATGCGCATGTACGGGTCGGAGACGAACTTAAGGGGCGTCCATTTGCCAGTGGCCTTGGAGTATATGGATTCGATATGGCCGTTAACTGCAAAGAATGCTAGTAATCATCAATCAATGTTGTGGACGTTGCACACCTTCGTGGACTTTGAAGTCCTTCATATTGGTCCAGTCAATCGTATTAACCGGAGGGGGAGGAAAGGCCGCCATGATATTGTATGTAGTTTTGCTTAATTACACCTTATCAACTTTAACAAAACCTCCCTTTCTTTACTATAGCAAGAATTCTGAGGTGTCCGTGTTCGTCACTCTTATATGATGCGATGTGCGGGCTTGAGTGACCTGTCTGATATCATATCTCTTAATTATTTGAGTCTCTGTCACGTATGCATGCATGCTGTAGCTTCGCCCAGCTTACATAGCGGCTGGCCGGTGACCTGGAATCCAGTATAGCGTGACATTGTTCAACCAACGCTTCTTTGTGATCTCTGTGACTCCTTCCTGGCAGGCTTCAGCCCTCCAGCTCTGTACTGGCAGTAGCGCTGATTGCAAGTCGGAGAATATTCTTATGCTAGAAGCAGGTATTGAAAACCTGCTTAGTCGATAGCCGTGCACGTGGGGTCCCACGGCTAGTTGGCTGCCTCGCTGATTGCTAGGAGCTCTGTGAGCGTCGGCCTGGTTAGAGCTTACTACCGTTTTCGAAAACTTTACTTTAGACGGCGTAGCATATACGCCGACTCCTGCCCTGCCATTACGAACCGATGCATTAACATGTATGTTAACCTGCCCTGGCTTGTAGTCTTCGATGATGGCTAGAGTATGCTCTTCGTCCTTGTATATCACCACATCGGGCTTAGCTACCCGCAGCGGATGTGCGCACGGTTTGACCTCTAGCACCTTATCCACCTGGACCTCCTCGCACATCGCTGCTGTCCTCTGGAGCGGCGACCGGTGCCGTCTGCAGAGCCTCTGTCGTCGAATCATCCAGTGAGGATGCGATTTTCCTAGTTTATGGATTGACACCCAGAACGCGATGGCCTGGTTGCGCAGCCTTTGCTCAAGGGGGAGCAAGCCGGCTTTTACCTCCGCTATTGATAGAGCGACGGTGCAGAACCCCCTGATGGCAGCTTATACCGTGATCCTCTGCGCCTGCTAGAGAGTTGCATCAGCTCTTGCGTCGCAAGCGGGTACCATATCGGCGACGCGTAGTCTGCTACTGGTAGGACCGAGCTCTTAGCTAGTCGCTTAACGCTCTTAGGGTGCAGTCCCTTCAATCTAGCGCTACCTCAGTGGCTTTGCCTGCCTTGTCCGCCAGGTGTGCCTTGAACTGCAGCTCCTTGTCGAGAATCACACCAAGGACTTTGACATCCTATGTTGGGGGATTTCTTTCCTTTTGAATTGGAACGGCGTGGTGGCATCCCTGCCCGCTTCTTTATATCTAGTGAGGTAGATAATGACGTTTTCTCCGCTTCAAATTAGTCCTCTCCCATTTCTCAAGCATCGGTATGATCCCGTCCTGGATGATCTGCGTGTTTTCCTCTGCCATAGGGCCTATGACCCATGCCGAGTAGTCGTTGACGAAGGCTATGGAGCTGCCGTTTCTAGGTGCACTCTGTACAAGATCTGCGTTGCAGGTAGTTATATATTAGCTAGTAATGCTAGTAATACAGTAGAATTTGACATGCCTGCTTATCTAGGCCTCTACCCTAGTTTTCTAGTGGCTTTGTTACATCTGTTGGACACCTCACACACTTTCCACGGCTGAGGCCGACCCAAACCTCTCCCGCCTGGGTAACTCCTGTTTGCTCCTTTAGCACATCTCACCGGCATGCTATCCCAGCGAATGGTTCCGTCTGTTGATGTACCGGCACGCGCATCCGTTCTCTCGAGCCACGCAGTAGTCTCTCCGGCCAGGATGTGATCATGCCTGCCAACCAGGTCCACTAAGGGTCAGAGCCCAGCTAAGGGGTGAGGTCCTTGGAACCAGCAGTGGCCACTATGCACTACACCCCGCGGGAGGCCAGTTGTAATATAGGGGCGCAACTTCTGACATACCTCTAGTTCCCGTTTCGCGTTGCCTGTAAGAGTCTCCTCATGGCAGGCCAACCGTGTCTTGCAGGACGGGCCACAGACCAGATCCCACGCCGGGCGACCTGCTCCACCCTATCCTATTAACCAAGCTTATGTCCCCCCTTTCCACAAGCTTGCCTGTGTCTCTAACCGTCGAGTCCTCGTCCGACTGGCCTGTGATTTATCCGAGGCCCCACCCATATATGTTGAATATGTTCGTCAGGTTGCGTGCACCACGCCTATTAAGACCCTCCTTTGAGTCGCCTACGCCATGGGGGCCGTCGAAGCTGGCCTATGTTTCCACCACCTAGAGCTTTGCCCGTGTTGCCACCTGTGGTGACCCGCCTTGTTAAGCCGTCCGGTCGCCGTCCGGTCCGGGCCGCGCGCACTACGCCTATTAAGGCCCTCCTCTGAGTCACCTAGGTGTACCAGATAGGCCCTCGTGGAGGGGCCTTAGCAAGTTCTTCGCGGTTAGAGGCTTCGGTGCCTTAACAAGTTTCATACAAGGGATCTGTGACGCGTTAACCTTAACAAGTTGTCATGAAAAGAGGTTCCCTACGCCTTTGCCGTGTCCTACCTTGGTCTCAGAGCTAGTGCAAGCCCAAAGGTGTCCTGTCGTATGCCTAGTATGCGTCCATATCGGCTGGCTGGATAAGGCCAGTTTTGGGTCTGGCTGCGGGCCAGATAGTCATATGTCGGGTGGATTTTGTATCCTAGTTGCCTTTGACGGGCCTCCCTAGATGGATGATCGCATCGCCCAAGCGGAGGCAGTAGGTGATGTGGTTGTGGTGCGGTTGGCGTGTTGATGAAGAATTTTCATCATGCTGACTTCACGCCCCAACAGCCCGCAGCAGCAAGCTGCAAGCTATCATCCATCGCCTCTGCACTTAGCTATCCATTAGAGAGGCTTCCCTGATAAGTAACGGTTCATAAGGGTGTGGTCGGTGCGGGTCGGCCGCCCTCCCTGCTACAGTATCTTGCAAAACCGGCTTCCCCGCAACTGCACATTTCAAAATTCTTTGCTACCTCGCCAAGAGCGTGCACAGCCTGCGCTTTACTAAACATAGTTAAGCCCCAGACAAGGCTACCAAGGGTTGCTATTAAGCTAGTTTGGTAAACCTTAGCCTTATATTACAATACTATCTAACAAGGAGACTCAGTCCACGTGATCGGAAGGAGCTCGGCGGGAAAGTAAACCTGTTATATTCCGCACATGTTCTAAATCTACAGTAATGGATTAATTATAAGAGAGTTCGTCTAAGAACAGTGCTGTTATCGTGCAAACCTGCCAGTGTTGTAACAATATCTTGGTATCGTTCGCCGGGACTTCCGAAAACTACTTCGACACCACAAAATGCACAGTCCTTCCGTTTTACCAGCCCCGCCCACCTGCTTATACAGCATAGCAAGGTTTTAAGTTGTATTCAGCGCTAGGATATAGATCTTCACTTAGTCGTGACCAAGTGCCTTCTCGTATCCTCGCAGTGCGCGCTCAACAGGATGCGTTAATGCTTAGCTGCTTAGGTAAATTGTTTATAAGACTTAGAAGAGCAATTTTCACCAACAGACTATTGATAGGGCTTGCTATATACTTGTTAGCGAAATCGGCTTCCCCTCCGT
>Ga0307515_10004020_pt1 | contig 30708 bp, 40 predicted proteins | sample 17_EM_MG_FD_194513 | JGI IMG/M metagenome (GOLD analysis project Ga0307515, IMG submission 194513) | Populus trichocarpa ectomycorrhiza microbial communities from riparian zone in the Pacific Northwest, United States - 17_EM | ecosystem: Host-associated > Plants > Roots > Unclassified | place...
CCCCCCCGCGCCCCGGCCCGGGCGGCGCCCCGCCGGCGGGCGGCGCCGCCGGCCGCCCGGCTTGGGAGGTGGCCGGGGAGAATAGGAGGTTTGTGGTCGGAAGTGAGTGGTGGTGGTGGTGGTAGGTGTTGATGCTGGGCATCTGAGTGGGAGTATTTGTTGGTGTTGTGATGGTTTGGGCAGGGTTGATGCCGTGGTTTTGGTTCGGCGGGTGTTGATGCTGATGTTGATGTACCTGGTGTTGGTGGACCTGCTGTTGTGGTGGCGGCGGCGGCGGTGGCGGTGGCGGCGGCGGAGGTTGCTGCTGCTGCTGTATATGTATTCTTGTAGCCTGTAGCACCCCTCCTCCTCCTCCTGCTCCTCCTCCATTCACATTCGTATTCCCATTCCCATTCATTCCGCTCCCGCCCACCCCATTCCCACTTATCCCACTCCCACTTATCCCACTCCCACTTATCCCACTCCCATTTATCCCATTCCCACTTATCCCATTCCCATTTATCCCACTCCCACCATTTATCCCCCCATTCCCACTCAACCCATTCGCCCCGGCCCCCATCCCACCACCCACGGGCACAACCCCGTTCCCAGACAGCGCCATACTCTTAGCCCTCTGTGCCGCCTCATATCGAATCGTATGATTCCACTTCCTCTGAATAGCCTCGATAATCTGGGTGGGGGTGGTATCCCTGGTGACCTCGATAGTCTCTGGAAGAATCCGCTGGATCCACGCCTGCTTACTCGCGGGCGCACGTTTCTTATTCGCGAGGGCCTCGGGCGAGCACGTGTGCTCGGGCATCAGCGTGCCAACCACCACGCACCCCCTTCGCGCACACAGATACGCGCGGACATGGAACCCACATAAGGGCGAAGCGCAGTCGACGATGACCCGCTTCGCGTCCGACTTCTTGGTTCGCGTGTAGAACTGTCTTCAGTCAGCTGGGGCCCCTGAGGGGGGGGAAGGGGGGAGGAACCTTGGCTGATATCGCCCAGTCGGTCAGTTTATCCTTAAACTGCTGCGGGGGGTTAGTAGACGAAGCGTGGAAGAGGGACATCGTGGTTCGCAAACACACCTTGAAGTCGGCAAAGCCCTGGCCAACGTACAGCGGCGGGTCGAGGATGCCGTTGACGGGAATCGGGGAGATGGATTGTGATGGTGATTGGGCTCGGGAAGCGGTGTGCGAGGAGTGTTGAGGGGTGCCCATGGTGGAGCTGGATGCATGGGCGGGAGGTTTGGTGTGGTGGTTCGTGGACGGAAGAGGGACGGGATGTGAGGTCTGTGCGCATGGCGCTTAATAAGGCTGAGCCGGGGTAGGAGAGTGTTGGCTGTGCGACCGTTGCCGCCAAACACGTCGAGGATTCCCATATATGATATCAGGCTCTATGGGTGAAATTTTGGAATATAGAGTTGGGGCGGAAGCGAGATGAAGGGTATAACAGTGGTATGCAAATTATGGTGTGGGATAAGTGCAAAGTATGAAATAGGAAGCAGTGAAGAAAAACCGGATAGAATAGTGGAATACAGCCGATAGGCATAAATTTTGGCGAATGGTCTTCAGCGAGTGATGCATAATGAACAGTGCGGTATTAATTCGTTTGCCTTACATAGAATAGAAATACGAACAGGCCATCACCTAGATCACGGCTCCCCTCTCCGGATCCCTTATTACCATCCTCTTTGCAGTCCCGACGCCAACTACACCCCGCTCTTGATTCTCGCCCAACCACGGCTTTTTGGCTTCCCCAAATACCGAAATATACGCAAAATATACAAACAAGCCGACAATAATCATCACAAATGCGACCGGATAGTACTTATCCAGCACATACCCAAATACCCTGATCCCAATTGCCACACCGTAAAAGTTAGTAGTCAGCAAACTGATATTAAAGAACGCGGCTGATGAAAGACGCAGGAGAACCGGAACCGTCGAGTAGAAAATAAACATGATCAACGTGAAACCCGTAAGGTAGCCCCCAATCTCGCTATTCCACGTAGCATTATGGAAAGACTCGCGGTCAAAGATACCAGCTTGCGCCCCACAGATGATCATCGCATACAACCCAATCTGGCCGACGACCTCGTAGAGTGGTGCCTGCGAGACAAGGAACTCTTCGGCGACGTTAGTGATGCCGTAGAAACTTGCGCCGAGGAGCATGAAGAGGTCGCCCTTCAGTTCCGCTGGAACCCCGCCAATGGCCGAGCCGTTCTTTGCATCCCGTGCCAACAGCAATCCCATCCCACCACAACAGACCAGAATCCCCAGCACCTGCGTCCAGTGGTATCGCACGCGCAGGAACATGAAGGAGACGATGACGACAAGGACGATGGCCCAGAAGTTTATCAGCTGCGCGGAGATGACGGTGGTGTAGCGGTAGGCGAGGACGACGAAGTAGTTACCCTCGACGTCGAGGAAGGCAAGGATGAGGTACTTCCATCCCGAGGTTTTGATGATCTTCCAGTATCCCTTAAGGCCGACCTTGTAGAGCGTGTATGAGGTGTAGACGAGATTGAGGAGGACGTAATTGAAGAACGACTGGAAGGCGGGAATGGATGTGCCCTTATTGGCGAGGAGGCCAGAGAAGGTGTTGGTCCCTGTGATGCAGAGGGAGAGGATCTGGCCGATAAAGAGGACGAGGTAGAAGCGGGGGGTTTTGACGTATGCGAAGAGCTCACGACGAGCATTGACAAGTGGCGAGACGACAGCCTGGGACTGCTGCCGCTCATTATCAGAGTCGCTCGTGTTTGATTTGCGATCCATGACAACGATGATGATTGACAGATCCTTTTCGTTTTTCGCTTCTTCTCTTGATTGATACCAAAATCTTAACTTTAACTGTGGCGGCGCGACCGTGATGCGAGGAAAGAGGGGTTCAGTTGTCTGGCTTGATGGGCTTGGACGAGTCTCTTTCTATTGCAACAGCAATACAGCAAGAGGAGTTCAATTTCCTAGACCCTGTACCTCGGCAAAAGATGCGTGGACGAGTCTCTTGCAATTTGCAATTCCCGCTGCTGGGAGTGATCGGAGTGATCGCGGGTGTCGGGGGAGGGGGGAGGGTTCAAGGTTGTCGGGGCCAGTCGGACGCGATGCAATGGGAGGGACGAAGCGAAGGAGATGAAGCTTAATCTTAAACAATAACTCGCCGGTAGATGTCCAGGTGCCCCGCACTCCTACGCTCGAACGAACCAGTGGCGTCGGGATTCACCGAAGCCAACCCCCGCGAGGACCGATAGCGACGGTGAAGTTGTGGGACGCCTTATTAGCAAATACCATCAAGTACGCGCTGTGTAGCTGCGGGCTTCGCTGACGCTGTTCGGTGGCGCGTGCTGCCGAAAACGAGCGCAGGGATCGGGTTGTCTAAATTCCCAGTGCCACGGTTCACTTTGCATCACCTAGATCGCGTCACTTAATCTCACTCGCAGCGGTTCAGTGCTACAGTCATGGAATCCCACTCGCACGGCCATTCGTACGCTTTTTCGGAGTGAACATAATCTTTCGAGATTAACTTCAACAATAAGTGGTCAAGTGGCCAAGTTCAGAACCGCTCCGGAGCACACCAAAGCTAGTCACCAAAGCTTAACAGACCAAGAAGAATCACGAGTAGGACAACAATGGCATCGAATCGCGGACCCACCGCGTCAAGCAGGCTTCTGCCGTTGACGGGGAGGAGAAAGATCCACGCAGTGCTTAGGACACTGGAGACTGCTCCGGTAGTGAGTGAGAATCGGTGACTGTGTGCAAAAAATCACCGCCGCCAGCCCGCAAAGCTAAAAGCTCAACTTTTGGAGATATGTCGTTTGCAGACTTCATGCGCGGCATCAATGACAGAGGGTCCTACTACGGAAGCGACGGTGGATACGGCTCACCGCTGGCGAGTGGTATATACAGCGATATTTGGAGACCTTGCGAGCTGTGTGGTTAGGAGCGGCGTAGTTGCCACAAGGGTCTTCAACGAGAATATATTTCGCCGCATATAGACACTAAGGGATTGTTTGGGGTATGTGTACGAGTCATTGCTTGTAGGTTTGGTGGAAGAGTTCTCTACGTTTATTCCCTTCTCGTTTCTCTGACATTTTGTTTATATCTCATAAGAATGGTGTGGTATTTTCCTCTTTTCATAGAGATATCGTTGGATTGGGTCTTTTCTTCATTTTACTTGCTTTTTTTTGTGCTAGCTAGGATAGAATGCGGTTCTTTGTTGTTCACATTCAGATTGGGCTGTGCAGGGCGGCTGAGGGATTCGGGCGAGTCACGACGAGCCCAGGCTCGCCCAAGATCAGTCATGACTCGCCTGTTATACAACGCGCCTGGGCATTTGATGTTAGCACGATGAGACTGTATGGGCAGCGCCCAACCACTGTTGCATAAATAGATCTCAGCCTTCGTATGGCGGCTTACTGAGCTGATGGTATTTCGGCTGTCTCCATAGATAGATGAGTACGTACGCATTCGTACTTGGACTACCGTATATATATGGCCTTTCTGGCCCTCTTAGATAGTACAGTTAAGCTTCTCTAGCATCACTATATCAACAACCACTGTCGTGATGAATCGAGTTATTTTCTGTGAGTACAGTTGCGGGAGTACGTAGTGATCAGGGATCCACGCAGTGTTCCTAAGCGGTCAGATTGAGGTTTTGAAAGCCGCCCTTGGCATAGACTGGTCACAGGCCATATCTGACCGAACTGACCGCTTGGGGACACTGGATTCACGTGTCTGAGTATGGGCTCATCTGATGAGACAAAGGAATTGTATGGACTTGATACATTAGAAGATAATATAGTTAGCACAAGTAGCAGCAAGCCTGAAGACAAGCGATTACGATATAGTGGGTGTCACTAGGTTTGTTTATTTGTTTGCAAATGAATTATATTTTATGTTTATTTTGATATGCTACATGTATTTCATTCCCAGGCTCATCGGATAAATCTCGCTCGTCCCAACTCGTCATGTACAGCCGGGCCACTGCCCCAGTGGCCTTGGGTGAGCCCGGTCTCGTCGTGACTCACCCGAATCCCTCAGCCGCCCCGCATAGGGCTATGGTGTTCAGTGGGAGATACCTTTTCCGGTCGCCTCGTTTCATTGTTTCTTGCAGTCCGGTACATCTTGCAGTCTAGTACACAAATTTCAAGGATCCCATCGATACGATGTCGGTGCTGTTGAAGTCACCAACGCAAAAGATGTGGATAAGCTGGTTTAGTAATTAAAACCAACTTGATACTCATGACCCAAACCAATTCTATCACCAACATCCCATTACTATACAATTCGGTATCAATCCCCTACTCTACAGCACCTCCCATTCGCGCCAACGCCCTCTTCCTTCTCAGCTCCGTCCTCTCCTTTATCACCCGTTTCCTAGCCGCAGTCTGACTCTCCATCACCTTCCCATCTCCCTGCAACCACTCCTCCAGACCCCCCTCCTTAACTTCATCTAACATAAACCTCCCAAGCAACCCCTTCCGGTATCTACCCACCACCCATATCGCCGCCGCCTCCAAATCCTCTCCACCCCCTTTCACCAACCGTCCCGTCTTGCGTGCAACAGCACCAAGCCACTCCACCACATCATTCGTCGGCTCACAAAACTGCTTATACAGTCCAGGATCGACTTTGTTAACATTATACAGCAAAAAATCAGCCAATGTAAGCGACGGGATGAGAGTGTCCTTGACGCTCCCGACCAAAGCAAGCTTTAGCATCGTCGTGCCGTTCGGCATGTACGGGACGAACACGCCCGGGGAGTCAATGACGTAGGCTAATGGGTCGGCGGAGGACGAGATCTTGACGGTGTTGGAGAGCTTGCGGGTTACGCCGGGTTGGTTGCCGGTGATGGCGGCTTTTGTGGCATTACCCGTGCCGACCCGGCGGAGGGCGTTGAGGAGGGTGGACTTGCCAACGTTGGGCATGCCCACGATGAGGATTCGCGTGCCGACTATGGAGTCGTTTTGGAGGGCTACTTCTGGAGGGGAATTAGTACGTGTCTTGTCATGTGGCGGGGAATAGCACGCACCGAGTGCATACGAAACTATCTTCTTGATGTCCTTCTTATCCGCGGTGTTCGAGAACATAACCTTGTGTGGCCGATGCCAGCGGGTCATAATATTCCTCGTCTACTCCCGTCAGCCCCCTCCTTCCCTGGGTTCCCCGGAACATACCCGCTCATCCAAAACCTCCATCCCCAGATCCCGCTTGGTATACACAATCATCCGTTCCTTTCCCTGCAGCGTCTCCTCGAACAGCGGGTTCCGACTACTCAACGGAACCCGGTAGTCACGACACTCAATGATCAGCTCCACGCTCCCCACCAGCTCTTTCATCTTTGCCAGCCCGGCCTTGTGGTGGCCAAGGAAGTACGAGCTTGTGATTGAGCGCGGGACTGAGAACGATTGTCGGGGTGTGAACGGGGCGGGGGTGGGCAGAGGGGGTGAGGTCGAGTGAGGGTTAGGGACGGCCGTAGCAGTAGAGAGATACCGCGCGAGTGATAAGGCGTGCCCGATGTGGCCGAGAGGCACGGCAGGAGAGATAAGGAGGGAAAGGGAACAGCGAAGTCTGCTCGCCGCCATGGTGCCTTTCGGGAGCGAACAAGCGAAGGAAAACAAGGGGGCTGCTACAGCTGTTCACGCCACTACTGCGCGGAGGTCTGAGATCTCAGGTACAGGTACGCTTCGTTATCTCAGTCTGCGGACTGCAGATTCGGAGGTTGGGGATTGTTGGTGGCGGGATAGAGTACTTTTTGCACTGCGGGTCATGTGACGGTTCGGATGCAGCTTCCTGTGTTGGCCTGGATTAGATAGACGTCGAAATAAGCTTCCGAGCTCAAGCACGGACCGTGCAAGATATCTTTTTGTTTTCCAAGAGGATTTTGATTACGATAAGAGTCCAATGGGTGCAGCATTTTTGACCACGCAGACCGGGAACGGCACAAGAATTCCGTCTGGGCAGTAGTGGGATGTATCGGCTTGTCGCCGGTGGCCCTGTAAGAAGTGTTCCAGTTCGAACCCCTGTAGGCTGAGAACGAATCTGCCTTGTGCCAAGGAATGCACGCGAATAGTTTTCGCGATAAAGTATAGATGTAACGTGAGTACTTTTGATGGGGGTAAAGTTTGTGTTTCTTTGTAATTCTTCAGCATCTAAAACCCTCTTCGTTTCCTCAATTCTTCGGATTTACTAGTACTACTATCTGATTGATGTCAGAGAGTTCACTTACCAACCTTTCCGGCGACACTCTCGTTCTGCCACAAGATACAATGCCAAATAGTCCCACCGCCACAGTGACATCCTCTACCTCCGTTAACCACGAGTCGGGGCAAGAAACTGAAAACACTCGCTCAGAAGCAGCCATAGCACCTCTGCGGCGACGAGAAACCCTCCTCTCCAAACATGGCCCGCTACGGCCATTCCGTCTACTAACCCAAGATTTCCACGGCCTCCGAAAACGCTATGCCCAAGACTGGTTCTTCAACCAACTAATTCTCGCCTCGGCGGTATATCTCTTCTTCACCAACCTATTACCAGGCATAACCTTCGCTTCGGACCTTTACGTGCTCACCCACCAAAACTATGGCGCCATTGAAGTCGTCTTCTCCACCGGTCTTTGCGGCTGCATATTTGCATTGTGAGTGCAAAATCACAACCCATGACTCGGGTCCTGATAAGCTAGGTTTTCGTCGCAACCGTTGACCATCCTCGGCGTCACCGGCCCCTTCTGTATCCTATCCGAGAGGATATTCGCCCTCTGCAACGACACGCTCAACATCCCGTACCTCCCGTTCATGGCGTGGGCGTGTATCCACGCCGGATGGATGCACTGGGTTCTGGCAGTCTTGAACGCACACGACTGGACGATGGGATACGTGACCACGTTCAGCACCGAGATCTTCTCGCTGCTGAACAGCATCATATACTTCCACAAAGCCGTCCAGGAGCTGGAGCGGGCACACGCAAGCACCTCGCTCGCATCGTTCCTATACTCAGTAATCGGGTGTGTCGGCACTTTCCTCGTCGCCGTCTTCCTGAGCACCGCAAACTCCTGGAAGCCGCTGTTCCACAAATACGTCCGGATGGGACTGACAGAGTATGCGGCTGCGATCTCAATAATCATCTTCATTGCCATGCCGCAGATCGGCGAGCTGAACGCACTGGACCAGCAGCGGTTGCCAGTGTCGAAGACGTTCCGACCCACGCTACCGAGCAGAGAGGGGTTCATCGTACACTTCTGGACGCTGCCTGTGGGGTGGATTTTTGCCGCGATAATACCAGGGCTGATCATAACGACGCTGTTCTACTTCGACGTAGAAGTCTCCACCATCTGCGCCACCCTGCCAAAATACAACCTCAAAAAGCCGACAGGCTACGCCTGGGACGTCGCGCTGCTAGGCTGCACGACCGCACTATGCGGTATCCTCGGCATCCCACCAGCAAACGGACTCCTCCCGCAGGCACCACTGCACTCCGAAAGCCTCCTCCACTCCGCCAAGAAGCGTCTCTCGACGGGGGAAACCGTCCCCGTCCTTGACGCCGCCGGGAAACCAGTGCAAACAGTCCACGAGCAGCGGTGGTCCCACTTCCTGCACGCAATTGGGATCTTCGTCTTCGTCTCCCCACCTCTGATGCACCTCCTCGGCCTGACCCCTACCTCTGTCCTCGCGGGCCTATTCCTATTTATGGGCGAGCAGAGTCTGTGCACGAATCCCATACTGTATCGGTTTTTCCACATGTTAACGTTTGTCTCTCCCCCCTAGCCCAATCCCTCATGCTAATTGTGTAGGCCGATCTCGGAGCTCCCCTCACTGCCGTACCAAGGTGCCTCCTACGCTGGAGAACACATGTACACGCTTCTTCAAATCGTGTTGACGGCCGGAATCTTCGCAGTAACGTTTACGCCCGGTGCACCGGTGTTTCCAGTAATAATTGTGTTGCTTGTGCCCGTGAGGTTGAGGATTATGAATAGGTATTGGGCGGTGGGGACGTTGAAGGGTAGATTCACTTTCCCCCTCTAACCCCCGCAAGAGGCTAATGTGGTGAGGTAGGCGTCGACTCGTGGGCGTGTAGGCCGGGACTTGGGAATGATTTTCGGAGTAGTAAGGAGAAGGCGGAGGGGAGTGGTGTGGTGGAGGGGGAGAAGATGGTGTGATGATGATGCTTTCTGCTTGTTCAAGTACTTTTTTCAAGATATCATGTATAGAAAAGTTATGGGTTTTCCCGCAGGGGATAGGTGGAGTGACTCCGTAAATGCAGGCTGCAGAGTAATCACAGAATATATTCATATAAGACAAAAGCCCTCCCCTTCATCACGCTTCAACGTACGAAACAAAGCAACCTCCATGAATTTGCAGAAGTGAAAAAAAGGGCGCATGCATAAAGACGAAGAAATTTTTTCATACCCGTTACCACCACTCGCTAACATAATACTCACCCATTATTCCGTCCCCAAGAAAGCTAGAAAGTACTTCCCGCCAGCCTACTCGCCGCATTCCTAGCATCCAACCGATCATTCTCCCCCTCCGCATCCTCCACAATCCGATCCTCCCTTTTTGGCTGGGGCACCCCAAACTCTCCTCTTGCCACACCCGCCGCTCTCGGAACACCACTCCACGCATCCCCGCGGGGGCCTTGACTAGCCGCTAGACTCGCACGTCTACTAGACGGCGGGGCGTCGCGGCCAAGTCTGCTGAGGCCGCCACTGGAGTCGATGGCGCGGATATCCGGCCGGACGGTTTCTAGGGTATGGAGGGTTTTGCGCTCGGCTTCGATCTGGCGGAGACAGTGGTCGCGGATTGCGGCGCGGAGGTCCTTTGTGGTTCGCGTGAACCAGCGACGTTGTTCTTGCACTAGGTTGCCTGTCACCCGGCGTACTTTTCCGTCTAGGTGTTGTTCTTGATGTTTTGCCTCGTCTAGTGCCTGCAACGCTTCGTCGACTTTTTCGCGCCGGATAGAATTCTTGCTTTTTAGGACCTCGACGGTTTGGAGGCGTGAACGGGTTTCCTTTCTTGCGCCTTCGAGCTCGCGCATGAGGATTTGGCGGTTGGTCAGAGTTTCTTTGACGATGAAGGCGTCAGAGGAGTGGTAGTTTAGAGGGTCGGCAAAGGTGGTGGCTTCAGCGGTTGCTTGGGCGGCGTGGTAGTCGCCGACGCTTTGGATTGTCCGGCCCAGCTTGCGCAAGGCGTTGGACATACCGGGGTGGGGCGGCTCGGCGTCGGTTGCGGCAAGGAGGGCGAGAGTGTTGCCGAGTGCGGATTCGGCGAGTCCCAGCCCGCGACGCGCTTTGACTACGCGGTCGACTTTCTGTCCAGTTTCCATGGTGCCAAGGTAGAAGGCTTTGACGATTGGACGGGCGTGCTCAAGCTCCGGGGTGTCGTCTGGTGGCGGCGCGAATTGTTTGATCACCTTTCTGCGCACACCCGTCGCGGGCTGTTTCCGGCGCACGACAGGGGAGTAGCCAAAGTCTGATTCGACAAAGAAAATCATTTCTTCATCGCGCATTAGGACTTCGTTGGAGCAGACTGTGTTGAGCCAACGCTGCATATAACCCCGCACTCGGGTCTCGTCTTCATCGGTGCCTACACCGGCAGAGGTGGATGAGGGTGGTACGGCTGGAACGATACATTCTGGGTTCGACGAAAGAAGGTGGTTCGCAAGCTTCTGGAACTCGGGGTGGGTGCGGCGAACATCGCGGAACGTAGTGCTCCGGAATTTGGGGAGGTTGGTCTAAGGTAGTACCGTCAATTCTTGTAAAGCACTGTTATGGAAGTGGTATGGCATACGCGAACGTCGAATCTGAGGATTGGGTCTTTGCGACCGCTGCGTTCAAGGGCGGTGATCTTTGTTTGGAGGTGATAATGCGGGGATGGACGCGCGGATTGCTGCTGCTGCTGCTGCTGCTGCTGCTGCTGCTGTTGAAGGTGAGCTTTGTAGCGCGCTGGTGGCTGGTGTGGCTGCTGCTGCTGTTGCGACTCTGTGCGGTCTGCGGTTTCTGAGTGGTTTCCATTGCTTTCCGGAACTCGTCCTCTGTCCTCAATGTATTGTTGCCCCTCTAGCCTTGGACTCTCCACTCCCGCATACGTCGATGGGGCTCCGAACTCATCTTCTGACTCGGCAATGCTTCCAAACCCAGTATGCTGAGAACCAAGAACCGGTGAGTAGGGTTGAAAGTGTGGATCGCTTTCTTCGTCTGTAAAGCCGGGGGAGTTGAGACCGGAGGGGAGAGATGGCTGGGCGAGACTGCTGGTACTGTGCTGGCTGGCAAAGGGCGATTCCTCTTCGGGATCGGCAAATCCAGAGTTGAAGGCAGAGTAGTCCATCACTGAAGCTTAGTAGTGTGCGAGTGCATTCGGCGCTGGAATTTGATGGGTGATGAGGAAGCGGTGGTGATCGGCATGCTCCGCGAATTTGGGGGTAATTGGAGATGGACACGTGCAAGATTCTTAGACGATTAGATCAAAAGATTAGATATTAGATTAGATCTGATCCCTGAATGCAAGATTTTAGCCTTTCTAACTCAACTTCAACTTTAGTTTGAGGTTTTCCCACCAGCAAGCACTCGACCCGATGCTTTTCCTCCACCCTTCATCCACTGCTCGGAATGTCTGCTGGCGGTGTAGGCTTCTGCGGCCCAAAGCATCTGCTTCTCTACGCTCCTCAATTGTGTCCCTGAAGCGTTCTCCACGCTCGTTGCGTGCGTTTGCATCCGCTTCTGCCGAAGCTCACCCGGACCTCGTGCACATCCGCAACATCGGGATCATAGCTCATATCGATGCCGTATGTCTCTTTCTTGCTTGTCGGCCTTGTGCTGAATATGCTCAGCATGTCTAGGGGAAAACTACAACCACGGAGCGTATGCTCTACTACTCCGGCTTCACACGGCGAATCGGAGAAGTCGACGAAGGCTCCACAATTATGGACTACCTCCCCGCCGAACGTGCGCGGGGCATCACTATCACCTCCGCTGCCATAACCTTTAATTGGACACCTCCATCCGCTCCAGCGCATATCATAAATCTCATCGATACCCCCGGCCATGCAGACTTCACCTTTGAAGTTGAGCGTTCGATACGAGTACTTGACGGCGCAGTAACGATTCTTGACGGGGTGGCCGGAGTAGAAGCTCAGACCGAAAAAGTGTGGCGTCAGGCCGCAAAGTATCAGATCCCACGGTTGATCTTTGTCAATAAATTGGATCGGGTCGGCGCACGTTTTGGGGCTACAATAAGAGAGGTTGCAGCGAAACTAAATGGCTGGCCTGCAGTGCTGCAGCTTCCTTATTACGAGAACGACGGGAGGGGCGGCGAGGATGTTCTCAGGGGCGTGGTGGATTTGGTGGAGAAAAGAATATTCCTGTACGAAGTTGGCGGTGATGGGCAAAATATCACGGTTCATGATTATGCATGGCTACAGGAACACAACCCTGCACTTTATACAGAGGCTGTTGCTGCACAGGAAGCCTTAGTGGAGCTTCTGAGCGAACATGACGAGGACCTGGTGGAACTTTTCCTCGAGCTCGGAGAACACAACCTAATCCCTGCGACCGCTCTCAAGGCCTCACTGCGAAAGCTCACACTCACCGGAACAGGACGCATCATCCCCGTCCTTTGCGGTGCCTCCTTCCGGAACATTGGTGTACAACCCTTACTAGATGCAGTTATCGATTACCTTCCATCTCCACTCGACCGACCTCCCACAGACATCACTTACGGTGTGGGCCAGCGTGGTGTACTAGACTTGGACACAAACCGCACCTGCGCTCTTGCTTTTAAAGTGGTCAACGATCCCAAACGCGGCGCCATGGTTTTTGTTCGAGTCTACTCCGGCTTCCTATCCCGTGCACAAACCCTCTTCAACACTTCCCTTGGGATTAGAGAACGAGCTCACAGGCTGTTGCAGATGTATGCAGATGAAGCCGTCGACATCGACACCATCTCCAGTGGACATATCGGGGTGATTTTGGGGTTGAAGCAAGCCCGCACAGGGGATACCCTGATCTCAGAACATGCTGTTTCCAGCTCCTCCCCGACATCCAAGAAATCAAAAAAGCCGACAGCAGTAGCTAAACTTGACCCCAAAACCCTTCAACTCCGACCAATCGATGTTCCACCACCTGTCTTTTTTGCCTCTCTAGAACCCTACTCGCTTTCCGAGCAAAAAAACCTTGAAGAAGCCCTCGCCATGTTACTCCGTGAGGACCCTTCCCTGAGTGTTACCGTCGACCCTGACTCTGGGCAGACCTTACTCTCGGGTATGGGAGAACTCCACCTTGAAATCGGCCGTGATCGTCTGGTTCAGGATCTTAAGGCGAAGGCAGATATGGGCAAGATTCTCATAGCCTACAGAGAAACCATCTCTGCCCCCGCTGGACCCGAGTACCGCCTTCTCGATCGTGACATCGGCGGGAAACCAGCAAAAGCGGGTTGCACAGCGTCTATCCACCCACTGGATGCACGTGACCCCCACGACCCCACAAATCTCGACGAAGGAATAGTGAGCTCGGAAGGCAACACGATCGAACCAATCATTTCCACCAGTTACGTTGACGAGACCAGAGAAATCGTCAAAACCAAGCTCCCCCCGCACCTCACCGAGGAGGATGTAACTGCAGCAATGGTCTCAGGCGCCACAGCTGCGCTTGCCCGCGGCTCGCACCTTGGATTCCCCATGCGTGATATCCACGTCACCCTCACCCTCAATCCTGCCATAGATCTCTTCCTCACGGACTCCACACCCGCTGCCATCTCCTCTGCCGCACGCCTCGCCGTTTCTAGCGTGCTGCAAGCCGCTGAAGCAGAGGCACCAGGCCAGATCGTAGAGCCAGTAATGTCCGTCTCTGTCTCGTGTGACGAGAAAGACCTTGGTAAAGTGGTGGGCGATATCTCGTCTTCGCGTGGAGGGCATGTTTTGAGCCTGGGTGATGAGGTGGAGGTGGAAGGAGGAGAGATTGAGATGAAGAGGGTGTTTGTGCCGACGATTGGTGCGGAGGGGAGAAGGAGTGGTGGTGGGAGAGAGGCGGGAGAAGGGAGGAAGAGGATCGTTAATGCAAGAGTTCCGCTTGGCGAGATGGTCGGCTATTTGAAACATCTTAGGGCTATGACGAAGGGGAGTGGGACATTTGTGATGAGCTTGGAGGGGTGGGAGAGGATGCAGGGACCCCGGGCAAAGGAAGTCGAGAAGGGGCTGAGGGGGGAGTAGGCGGGATGTGCTGTAGATTAGATACTGGAATGTGAAACGATGGTCTGACGCCGGAGTTGGCGAGCGGTATCTTCTTCTTCGCCACTTGGGGCGGAGGATCATGCCAAATCCTGAAGAATCATCCTACGAAGCGAGGTACTCTGGCGATGCTATTGTTGCCCTCTTTAGTGGCTCAATAGCTCACCAAGAACCATTCAGACTGGCGGGCACGAAGTAGGTTGGGAATGAGAAAAGGCCACTTATTGTTCTCTTTCTCTTTCTCTTCCATCTCACGCTCTCACACAATCATTGCGCATAGATCTGATAACTTCAATTTTTCCGCCTTTAATTTTCTTTCCAACAATGAAATCCGCCCCAATGCACGCGAAAACCAACCGTCTAACAAGCTCGCGGGCTTCGAGAAATGAAATCATCGCCCAAAGAGCAGCGCTACAGTATGCGTACCTTTTCGAAACTCCTGTAGAATCCTCGCCCTCTTCTGCGGTGGAGAAGCCACAACTTTCGTTGCTCGGAGAGTTTCCAATAACAGTACTGGTATGTGAATATGCCCCATCCACGTACTGGGGATGTAACTGACGGTAGAAGCAGCAGCAGGTTGTGCCTGATATGGATGAAAGCGAAAAACCAAAGTCCATATTTGACCGCATCACGATGCCGAGTAAGGTATGTACACTGACTTCCTCTAGGCCAACATTTACTGATATAAGAATAGAACCATGATGCGACAGTTCTTACTATCACCTTGGAGAAAGCGGCGGATATGTATGGTGCCAATCTCGCGGAGGAAGCAGAGAGTAAGGATGATGATGATGAAGAAGAAGAGGAAGATAGGGATGATGAGGATGATGAGGAAGATGAGGAAGATGAGGAAGATGAGGAAGATGAGGAAGATGAAGATGATGACGAAGATGACGATGACGACGATGACGACGATAACGACGATGAGGATGATGACGAAGATGGGGAAGATGAGCAAGAAGTGGAAGAAGTGGAAGAAGGCGAATGGGAAGATGAAAGGAGCGAAGAAGATGAGGACGAGGACGAAGAGGAGGAGATGGATCAAAGTGAAAAACCGAAGCCCATATTCGATCGCATTACAATGCCAACCAAGGTACGTATACTAGTTCAGGCCAGGGTTGCGCTGGTCTTGCTGATGCAAAGATAGAATGATGAAGCGACAGTTCTTACTATCACTCCGGAAAAAGCGGCGGAGATATATGGCGCCAATATTGGTGGGAAAGCAGAAGATGAGGGTGACGATGACGAAGAAGACGAAGAAGACGGCGAATGGGAAGAGGAGGGAAGCGAAGATGAGGAAGAGGACGAAGAGGAAAAAATGGATAAAAGCGGGAATCCAAAATCCATATTCGATCGCATCACTATGCTAAGTAAGGTATGCACACTCCGCTCCTCCAGTCAGGTCACGTTGGCCTTTGCTGATGCAAAGGATAGAGCGATGAGGCAAGAGTTACGATCACACCGGAGAAAACGGTGGAGGCGTATGACGATAATCTTGCGGAAGAATCAGAGGGCGTGGATGGCGATGACGATGAGGAAGAGGAAGATGGCGAATGGGATGAGGAAGGAAGCGAAGACGATGAGGAGGGGGAGGATCAACACGAAGGTAATGAGGTAGGAGATAGGGATAAGAAGCCGAATTCCATGATCGACCGCATCACAATGCAAATGGATAGGAAGGTAAGTTTCACCAAGTACGGACCATTCTGGTCGTTACTGATATAAGACTTTGACTTGGTAGAATGATGAAGTGTCGATTCTTACTATCATATCCGAGCACGCTACGGAACTTTATAGTGCTAGCCCAGATGGGAATAAGGGGCCCACCGTCACTTACGGGCTCCTAAGTACGGTTCCTATACCTCCAAAGCCATCCAAACGGCCTGGGCCGTGGGCCTCGAAAAATACTCTGGCGGAGATTTTGGCTCCAGCAAAAAAGTTATGGGAATTGAGAAAGGATGCGGTTGCGGAGCATGTTCAGTTTACTATGCGGATGAGGTATGGACTGTTGTAAGTGGTTTTTGGTGCTTCGTAGGTAGTGCTGGTCACTGAAATAGTTTATTATCTTTATTTCAGATTTCCTATATCTATTCATGAGTAGACCGTTCCTGCCACCCTAAAATTGCAACTTTCTCATCGTGCGTCATGGATCTTAGCCAATAATAGTTTTGCAAGGTGCAACTAGACTTAAGAATCTTTGATCCCAAATCGAGATTGTGTCTAAGTCGAGGAAAAGTTGCTGATCTTGTTGGTATCCTGCTGCTACGCAAAATCTGATTGGTCTCGGCTTAGGACTAATCTCGAGTTAGGACGAAGACTCTAACCTTTATGGGCTCCTTGCAGTCAACGACAATACCTACGGCAACCGCTTAGACTGATAGAGTATCAAACAACAGAGCCCCACCCATTCACTAATGCAATCTGCAACACTACCCCACCCTAGATCTAAGACGCACGGCGAGAAAGTTGCAATTTCCTATTTTCACTCGTGAGTACCCGGGCCGTCTTGTGTGTAGCACTAGTCCAGATGGGGATGCTGGGATGGCGAATGTGAGGGTAAGTAGTATACAGTAATAACGTCAACAAGCGCAGCTACACGAGCAACAGCAGCAGCTAATAAGTGCCATCGCGGACATCCAAACAACAATCCTGACCGAAATTGGCGGTCTTAACAATCGTATCAACCGCATCACGCACCCGGTTCAAAGACTGGCTGACGTAGAAACCGACGCGACGTCATGATGGCCACGAAGAGAAGGGAGATCGAGATGAAAAAGGGGAAAGAAAGAGGAGGTGGAATGGAGGTGAAAGATGGCGAAGGGGAAGTGGTTGTAATTGAAACCTCAGAGTCCCACTTCGGACGTATCACTATGCCGGTGGATAAGGTATTTATCCGTCTATCAGATCTCTGGTCCTAGGACATGACCGCACTCAGCGGATAGCTAGCAACGGTCGAGTCGGTGTTAGGATCGAATCAGTGGTTTCCTTGGGCGTCGACCTTCTCTCTGAAGAGAAGGTCTTAGAAAGAGATCGTTGATGCAACAATTATCCCACAGATCCAGTACTGTCCCGGCAATTGCGGATGAAACGTCAGCTGTCAGGCGGAGTGTTTGTATCTCATTATCAAATACAATGGCCAGCGTCAGAATGGTTTTGTTTCTACAGCGAGATCTGTCAGATGGGCCTGTACCTAGAGAAAATCAGGTCAGATTTTCGAGGTAACTTATGTACAAAGTGCTTCCCAGTCCGTAAGCCCTTATCCATATACATTACTGCCCTATGCAGGCCAGCCCTACGCAGACCAGCCCTACCGAGGCTAGCTATCTAAGTATCTATCTGTCAGACGGCACTGTATCCAAACAATTATCAGTCAGACAAGGAGCGTATCTCAAAAATTACCGGTCAGCAAAAAAAAGTGTTTCATCTGTAATTGCCGGGGCAGTGTTGGAAGGCGAGCGGTTTGAAGTTTACGACTGAGAATCTCGTAGCATTTCGCACCGATATTTTCCCATCAATCCTGATGGCTTAGAGTCGGTTTTTCCTGCTGCGACTGGCATAGTCTACAAATGTATCTCTGAGTCCAGTAGAAAGATAAGACTTAATGTCGCAAATGCCGAGGCTCTCAGCACACTCGAGCGGCTGGTCGTGTACGCATATACTCTGGGTGACCTTGAATTTACTGTAATGAGTATATATTTGATGCTCAGAATGCACTTTAGAAAGGGACCGGCACAGCCAGATCATCCCCATTTCAGACAGGGCTTTATAAGAGCTATCAAGCTGAAGTAACAAGATCACGAGCGGTAATCTAACTTCAACCCAAAAGAAAATACATCGATCCCAAAACAAGAAGATAAAATTAAACGAGGGTAATATTGAGGTATGGGATGGTGAAGATGTTTCTCAGAAGGATTGGGTCTCGCTACTGCTGGAAATAGCATACAGTCACCTGCCGATCAGCAGGACAAGATCGATGAACGACACTGCTGAGACTATGGAAACCCATGGGTTTACATGAAGCAATGGAGCTGATTCTCACCATCATCCCCGAGCGCGGTGCGGAAGTGTATGGTACCAGCCTACTTCTTAGAAATGGTACAGAAACTAGAAATCGCTGAGCGAGCCAAGGCGAAGGATTGCAGTCAGACGAGCGGAAAGGCAGTGATGAAGAGAAAGGAATGAAACTGGAGGGAAAGAAAACGACAATGATCTGAACAGCCTGGGTGATGTAGATGAAGAAAGTGGGGCTTGTGGAGATAACAGTGCCGAGAAGCGGGAACAAGAGAACGAGGCTAAACCATGTGTATCTGCCCCAGAGAAACTAACGACAAGTACTCCACCTGTATCAATCGTTTCCTTATAACAAATACAAGGTCTGGTGGCGGCGTTGCCGCCGATAGGATGTAAACTTTGCTGTGCTTAGGAGTTAATATGAAAATTTGGTTAGTACACTTGAGCGGTCGACAAAGATGTTCACAAGTCTCAAGTAAAGAAGTAGAAAGGATTGGAGCACCCGCTCTGTATTGTCACCTTTCACCCTCCCTCTAGCTGTTATTCTGCAGTCTCCGTCCTAACTCCAAACGTCACGTGGCAATGACGCGCGAGTCCAACGATGGTGGAATATGACGCCACAGAAACCGACGCACTGCCACATGCCAACCAATTCTGACCAATGAGCTTGAAGCACAGCCACACGAAAACAATTCTGGCCAATGGAATGCTTCGAGGCGACGCAAGATGTGTATATGTTTGCAAAATAGACTGTTAAGTCCTCCAAAACCATCCAAACGTCCTAGACCATGAGCTCTAAAACGGACAGATTTTGGCTTCTGTAAAGAATTTAGGGGAATTGAGGAAGGATGCGGTTTAGGCTACCGTATTAGCGAGGTATAGGTGTATGAGGCCTTATTTCCGCCAAAATACGCCGTGGAGCGACCCCGTACCCCGTGTCCGTGGACAAAGGCAGAATTTTACAATTTGCCCAGTTACCACTATTAAAATAAGACTTTATCCACGGGATTGCAGGATAGTGCACGAGGTTGTTGGATGGGGTCGTGAGACAGGCTACAGCCTCGCGGATTTTGCGCGTACTTTACATCACGGGGTCATGACAGGGAGGTTAGTGTGGGACAAGTTCTGAATCCCAACTACCTTGTACTCTATCCCACGTTCAATCCCATCTCACAACCCCGTAGATAAAGTCTTATTTTAATAGTGGTAACTGGGAAAATTGTAAAATTCAGACTTTGTCCACGGACACAGGGTACGGGGTCGTGTCACGGGGTATTTTGGTGGAAATAAACTGCCCTACAGTGAGCGGTGCCTGGCTGCTCTCACATCTAGATTCTGTACGACACTTATGGATTAGAGACTCAATCTTAGGGTCGGATGGAAAGAAGTAGAGATAGAGCGAGATACGATAGATTATCGGATTAGATTGCTTGATGATCCGATTAGATAGGTCCAGATATGGATTAGCGGAATAAGGTAACCTCGAGATGTACTTCATCTTTCTGACATTTCCCATACGCACCAGACATCTACTTTTCGCCTAAAGCTCGTGTGCTTACGGGGAAACCTCTCGGAATAAGGGAGCCCTACTGGCAGAAATGCGTCACATGATTACTGGTTACACCTAAACTTGACGAGTACTTAAAGTACTTGATTGTTCACCCCACGGCGGGTAAGTAGGACTTTGTGCGTGTGAGGATGGTATGAATACTTTGAAAAGTAATGTCTTAGAGAAGATGGTAGCTGCTTGTAGCAGCATACATTCTTAGAGAGCTGATGGCAATCGACAATCAACTAGACTTTCAATGATCTCTCTAGCCTTTTCAAGTGGTGGACTTAGTTCTGGTTATCAGAAGTGGATAATAATATCACCGGAAATTAGTTTGGATTCGGTCAGATGAGGTATTTGGTCACCTTTTTTGGTGTAAACTGTTGCGAAATGCGTGAATTTTTTTACGAATCTAGGCAGAGTCTAAGTCCATAAGCCAATGTCATGTCTAGTAATCCATCTTACTACGCCTGCATTGCATTGCATTGCATTGCCTTGCATTATGTGAGAGACATTTGCATGGTGGGAGCGCCTAGAGCATGTGTTGGCTCTTAGGTTCGTACACTGGTCTCAGGATGAAGCGGATCAACTTATTGAACTCTCGCCGCCCCTAACCCCAGTCTAACATTTACGAATGGAAAAACCTTATGTATCTAGAACATTACTATCCTGGTGACAGGATATATATCGCAGCTCTCTGCATCCATTCATCTCGTTTCACGCCTTATCACAGGTGAATATGTCTTCCTTAACGCCTACACTCCCTAATGAGCTTTGGCTCAAGACGCTCTCCCACCTCTCCTCCTCCCACTCCGACCTCTTTTCATGTACTCTCATCAATCGTCAAATTTTTCCGCTCGCCGCCTCTTTGCTTTATCGTGTCATCCCGCTTGACATCCTCCCTGCGAAAAACGTCAAAAGCCTCAATCGTGCCTTAATCAGCAATTACACTCTAGCTGACTATATCCGGACAATTCGTCTCGAGTTGGGGCATCAACAACGGGAATCAAAGTCGCTTTATTTAGGCAGTTGGTCGCCATGGGAGGAATTTGCGAGACTTTTGCCTCGCATGACAGCGCTTCGGGAATTGCGGCTTGGGGAGGGTGGACGTAACGAAAATCCTATCTTGCGATTGGTGCTGCGATCGGCCTCTATCTGCTCCAACCCCGACTTTATTGTCCGAATCGCCGATTTGACCTCGTATGAAACACTACAGATCCTTTGGCTTGGCCGTGATACGATGGCGAGGCGATTGACACACCTTCACGTTTGTGAAATATCCCGCAGAATGGTTCCCTTGATAGAAGCTATCTTTCGGGGCGCAACACAGCTTGAGTACGCTCATTTGGATATTTATGACGTTGACGACTCGTTGTTGAGTCCTAGGACTCTTCCAAAGTCAATAAAGCTACTATCAATTGACGGGAACAAATATCCGACATGGCTACCTCCAGAAATAAAGGAGTTGAGGCTGGCAATGTATTTTTGCTACCAAATACCGATGCCCACCTGGGAGCTCATCTGCAAAACCTCAACACTGGAGTATATTGATATCTGTCTACTTCGTGAACGTGAAGAATCATGGGAATCATGGGGGACCGTAGCAAAGCCACACCTTCCTGCCGTTCTATCGAACCGTATTTGTACGAACTTGCGCATTCTAAAATTACTGGCGCTATGGCCTGGATGTCCGATGGCACGTAGCAGCCTACCTGAAGTACGAAGAAGACCTCGATACTTCCCGTTTGGTTTCCTTGATCGAGTATTTCAGAACAATCCAGGGTTGCAGGATGTAACGGTGGATTCACTGTCAGCATCTCAGCTTCAGTCGCTACTGTCGACATGCCACGGGTTGACGGCAATCCGGTGGTTCTTTTCCTTCACAAGCTGGATTGATGATGATAATGTCGTCACCGAACCTGCGCTCTTGCAAGCGCTGCAAGATCATCCCCAGCTGCACCTCAACACATTGCTCTACCCATGCTCTGCGCCACTGTTGTTCTCATTCCGCACGATCACTATTCTTCAGTTTTGTCCCCAGCTAAAGCAGTGGAGGTGTTTAATACCAACCCCCGCTCTGTGGAAAGCACCAAGACCAAACCGGGACTCTTATGTGTACGACTCTATTTTTGGGGACGTAGCAGAGCATATTTGGATGACTGAGTGCTGCAACAACGAAGACGGAGCTATAGTCGAGGAGTGGAATCAGTTGTTCTATCGTTGCTGTGTGGAACGCAAATCTGTAAACCCATTGATGACGGGGTTTCCTAGCTACGATGAAATTATCTCTGGCGTCCAGCGGTTTGTTCCTAATTTTTTGGTGGATGTTGGCGAGGCAAGACAATTGTTGGGCGAGGGAGTGCATGCGAGATACAGTGGGTATCCTCGTGGTCGCGGAGGGGTTCTGAAACCCCTGACGAGATACCCAATAGACGAAGACGCTTTGTACAGTTTCTATGCAGGATAACCTCTTGGAAATCTCAATCTTTGTGGAGGAGCTCCATTGCAAAAGTCATGTCATATTCAGTGCTGGAACGCAGAGAAGATTCAATCACTAACAAACGCGAACACCTCTCCCAAACTAATACTTCACCGTACACACTTAGAGAGAGTACCCCTAGTTCTCATCGCCCATATCCACACCCTCATCCTCCTGCGGCCTCATGTAGACATACGGTCTCCCTCCAAAATTAGTCCTGAACTTGAAGCCAGGACTTGGTGAAGAAAGGTGAGGATACAGTGGTCCTGTGACATTCGTGAACGCATCACCTGTTATCCGTCAGCCGGCCCAATACCTGCTTCCATAATCTCTACCGCTGTACCTAAAAACACTCCATTCCTGGTATAGAAAACTGTGCCACCTATGCCGGCCTTAAAGTTGATGCCGCAGCCAATGATATCGCCTTTTGCGCACTTGGGGTGACCTTGGTAACCATACTGCTGCCATTCATTTCTGTGTCGCATCATACCATTGCACGCGGAATATGACCACCCGTACTGATCGATGCCAAGATGGCGGTTTAACCGTACTATCTCGAGGGAGAAGCCGATGTCAAATAATTCACTGCATTGTGTCAACTTAGGTAATGTATCCTCTATACGCTCAGTTTCCTCGGATTTGTTGCCATTTGATATATCAACGTTGATTGGCGAATTCTTTATTTATAGTGGCGAAAATGAAGATCTCATTGGCTGATTACCGCCTCAAGCAACAAATCCGAGGTAACTTAATGTGTAGAGAATAGGTTGGAGTACTAACCGACTCCCAACCTCGAGGACTTCAATTCTATACGAAGTAAGTAGGGTAATGAGAGTCATTAGGAGGGGCATTCACTCAAAATAAAAGCTTTGGGTCTCGGGATCCTCCCATACACAAACATCAGCGACTACTGCCGGACTCTTGTCCAGATTTCCGCTAAAACTAGCTGGATAAGATATCAGCTATGCAATAGGAAGACCTTGACAAAAGGACGCACAGAGTAATTCCGCGACCAACCCCTCTTCGCTCAACTGAAACCGACGAGACGAGTCGTCACAATCCGCATTGATCCAACGAGTTGGAAGCCGTTGAAAAGGAAGAGTAGCCGGTACTCCAGCCTTGCATTCAAGCTTTTTAGAAACATCTTCCATACGTGGCAGCCACCGACCTTGGCCTCGTGTTGCAATATGCCAGGGTGTCCATCCATTGTGATCCACGGCCATGTACGGTATGTCAAGGTCCAGTAACTGTTCCGCTAACTGACAACGTCCGGCAAGGCATGCCCAATGCAATAATGTACTACCTCTCGCACTAAAGAGTTGTGCAGCCAGTGGCAGGACCGTTTTCGACAATAAATCCGGCATGCTGTAGTCCTGAAGAAGATTCCAATACCGGCGAATTGCCGAAGGGTCTCCGGGCTTAGTGCTCATTATGTGCATCCGAATAGCCTCGATATCCTGCGAAGCAATGGCAACCGCCAGCATGTGTTCCCCAAGGATATTCGGATCAACTTTGACTCCTCCACGGAGCAGTGTCTGAATGGTGTTGATATGTCCCTCATTTGCCGCACAGATAAGTGCTGTTTCTCCATCATTGTTTAAGATTTCGGCATCGGCGCCCCGCTCTAACAATAACTCAACTATTTCGTGCTCGTGAGTCCTCACGGCCAACAACATTGGGGTGTCGCCATCATTATCTCTCATATTCAATGCGGCGCCGGCATCGATCAGAATCTTAGCCGTCTCCACTTGACCGAAGGTGCAGGCAAAGTGTAACGGCGAAGATCCCGACTCTGAAATGGGATCGATGTTCGAAACCTTCAATATGATTAGCTTTAGAATGTCATCACTGTCAACCATTACAGCATAATGCAGCGCATGGTAGTTATCCTCGATAACAGGCGCGTTCACATTCGCCCCTCTATCTAGCAGTAACTGAACAATTTCCGCAGTCTCCTTGATTGCATACATCAAAGCGGTAGCCTGCATTGGTCCAAGAGCATAAGTTTCTATATTCGCACCATTGTTCAAAAGAAACTCGACACATTCGCGAGAATTCTGCTGGACGGCTATATGCAATGGTGTCTGCTCCAGTATGTCCGTGGTTGCGTTGACATCTACTCCATGCTGCACCAGCAGTTTCATTATGTCCAGATTGGATTTGTGAGCGGCGAAGTGAATGGCAGTGTTGTAATCACCGATAGCTCGAGCTTCTAGGATGGCACCCTTTAGGAGCAAAAACTCTGTGGCATCTCGTTGGTTGTTCATGACGGCCATATGCAGAGGGGTATAAAGATTGTTGGTGGTGACAGTCTCGATATTTGCTCCTCTATTGATAAGTATTTTTATTGTATCTAGATGTCCGTATTGACAAGCGATATGCAACGCTGTTATTCCGCCGTCTGTTGTAACCTCGATATTGTTTGCAGCATGGTCAAGTAATAGCACGATCAGGTCCACTCGGTTGAACATTGCTGCATAATGGAAACTGCGTATTCCATTCTGCCCTTTTATACCGCAAAGCAAGGATCAATATTGGACAGGTCAAATATTGGGGCTAGGATGTGTTTAACTAACCTATATCAAAAGTTTCTGACGCAGCGCCGTTGTTTAGGAAGACCTTGCATAGCTCTAGATGCCCAGAGTTAGTGATCGCCCATTGTAGAGGTGAGCGACCATGGCAAGGACAACATGTAAGCCTTGCCCCCCGGTCGATGAGAAGTTGAACTATGCGAGGTTTCTCGCTAAGATGATCTCCTGCTGTAATTGCCACTGCTGAAAGAGTTGCCTCTCCGAGGTCGTCTGGTTCGTTGATATCAATCCGGTGGTCTTTGAGAAGGTCTTCCACCACATGGTAAAGGCCCAGTGACGCAGCAAAATTGAGTGCAGATGGACTATGCGAATATCGTAGGTTCGGGTCTTTGAGGTAGGAGCGAATACGAAGAGAGTTCTGAAAGTTGGCAGGGGAACACAGAAACTTGCAAGCAAGATGGATTATTTCTTGTCCCTCCATAGGTGAAATCTGACGGACGTGAAATGGCCAATGCACGCTGGCATAATTAAGAAAAGGGTGTCGCTCGAGCTTATCTTGCAAAACCATCGCCTCGTAGGAACCGTCTTCATCATCGCCGAACGCCTCCGCCGCTGTACGACCATGTAATCCAGACTGTTTTCGTTTATCGTCAAACTCATCAAACAATAAGTAGGTAAGGCACTGCAGTGAAATTTCCAGGTGTCCTTTCGGGGGCTCGATTCGGAACACTGAAATAGGTTCCTTTAACTTGAATAGGCGATCGAGCAGATAGTCTTTAGCGGACTGATGGATAAGGCGGACGGTATCTGCTGAGTGCTCCTCGTCCTCCAGTTGAATAGATTCACTGGATTCATGCACTTCGGCTGAAATCTGTGCCGGGACTATCTCCACAAAGGCCCCACAGAGCGTTTCCACTTCCCGTATATTCCGAATAACCTCATTCTCGTCAATTGAAGTGGTATTTAGTTTCACGGCAAGAGCAATTCGTAGCTCGGCAAGTGTCAACGGTCGGGCAGCAAGGACTGCCCAGGTTAATATCTGTCGAACCAGATCGCAATTACCACCCTCTTCACTCTCACTTGCTATTTTGGAAAGTATCTTGTCGTACAAGTCGTTCAAGCCAATTGGAAGTTCGCGCACCAACTCCCATAGCCGTCTGGTGGTGATGCCTCTTGCTTTTTCAAGTATCCCCAGGACCAGTGTCACCCAAAGAAATAGACCTAGTTAAATTTAACGACTCGTTCTTGTGGTGTAATAGTGACAACGTCGGTATCAAATGGGGATTCAACATACCTTCTGCTCGCCGCACTAGCTCAGCTTGAAGATCCGCCTCTTCCTGGAGTTTAAGCCTAAGTCTTTTCCTCAGCTTGACCAAACGTCCCTGCACAACGGTTTGAATGTCCTTCTGAACGGTCTGCACGGCGATTCGGATATGAGGATGCTCCGTGAGCTCGTCCATGATATAATCCTCTGGACGACTAGTAATTAAGACCTTCAGGTTTGTGCCATTACTGTCCATGTTGCTCAGACCTGTCACAAGCATGCGCAAAAATTCTTCCACTGAATCTCTATCATTCTCATCGAGAGCATCAATCACACAAAAGACTAGTTCGAGCTTCGATGCCGCGATCATATCCAGGAATGCCTTGCACAAAGCCTGTAGTGACCATCCCCCCTTTGATACCGTGGTCGAAAACGGATGGTTGCTCATAGTACCGCAGCTCTTTAGAAAAGTCTCGACAAGAGAAGGGATATCCTCAAGGATTTGGTGAATCATCGCTTGCAGTATCGACGACGCTGTTTCTTGTGCATGTTTCCGACTATTACAGAAGTAATATAGGGCCCTCGAATGAATTCCCTTGATGCTTCCTTCGTCTGATAAACGACGCGTAATATACTTTGCCAGTACAGTCTTTCCTTGCCCTGGCTTTCCCACGACGTGGAGTATTTGGGAGCTTGTTTCCTGCTTCCACGCTCTATAAACTGGATCCTCTGATATCCATTCGCATGTTGCATTTGCGTCGATGATCTCTGAATAGTCTTGGTTGTAATCAAATGTGTACAATGATCGCAAAACCTCTGCATTGAAAAGAGTTAGACAATCTGTTTTACTATAATGTATTTATGGAGCTTACCTTTGTGATTCTGCGCTAACACAATCTTTTTAATCTTGTTGAGATGTGGTAGATCCAGTTTCCATAGCTCTTCTGCAACATTCCTATCCAGCTGCTGCAGATAACAAAGGTCAACATTATTCTCATTTTTCTCCATAATTTCCAGAACTTTTATAGCCCCATCTTCAATAGCGTCGGACAGAACCTTCCTAAACGCCTGCGTTGCCTCGACCATATTCACATCAGCTGTCTCCAAATCCACCATCGGCTGGCACATCGGCTGGCGCTCCAGCTTCCGTCCTAATCCCGTCTTCCTACTTCCATTAGCTTCTAGCTTACCAGCAAAGCCTACAAAACCCAAACAAACCTCGAACGCGTGCTCGAGATGCTCACCATGAGCGCCATACAAATCGTCATCTTCCGTCTCTCCAGCCCCTCGAGTATTGCTTTCAACTCCTTCTCCTCACGATACATCTGAAACGACGCAATACTAATTCCTCTCGATTCCCGCGCCTTTTGCTGCCACGGCTTAACCCGCTCATAGACCTGCTCCAGCTCCTTCACACAATCTTGCAGCGCCATTATAGCCATTCCCTTCTCGTTACTGTCGCCTCTGATAGCACAGTTGTTACTGGCTTCAGAAAGTACCATTTGCAGAACGTTGAGCTCCTCACCGAGGCGGATCAGGTTCTTGGGCGCACTTTTTATGCCACTGATGAGGTCGCGGATCGCCTGTGTGAGTTGGACGGCATTGGTGGCGAGACCTGCTACCGCCCCAACGATGCCGAGTACTTCCATTTCGGAGGAGTGCCGAGCGATGTGCGTAATCCCTTACAAGAGGTAATCGTTCCCACTTTACCAAACTTAGAACGTGTTCCTTCCTTTCAAAAGCAAGAAAAGATCCTTAGAGCAACTTGTATTACCGGGAAATGAAGCGAATAGGAGGATTTATCGCAGACAACGGTCGTTTGGGGTTCTAGATAGATGGTTGGAAATGCGGGGGTTGAGGTATATATCTTAGCTACTGATTGGATGGCTTGGTTTGTATGAAGTATAGCATATTATTTCTTCCCGTATAGGGAATCCGATGCGCCCTCTCGTAAGATTTACGAATGAAACAAATACCAACTTTGCGAACAGCTTTGAATAAGGCTATAAAGACTGACCGATGACCACTTCACTACAAGCACGCTAGATCAGAACTACGAAAATTATGCCCCGTCATTGGCAAGCACTCGGAAGTTTGAGACCTCTGGACATAGATTTGTATGGGCATCTCCTATGTTCGATTTTATCTTCGGATGATGGTAAAATTTGACTTTGAAGAATATTATGGATTCCTCTGATTGCCCCTGCTCTATTTGACTCCCCTGAGGATGTATTAGGCATATCTATAAACCACCACGGACTTTGCTGCACATCGTGAATGGTTCGTGCATGGACTGTTTTGGCCCTGAATGTACTCGAGACGGCCGCCGGGCCGTCTATACTCGGGTGTCGTCGGCCAACGAAACTCCGTGTCCAGCTCCACGCCACGCCAGATTGCTCTCATTGGCCAGGTAGATACGTACTTGGGATGATTGGTTCGCTGAACTAGACCATTTTGCTTGTGACTGTAACTTTTAACAGCGTACTGCTGAAAGAAAGGGGGGTTTTAATAATGTGGTCGATCTGTATTAAAGTGCTATCAATTTTGCAAGCGTTTTCAATCTGTTTTTGAATGGTGCTCACTGCGTACTCACCAATATCAAAAGTAACCGAATGGTTACTAGATTGAATAGATTTGATTACTCGTCATAAAAGAAAATGGTCTGTGCAAAACTTCTATACATGACGTCATTATACCCAAAACAGTTGGTTATTCAAGGTAATGTCTCGGATTATTGTATCGGTGAATATTCGGACGGTTGACAGAATTGATGGCGTTTAAGACAGATAGGAAACGTTAAAAAAAACCACCATTTCTTATAACTATACTTAAGTAACACGGAGAAAAGCAAGTCGCGCTGCACTAGAGGGCAATAACCTGCAACACGTTCGATGACTGACGTTGTGAAACCTCCCGCTGACAACAAAGCAGCACAAGACGTTCTATACATATCCTTTCTCGCTGCATCCCCAACTTCCTATACATATAGTTCGCCTGGACGTATTGGCTCTACTTTACTGTTGGTTGAAAAGCCCGCATGTCTGAACGTTTTGCTTATCCCTACTGATAACTAGTTAGTTGTATCTAGCAATTTAGCAGGAATACACCCACAGTCTCCCCATTTAACTCCCCTCCTCCGAATATCCTCCAGTCCCACCGTTGACGAACAAATAACCCTGACTGAACCATACATCGTTGGGATGAACCCCTCTCTTGTATGGAAAAACGCCCACCAACAGCCAAAAGTCATCGCAACCATAAATATAGTTGCTGCAAACACTGGGTATGGCGCGTATGCAATATCGTAAATGATGTGCTCCTTCTCATCTTGTATGCTCATTAAAATCCACTCCCGGGCAACAATACACTGACCAAGCAGCCAGTGCATGAACGAAGATGCTGTCATTATCGGTATGAGGAAATTAGGTGGCAGTTGGAGAAAATATGATTGACGTAGGCCCTTTCCCTTGGCGAGGGTTACTTTTATCTTGGTGTGTTGCTTCTCAAGCTTTCCCCATTCCCGTTCCATGCTTACTAAGGTGACATTGTAGATCAACAATAAATATAACGCTGAGAAGATCAGCTGGGGGCCGTTGGATATTATAAAAGCGAGGAACTCGCTACGAAGGCTGTCTAACATCGTGTCAGTAAACGAATTGTGTAAACTCTTGTTCTAGTAAGATAGGGACAATACCTATCTTTAGATAAGTAAGAGTAAGGCTAGACTCGTGACCCCCAAGCCCAGAATTTTTGTATTTCTCTACCTCTTTCTTAGCAAAGTCACAGTATTGCTTGCTGTAAAACATCTGATGCCGAGAACATTGGGCTTCCCGCCGCGTCCGAAGGAGGTCGCCCATATTTGCACAGTACCCTGATAACACAAGCATCGAGCAAGAGCAAAAACACAACACTATCATCTGCACAACCGATGTTCCTCCAAGCGTGCTAATTAAAGAATGCTTGAGCTTGTTGGCCGCAACTGGGTTCGGTAGGCTGCAGGCATAGTTGATGTCGTTATACTTCTTGCAATTTTGACAATGACCGATTCCATTTCCAGAGTTGTCTGGAATCGGATCTTCGCAATGATTATGGCAGATATGAGCCACCTCTCGTCGGCGAATTGAATCGGCGTTGGCCAAACATTGGTTTTCGAGCCGTAAGCCATGATCGATGGTGGATAAGAAAATAACGTCGCCAAAACTCATACATATCGATTTGGGCTTGTTTCTCGCCCGGAGGTTGACGGTGACCATGTACAAGGCCTTTGCACTGACACACCGCCAGGATGAGAGTAGCGGAAGCGCGAATACTAAGACGGCACTTGACTTCCTTGGTGCCTCCTTGCTCGCAGGCGATAGAATCCCCACAGGGAAGACTTTGGTGGTCCCAAAAATCTGTCATCTCTTTTAATGCAGCTTCCAGCGTCATACCATTAGAAATTGGCCGACAATCTTCAGGCAGCTTGACAATTACTGTCTTCCAAAGCTGGCTAACGGTATTTTGGCCGATTAGATTAGAATATTGCTCTTGCGTATCCCTTTGCCGGTAACCGGGTTTAGGCCCACAGATGGGCCAGCTTTTAAAATACACATCACACAACCACAATCCAGCCAAATGCCCCCAGAATAAATAGAAATACTCTACATATGGTGAAATTCATGAAAACAATTTCG
>Ga0307515_10004021_pt1 | contig 30707 bp, 15 predicted proteins | sample 17_EM_MG_FD_194513 | JGI IMG/M metagenome (GOLD analysis project Ga0307515, IMG submission 194513) | Populus trichocarpa ectomycorrhiza microbial communities from riparian zone in the Pacific Northwest, United States - 17_EM | ecosystem: Host-associated > Plants > Roots > Unclassified | place...
AAGGGGTTGATGTGTCCGGCCCAATACCAGCCTTGTTAGGCTTGTTATTTTTCCTAATGTTACAAGGATAAAAAGTCAGCAATTTATTCTTCTAATTAAGTAAGGAAGTTGGCCATATCTTATTCCTAAAGAGGGGAGGACTATTTAATGCTTTTCCTAACTTAGGAAAGAAAGTAATTAAATCAACAACAAAGGAAGAAATTTGTTTTCTTATTTGTCCAAGTTAAACAAGGAAATCCAAGCTAATCAAGGACATCAAAGAGGGGGCAGCAACACAAATTTTCCAAATCAGATTTTTCCTAGTTTATTTAAGACTTCTTAAGGTTGACAAATCTTATTCTAGTATATTTAGCATGATAATTTTCTGATTTTTATTATTTTTATTATTTTGTTCTTAGTTTTTCGGTTATTATTACTTATTTGGGTCAATTGTAAATGAGCTTCATATAAATCCACCTAAGGGGGGTCCATTAGAGTTTCTTTAAGTCTAGAGTCAGTATAAATAAAGGCATAACCAAACATGTAAGGTTACGTAATTTTTAGATTAATAAACTTCTTTACTGCACTTATTGTGTGTTGGTGGGATAATCTCCCTTCCTTAGTTTTCTAAAGAACTGAAAACGACTTATCGAAGAACAACTGTCTTCGTGGCGTCATCCTTATACTTCTCGTTCGCGAATCAATATTCGTTGGGTGGAGGTCTCCGTTTCCAATAGTGTTGGTGCCTAGGTACAAGTTATCTTTGTGTCACACTCCTATCAAACCTGATTTACTTGGTTTTCTAGGAATTGGTGTCTTTGCGTGTGGATTGTGTGACCATGTGATCACGAGATTCGCATCACATAGTATAACGAGTGTAAGAAACTAGTTCCTTATGAAAAAGTTTCAAGGAAAAGTCTAACTTCTCTTCCACCTTTTGAGGAGAGCAAAGAAGACAACTATAACCACTTTATTTCTCCTTCATTGAGAATGTTGGGAAGATAATCTTAACGTCTGGAGTCGCTACCCCTTCTACGAAGAGCAAAACAAACAACCTTTGCATTTCAAAATTCTAGCACTTTTTTAAGAGAGTTACAAAGACAAACCTAAGCTCTCAAAATTTTCAATCTTCTGGTCATAAGTTTTAAATCATTCTTTGCTATAAATATTTGAGATGACAATCCTATCAATTAACATTTTCAATTTTCAAGTCATCGAAATGCTAGGAATGTTAGGAAGACAATCCTACCTTCAAAATCTCAAGGTTATGAAACGAGAATTATCATAATCATTTTTTTTCTTTTCTTTTATTCTGTAAATTGTTTGTCATCTTCTTATAATTAGGACGACAATCCTAATAATTTATTTTTATTTCACTCAAATTATCAAAATTATAGGAAAAAAATCTTTCTTTCAAAATTTCCAGGTTATGAAGATAATCACGGCCTCTCAAATCTTGCAGCCCTTCTTTACATGATTCTTCTCATGTCATATTGAATTGCATCCTGTTTTTTTATTTTTTTTTTAATTTTTGGATTATGTGAAGTCCAAGCTATTGGGAGAGTTATCATGACACTTTAACCTCTCAAATTCTTATTTACAAGGATCCCCTTGGCTAAAATAGCGCGTTGTGACTTTGCATATTCTCTAACTCTTTAGAACCTGTAAAGTGGCAAATGTGGATACCCCTATTTTGTCCAATTTATTTGAAATCATATTTCTTGCAAATTTATTTAGAGTATTCTCATATTATTATGGATCGGGGTCAAATTGAGTGAATAACCTACCTTGTGGATTAATATTAAGTCTTATATCCCATTGGGGGACCAAGTTTAAATCTTAAAGTTAAAAAAAAAAAAGAGGAAGAAGGAAACCGTTACTCACATTTGCTTTCCCACAATAGCTAGCTCTTGCTCAATGATGGATGTCATCCAAACCAGTCAACGAGGAGCACGGATTTTGCCTATAAATAAGCCAAACAATTGGTGCACAAAGGAGGGGATTTACACAGATACAAGAAAAAAACAATATTAGCTTCCTTTCCTTTCCTCGATTTATCTCAAATTCTATTTTGATTCTACATCTCCTTTAACAACACTTGAACCAAGAAAAGAAGATCCAAAAACATAATCACACAAGAATTTCACTCGTTGTACACAACCCACCTTCCCTTTTAATATGTTGATCATTCAGATAATTTCTTGGTCAATTATGTTATCTATTCATCATTTCTTCTTTTTTAACAAGGAGAAACTACAATTAAAATTTTAATTTTTAATAAAAATTTGATAACCGTCTCACAAATCAAATGAAGTATAGGTATCAAATATTCCAATCTTAAAAAAACTAAAAGAAAACTATATTGTTTCAAGTGATGCCAAGTAAAAAAAATAAAAGGAAAAGTAAAATAAATAAACTAGAATATAAAGGAAACTCTTAAAATAAATCAACGGTAAGGAAAGATAAATTTCAAGAAAGTTGTAAAAAATGTATATATCGAGCTAGTTATTTTTCTAGTAATTAAATGATCTATATGTTGAGTTTTTCAAAACACATATATGCAGCAAAAACGGTGAATTTAAAATTTCTCAGGAGTTTCAAGGATCTCGTTAGACAGATCTAGAGTTGTTTAGGGTTTATGTAAAAATTACCTGAAAATCAGATGTTCTTTTCAACTTTGAATATTTGCTTCAAGGCTTGGTTGTCTCAAACCACAAGTCGTTCATGTGTCCACCTTCTAACGATAATTCACACGAACCACCAATGAGAAATCTCATAAACCTTTTTAGGGGAGAGAGATTGATATATCTTATAATGCTATATCTTTTTTTTTTTTTTAGATATTTACATACTATACTTTTCTCACCCTTCACTTCTTAAGAAATAAGAGGCATATCATTCTATTTATAAGGAAACTTAAAAAAACTCTATAAATGCTAAAATATCAATTTGCCCCTTAAGTAATATTATATATATTATTTTGGGATAATTTTAGAAAGTTATTCAATCAAGTCCCTACTTGATTTTTTTTTAGGTCTAGAATTGTAATACCCTATATTAATTATATTATAGTCCTCAATTTCTAAAATTTATTTACAATCAAGTCATAACTTGATTAATCATCTCATTTTAATTTCTGACCAATGATTCTTATGTGTATAACTCATTAGGTTCCCTAATAAGTTAGCCTAAATATAAATCATAATCCTAAATAAAATAAGATTAAATAATTTAAATAATTTAATTTATTATCAATTCAATAATTGAATCTTCAAGTACAATGTTTAACAATTTGTCATGATCCCCCAAATATTATGAAAGTCATAAGTGATTTGACTTAACTTTTTAGTGACTAATTTATCAATGTAATTAATATCCCTTCATCAAGAATGTTATGATTTAGACAATATAACATGGAGTATTTCTGCTTTGTCAAATCATGTTAGTTCTCAACATTATAATTATTGATTCTTTAACTAAGATTTTGAAACTCTTTTCAAAACTCATTCCCCTTGGCCAAGGATTTCGTAATCAATACTATTTGAGAACACATGTAACATTTTTTCTAATTCACCTAGGGTTGATGCGAATCTCGTGATCACATGGTCACACAACTCACACGCAAAGACATCAATTCCCGGAAAGCCAAGTAAATCAGGTTTGATAGGAGTGTGACACAAAGATAACTTGTACCTAGGCACCAGCACTATTAAAAACGGAGACCCCACCCAACGAATATTGATTCGTGAACAAGAAGTATAAGGATGACGCCACGAAGACAGTTGTTCTTCGATAAGTCCTTTTTCAGTTCTTTAGAGAACCATGAAAGGGAGATTATCTCACCAACACACACACACACACACAAAGTGCGGCAAACAAGAAGTTTTATTAATCTGAATTGTCTAACTTATATGTCTGGTTATGCCTTTATTTATGAAGCCTTAAATAAACCCTAATGGACCCCCCCTTAGGTGAACTTATATGAAGCCCACTTACAATTGACCCAAATAAGTAATAATACCCAAAGACTAAGATGAAAATAATAAAAAACAATAAAAATCTGAAAATTACCATCCTGAATATGCTAGAATCAAATTTGTCACCCTTAAGAAGTCCCAAATAAACTAGAAAATCTTATCTGAAGCTAGAATTAATTCTAAAGTCTTCTTTCCTTGTTGTAGCTAGAATGAATAATGAATCCTTGTAAGAAAAGGATTTTGAAACATTAATGAATCATTGCCACACTTGGAAAACTATATTGCAGCCCATTAAATATCCTTGTAGAATTAGGATATTTCCAAAACAAGCTTCCATATCCTTTTAGGAAAAGAATCCTAGTCAAATAGGAAGTCCACAAGTCAAAAGGAAGTAAATAACAAAATTCGTACAGCCTCTGTTGACCAGTATCGTGATGCCTTCCTGAACTCCGCTTGACTTGAAATTTTAATCCAATGTAGCAAAACATGTCAGGAGACTCCATGTGAAGTTTCAGCCTGATCCAACGGTCGAATTGAGAAATATGAATGTTGCCGTAAAACTGGATAGTTGCACATTTTACGTCAAAATCCGAATTTGACCTTGCCTGAATCGTATCAAGGGTGATGAATCCTCTCTTGATTACTTAAATATTTTTATATAGTTTATGTTATACACAATATCTTCCCGTTTGTTATCCTGGATTAGGACAACGTGTAGTAGAAACACTCCTTATATAAGATAACTTAGTGATCTCAAGTCCAAAGATCACTTACACAACCATCACATGAGTCTTTCTATAGACATAGGTGATCTCTCTATATGAAATTCTCTTGCAGGTTAGTTTAGTGTACATGTTATCTGACAAGCCCCTGTATATTAGTTCCAGGTATTCATCACACCTCAGTTTATAAGAGCAACCGCTTCCTTTCATAAAAGAAAAAACATAATATGCATTGGTATCAACAACTCTAATTAATATTCAATCTTAATAGAACATTGACTAAAAGCATTTAGAAACAATGCTTTGATGTAATAGGAATATCATAATTATAATAACTTCATAATTTTCTTTGCATAACATTTTTGTCTTATAAACTTTATCTTTACTATACAGATTCATTAATTAAATATTGGATTCATTAAGCAAATATAGATGAATATTAAAGATAAAGAAAACCTTTATTAACAATATATTTTTTACATGAATAAAATCAGTGCTACATGTAACCAACTAACTAGCTACATAACATATTCACTAACACTATTTATATTCATAGATTAATTTAAAGTAAATTCTTAAATCTAAGCCTATATAAACTGTTCATATTAGATAAAGAGATTACATGATAAATCCAAATACAAAATGAATTCTAACTTATTATGTGTTAGCTTTTTTTTAATTACATGAATCCTAACTTATTCTTCAAATATCAGTTTATTCCATTGAGGACTCTTCCTTTAATTAGGACTAAATATTTTGATAAGATATGAAAACTCATTTTATTGTAGTCAATCACTTTCCCCAGTGTTGTCAATTAATTATACTTTGAATTGAATATGACAAGACTACCTCTAATAAAATGAAATATGGATTTTAGATCTCGGACCCTCAATTAGGGTAATGTATTCTAAAAATACTATCATATAAAGTAAACACAATAACTCTAAGAGAGAATGAGTTTGTTGAAAACTTGAATCTGAAAAATAAAGAAAGTAGAAAATAAAGAAATAAGAAAGCAGTAAAAGAAATAAAAACCTCTTGAAAAAAGAAGAAGAATAAATTGCAGGATTTTGAATATGTGGAGCTAACCATATGTGGCTCTATTTATACTATTATAGAGTTTGAATCCTACTTACATATATAATTCTAATCCTATACATATATTAGTAGTAGATAAATAGGCTTATTAATCTTAATACAAGATAAATTCTTCTTTTATTGATTACTAATTTTTTAATTTTTTATTAGTTATTTTGTTAAGGAGTCCCACTCTAAATAGGATAAATAGGATTGTATTTTCTTATTTGTATGGGCATTTAAACTTTGGTGGTTAATCATTTTTTTTTTGTTATCAATCATAACTTCTAATCGACCAATCGACTGCTTCTTCAACTCTCCCGTGGATGAAGAAGAAAGAGATTTGTGCTTCCACCAAAATTTCTACAAGTTCCTTCAAACACCCGTTACTAGGTGCTCCAGAATTTGGTGTCGCTGAAAAGAGGGAAAGAGAACAAAGACTTGGCCTCTCACAAAAAGCATGTGGCCTTCCAGCTGCACGGCTGGTTCCATTGTCCCATGTTCTGTTGGAAGCAACATTTTTTTTCTATATTTACTTTCTATGTAAACAATATTTTTTAAAAAAATAAACTTAAAAATCAAACTTATTGAAAGGAAGAAAAAAAATAGAAAACAGAAATGATACCAAACAAAAGATTTATTCTTAAACTTCTTTAGAAAATAGCCCATTCTAACATATTATTTAGGCTAGGCAGAAAATTAATTCGAAAATATTAATGAACTTGAACCAAACTTAAGTATTTTTCAGTTTCGGTAAAAAGTCCTAGAGCTTGTTGAAAATATTTTTTTAGCATCAGATTTATCTACCAAAAAAGTGCTTCCGCTGACAATTACCGATGCCAAAGTGAGTGGTCATAAAAAAATAGTGATATTATAGTAAAAAAAAAAAAAAAAATTGGAATAGAACAATGTTAAAGCTTAATAAAAAAAATAAAATAGGCTAAAAAAAACCCTCTAGAATCCCAAGCCAAGTAGTTTGTGCAAACATTAAAATGAAACACTAATAAAAAATAAAATAAAAACCAGTAGACACCTAGCTGACAGCTCTCTTTTAGAGGAGTTGATTTAAAAGTCAAGGCCATGATTTTCAAGCATTTTAAGATTGATGAATCTGAAGCAACTTCTTTCACAGAATATTCATTACACACGATGCAAGTGTTTTACACATTTTAAGCCAGTTCTCATTCGCTGACAACGGGACTTCAAGCAACCAAGTTCACCAAAATCATTCAATCTTGCACAGAAGGCCATATTCCTACTTCTGAATACCCATCTTCAGTAGCACAAGCACGAAACATCCCAGTTGTATTAAATGGCATGGTGACTTCTCCCCTGGCTGACACAGCAACCAACCCAACATCCCCTCTTGGATTACACTCAACAACATGAGCTGCAGCTTCCTTGAGAGAGAGACCTTTATACTCCATAAGGGCAGCCACATCCCGAGCAACAGTGCCGCGTATAATTGTTTCCCCTTTGCCTGTAGCGGAAACTGCACAAAGATTGTTGGCATATGTCCCTGCCCCAATTATGGGTGTGTCTCCAATCCTACCCACCATCTTGTTAACAAACCCACCTGTAGAAGTTGCTGTGGCTAAGTTCCCATTTTTATCAACAGCAACACATCCAACAGTCCCAATTTGGCTATCTCCATTACCAGTTGGACTTTCACTTTTTTCATCTTTCTGAATGGGTTGTGTATAATCCATCTATGGATGCAGAATAAAAATCAAAGCTTCAAATCAAAAGGACCATGGAAGTATTATACAGCTTGCATATAATGTTATGCAAAACACCTGAGAAATCCTGAAGATTTCTAATCAATGATGTTATAACATTTCAACCATTCAAAAGTAATAAGATACAATCATTGTCATACTTCATTCATATTAAATATCAAGATCATGGAAAATCAAGATTTGAATCGCAGATCAGAAAGTCCATTTTTGGGATCTCAAATCACATTGAATTGCAAAGCGTGAGATTCGGTAACAAATGCAAATGACATTATAAAAGATAAATAACATACTACATAATTATACAACAAAGGAAAAATTATCATTTATAAAAAAAAATGTACATCAATCATTTGATTTGTTAGTTCCCAGTCACTCAATGACCCCAAAGTCTCAAAGCTTCTTCTAGCTAGTTAAACTACTAACAAGCTGTAATATTTTCTTCAATTTTGATATCATTATCACTACTGTCATTCTTATTGTCTTTGGCACTCTTACTTTAATTCACCCTTTTCTTTCTTACTGAAATCTAATTCATCTCAGTTTCAAAAAGAAAGATTTACCAAAGAAAATTGTTTATATGTCGTTGTCATCCATGTCCTCTAGACTTCGCATTCCTATAATTACCCATCTCTTTTAAAATTATGCAGTTTACTTTATTTTCTATTGGAGTTGATGCATTAAATTCAATGAATCATACTGAACTGAATGGTGACTGAATCGCATGATTCATGTAAACCTGCAATTCACCCCATAATCCGCATCGTTTCATGTGTGAATTGAGGCGAATTGTAAGATTCAAGTTGTGTATCATAAGTTTCTAACAACCATGATCAAGATTCATAGCAGTGGATTTCTAGGATTTAAGTTTCCGAAAAACAAATGAAATGTGTGGCAACTGGGAATACAATGATTGTACTAACATGCATCTTGCAGATTATAAACAGTAAATGAAGCTAAGATATACTAGAGCATGATTCAAACATGCCAGAATCTGATGCTGACCCATATATGAAAGATGAGAAGCATACCTGGACTCTGTCAGCTTCTTTTGCCTGCTTAAGCCTCTCAATATTTTCTGGAGTAATGAAATGACTGGAATCAACGGTCTCAACACCCTAGGGAATTCAAAAGGCCACAGATACACATGAAAATCCCAGTGAAAAGATCCACATGCATGGAGATTAGAGACAATCTTTTTACGAAAGTATTCAAGATAAATTTAAATTTGGTTACATTCATTATAACAAATGCTTGAAGTACATCAATTATAATAAGAACATTAAATTATTAAAGCTTGTGAAACAGAAGCATAATAAGAAACTGCTAAGGAGATGGAAAACAAGAGTTAAAAGGAGAATTATTAAAACATCTCTCCAAATTCGCCAAGCATACATCAATTTAGCAGCATGAACCGTGAGATATTGCACAGGGACAAGGATCAGATATCAATATGAATGCTGTAAATTTCAAAATCTTTGAAATTCTATACATTCTTTTCAAGATCATTCCCAGAATATAATTGACAAACATTTTTGAACATTTAGGTCTAAGATAAGAACAACTAAAATGGGTAATTAGAAGCAGGGAATCACACTGAACTTCAACTGGGAAAAAATGAAACAAGGTGAACTTGGGTTGGTGGGAATTAAAAATATCGCAGGAAGAGAGAATGAGTATCACTCACTTGTTCCCTAGCAAAAGCCTCAGCTCCATCAAATCCAAGATATATATGAGGAGTGTTGTCCATGACCAATCGTGCTAGAGATATGGCATTAACAACAGTGGTGAGACCAGAAACAGCTCCACATTTCTTTGAATTTCCATCCATGATACAAGCTTCCATCTCAACAGTTCCCCTGCTAGTCAAAACCGATCCTTTCCCAGCATTAAAGTTTGGATGGTTCTCTAATTCCCGGACCTGTAGCATTCATTATATATATATATATATATATATAGAGAGAGAGAGAGAGAGAGGAAAGTTAACTGATAGAAACGAAGAGTTTGAGCAGAGCATCTTAAGAAAAGCAAAACAAATTGAAAGTATAGAGCTACCAGTTTATTAAGAAGATTGAGGTCAAGGTTTAGGTTTAGGTTTAGGTTTAGGTTTGGTGGGCTTATTGGATCAAACAATAAAAATACAAGAGATCATCACCTTCAACTCCAACGGATTCAGAATATGTTTCAGACATGACTGCGAATAGTACGTACCACAAGTTCGACAACATCGAGTGGGTGCTTTTGGGCTTTGAGAGCGGCGACACCAATCTGGAGGCAGTGATGGAGAGCCGCCTCGCGAGGGAGGCGACGCTCTGCTGGAAGTGAAAGTGATATATCTCCGGCCCCCCCGTGTAGTGCAATTGCCCACCCCATTTTCTACGCTCTCTTGGCTCCGCTCTTCACTGTCTCTCTTTCTATCTACTTCCGTTGGAGGGAAACCCCCCCGATATTTTATACCACTATGATTCTATTGTAAAAGGTGCTCAGCCTAACTTTTACGCTATGATTCAGTGTTTCAGACAGCGGTAACTTTAATTTTTTTTCCGAAACACAGTTTACTATTGTTTGGCAAGTTAAATAAACCTTAGTTTTAGCAGTACAACACTAAATATAATCATGACAACGATTTATTAGAGTTGTTAATTAAGCTAATTACAAGAGTTGGAGCAAAAATACTTAAAAAAACATTAAATAAACTTGTACAAAACACATGAAGCAAAATGAATATAGAGGAACTTAGAACATTTAAGAAGCATCAAGGACAATCTCCTTGTTAGGCTTGTTTTTTCTAATGATATAAGGATAAAAAGCCAACAATTTATTTTCTTAAACAATCAAGGAAGTTTCAACAGATTTGATTCCTAAAGAGGGAAGGATTATTTAATGTTTTTTCTAGTCTAGAAAGGAAAGTAATTAAATCAGCAACAAATAGGGAAATTTTTTTTCTTATTTGTCCAAGTTAAACAAGGAAATCCAAGCTAATCAAGGATCTAAAAGGGGCGGCAGTACAAATTTTCCAAATCAAATTTCTCTTAGCTTATATGGGATTTCTATAAGACATCAAATATGATCCTATCATTTTTAGGATATTAAATTTGGATTTATTATTGTTATTATTATTTTCTTCTTAGTTTAGGGTTTTATTTATATTATTTGGATTTAATTGTAAGTGGGCCTCATATAAGTCCACATAAAGGGTTGATTAGGGTTTGTTTCAGTCTAGAGTCAGTATAAATAAAGGCATAACCAGATATGTAAGGGTTACGTAATTTTCAGATCAATAAACTTCTTTTGTCGCACTGTTGTGTGTTGGTGGGATAATCTCCCTTTCTTGGTTCTCTAAAGAACTGAAAAACAACTTATCAAAGAATAACTGACTTCGTGGTGTCATCCTTATACTTTTTGTTCGTGAATCAATATTCTTTTAGTGGGGGTTTCCGTTTCCAATAGTGCTAGTGTCTAGATACAAATTAAAATGTCACACTCCTATCAAACATGATTTACTTGGTTTTCCAGGAATTGGTGTCTTTGCGTGTGGGTTGCTTGACTGTGTGTTCAAGAGGTTCGCATCATTCGGTATCAGAGCTTGGCTCCATTAATCAGGTTATATCCTATGAAATTTTCGTTTCTTGTTGATTCCGCAAAAATTCCTTAGTGTCCAATTTCTTCTTCTCCTTGAATTTGCTGCATATAAAAAAAATTTGTTATTTCATTCTGTTACTATCCAAAATATATCAGTAGCATAAAAAAAAAGAGAAAGAAAAAGGAAAGAAAAAAAATCGCTCAAAAAGACGTTTATTGGTTTCTGCCGCGGAAAACTAAACAAGGGCAAATTGGATCAAATCAACTCGGAATTAGCTCAAATTTTATACTCTAAATACTGAGGTCCTACTCGTACCACATATTAATTTTGGGGTCAATTGGATATCGTTGGCTTTGGTTTTCAATTTCGGGTCTAATAAGGTTTGATTCATAATGTTTTTGCGTCAGCATATCAAACCTTATCGTAAATTTCTCAAATTTTATATGTTGTCTATTTGGGTTTAAATCGCACTACATCTGAAATTTTAGCTCAATTGGACACCATTTACTTTATGTTCCAGATTCGGACTTAACTCGTCGTAAACGGGTCTGTTTTGCGTCAACTTTTGGAATTCACTTTTTTTCCTTTGTTTTCGTTTCTTGCAATAAATTTTCAACATATACAACATATTTTGGTGTTGTTTCATTGTTTTGCATATTTTGTTTCTGTTTTTATTCGAGTCTTCAGTTTCATTCATATTTCGAATAAATTCGCTTGGTACTTGCGAGACTATCATCACAGTTTTGTTTTGCTTGTTTTCTGGTTTTTCTTGCTTCTTGAGTCATATATACATATTTGGATTGCACTGCTAAGATGGTTCTATTTGGTGTTGGTTTTAGTTCTGCAAGAACCGCAAGTAGGTGAGACGAGAGGTGTGAGCGTGTGAGGATATTAAGAGTGTTTAAGAAAAACAAGAGCAACGTGAGGATATGTTTTTACTACTAACTAATTTTTGCAAGTACTATCATTCAGATCAAAACAACACACCACCCCCACCCGAGGGAGAACTTAAGTTCCAAATGCAAGCCATGACACAAATGATGGAGAGGATGAATTTTGTGATGGGGAACGTGTGTGACAGACTTAATAGGGTGGAGAAACGTGGTAACAAGGCTGGTACAAGCACCTAAGACATAAGGAAGGTTGGGGTTGAACCAAAAGCAAACAGTGGTAGTAGAGCCGAAAGGCCAAGGTGGGCTGATTATAAGGATTTTGAGGAGGATGTTGATGATATTGGTGATGGTGGTTTTGAGGACGAGACCATAGGTCATCGGGAAGGTTTTCGGTAGCCTAGAAACCGAAGGGATTTTGGGAATAGAACTAGGAGTCAATTCGGCCAAAGGGGAAATTTGTAGTGTTGGGGGACATGATGATTTAGATGGTGATTTGGATCCTATCAAACTGAAAATACCTTCCTTTCAAAGTAAGAATGATCTCGAGGCATATTTGGAGTGGGAGAAAAAGGTGGATTGGATTTTTTATTGCCATACTATTCGGAGGTGAAAAAAGTAAAAATTGGTAGTCATCGAATTCACAGATTACGCACTGATTTGGTGGGATAAGAATGCGATTAGTAGAAAGAGGAGTGGAGAGAGGTCGGTAACGTCGTGGGAGGAGATGAAAGTGTTGATGAGAAGGTGATTTGTGCCTAACCACTATTATAGATATTTGTATATGAAATTGCAGGGTTTGAATCAGGGTTCTAGGTTCGTGGATGAGTATTTCAAGGACATCGAGATCATAATGATTCGAGCTAATGTGATTGAGGATAGGAAAGCTACTATGGCTAGATTTCTATATGGACTGAATAGGAACATTACGAATGTTGTAGAATTACAACATTGTGTGGAATTGGAGGACATGGTCCATATGGCAACAAAAGTGGAGAGGCAAATAAAAAGAAGGGGTAGTACGCGTTTTCAGACCAATTCAGCTTCATCTTCCTCAACATGGAGGCCGAATCTGAAGAGAGAAGGGGTTGTCCAACCAAAGCCTTATGCAAAGGCCAAACCACCTAACACAAAAAAGGATGCTCATACAGATTAGAAAGGTAAATCTAAATCTCAACCTACTCGTGATAGAGATATTAAATGTTTTAAGAGTTTAGGGAAAGGACACATTGCATCTTAGTGTCCAAACCGAAGAGTTATACTTACAAGAGACAATGGGGAGGTTGAATTTGAAAGTGACAAATCTGAAAGTGAAGAGATGCCACCTTTGGTAGATTGTAGTGATGAGGAGATTGCATATCCAGTTGAGGGGAGGCCTTGGTTATAAGGTGTGCGCTGAACATGCAAATCAAAGAAGATGATGTAGACCAGCAACGGGAAAACATATTTAACACTCGATGTCACATCCAAAACAAGGTATGTAGCATGATAATTGATGGAGGTTGTTGTGCTAATGTAGCTAGTGATACTCTTGTGAAGAAATTGAATCTGAGTTGTGTTAAGCATCCTAGGCCTTATACATTGCAATGGTTGAATGAATGTGGTGAAGTGAAGATTACTAAGCAAGTATTGATTGCATTTGCTATTGGGAAGTATTCTGATGAGGTTATGTGTGATGGAGTCCCAATGCATGCTAGTCACTTACTTTTAGGGCAACCATGACAGTTTGATCGGAAGGCGATTCATGATGGGTTTAGAAATAGGTTCACTATTGTAAAGGATGGTAAAACCATCACTCTTGTACCTCATTCTCCAAAATAAGTGTATAATGATGAAATAAAATTAAAAAGGGAGTGTGAGGATGGGAAGAGTGAAAATTCACGTGAGGACAATGGTGAGAGAAGACCATCAGATTCGACTACCCCTAAATCTTTAATTAAACCAGTTGAGAGTGCAGGTAAAACCCGAGGAGTGAAGAAAGTAAGCTGTTGTGATGATAATAGTGTGGAAAAATTAAAGAAACAACCTAATTTTTACACAAAAAGAGCTCAAATCAGATCTGCGTTTTTCACTAACAAGCTGATGATCTTACTTGTGTATATTGAGGCTTATTTTAACTCTAACGATCTTGATTCTGCTATTCCTAGTGTGACTTTTTCTTTGTTGCAGGAGTTTGATGATGTATTCCCTGAAGACATCCCTAGTGGATTACCACCATTAAGGGGAACTGAACATTAAATTGGCCTTGTACCCGGAGCTTCGATTCATACAGCCTATAGAAGCAACCCCGAGGAGATGAAGGAGCTTCAAAGGCAAGTAGATGAACTGATGATGAAGGGGTAAATTTGTGATAGTATGAGCCCTTGTGTTGTGCCAATGTTACTTGTGCCTAAAAAGGATGAACATAGAGGAAGTCGACTGTCATGCCGTCAACAACATAACGGTAAAGTATCGACAACCTATTCATAGGCTTGATGACATGCTAGATGAGTTACATGGATTATGTATTTTCTATAAAATTGACTTAAAAAGTGGGTACCATCAGATTAGGATGAAAGAGGGTGATGAGTGGAAAACTGCATTTAAAACTAAGCATGGTTTGTATGAATGGTTAGTCATGTCGTTTGGACTTACAAATGCGCCTAGTACATTTATGTGTTTAATGAATCATGTATTGCGTGCGTTTATAGGTAAGTTTGTTGTTGTGTATTTTGATCTATAACAAGAGCTTACATGAGCATCTTAATCATTTCGTAATGTACTTAGTGTATTGCGTAGTGAGCAATTGTATCCTAATATTAAGAAGTGTATCTTTTGCATGGAGAACATTATGTTTCTTGGTTATGTCGTAACTACGCAGGGTATCGAGATGGATAAGGAGAAAGATAAGGCCATCCGGGATTAGCCTACACCAAAATCGGTAAGTGAGGTAAGGAGTTTTCATGGACTTACTAGTTTTTATAAAAGGTTTGTGAAGGATTTTAGTACTATTGCTGCACTTTTAACTGAAATTGTGAAAAAGTCTGTTGGATTCAAATGGAATGATGAACAGGATAAGGCTTTTAATTTGTTGAAAGATAAACTTTGTCCGGCGTCTGTTTTAGCTTTGCCAGACTTTGCGAGAGCTTTTGAAGTTGAATGTGATGCGTCAGGTAGTGGTATAGGAGTTGTGTTAATGCAGGATAGGAGGCCCATTGTGTATTTCAGCCAAAAACTTAATGGGGCAGCCTTGAATTACCCTACATATGATAAGGAACTCTATGCCTTGGTAAGAACTTTAGAGAGATGATAGCATTACATGTGGCCCAAGGAGTTTGTGATACATTTTGATCATGAATCATTGAAGCACTTGAAAGGGAAAGGTAAGTTGAGTAGGAAACATGCCAAATGGGTTGAATTTATTGAAACATTTCCGTATGTGATCAAGTATAAGCAAGGAAAAGAAAACATTGTGGCTGATGCACTTTCACGCAGGTGATGATTCGAGGTCGAATCCTTTTAAAGAGAGAGGGGATGATGAGGATTAGCCCAACACCAAGCGTAATCATGCCAACGACCCATTGGAGGTTTCAATTGGGCCAATTACAAGAGTTAGGGTAAAAAAGCTTAAAGAAGCATTGAATGAGCTTGTTTAGAACATATGGAGCAAGATGAACCTAGAGGGGTTTGGGACATTTAAGGAGCATGAAAGACAACCTTTAATTCATCTAATTCGGGTCCAAGAAGAGCCAAATTCGTGTGGAACAAGAGGCTAATGTGTCTGGCCCCATACCAGCCTTGTTAGGCTTGTTTTTTCCTAAAGCTACAAGGATAGAAATCCAACAATTTATTCTCCTAATTAAGTAAGGAAGTTGGCCAGATCTTATTCCTAAAGAGGAGAGGATTATTTAATGCTTTTCCTAACTTAGAAAGGAAAGTAATTAAATCAGCAACAAAGGAGGAAATTTCTTTTCTTATTTGTCCAAGTTAAACAAGAAAATCCAAGCTAATCAAGGACATCAAAAGGGCAACAACACAAATTTTCCAAATCAGATTTCTCCTAGTTTATTTGGGACTTCTTAAGGGTGACAAATCTGATTCTAGCATATTTAGGATGATAATTTTCGGATTTTTATTATTTTTATTATTTTCTTCTTAGTCTTTGGATTATTATTACTTATTTGGGTCAATTATAAGTGGGTTTCATATAAGTCCACCTAAGGGTGGTCCATCAGGGTTTCTTTAAGTCTAGAGTCAGTATAAATAAAGGCATAACCAAACATGTAAGGTTACACAATTTTCAGATCAATAAACTTATTTGCCGCACTTGTTGTGTGTTGGTTGGATAATCTCCCTTTCCTTGGTTCTCTAAAGAACTAAAAACGACTTATCGAAGAACAACTGGCTTCGTGGTGTCATCCTTATACTTCTCGTTCGCGAATCAATATTCATTAGGTGGGGTTTTCTGTTTCTAATAGTGCTGGTTACAAGTTATATTTATGTCACACTCCTATCAAACCTGATTGACTTGGCTTTTCAGGAATTGGTGTCTTTGCGTGTGGGTTGCGTGACCATGTGATCACGAGGTTTGCATAAATTTTTATTGGCCTAAAATGAAAAAAGATGTGCAACTCATATTTGATAAATGCATACCTTGTAGGAAAGCAAAGCCTAGGACTCAACCACATGGCTTGTATATCCCTTTGCCTGTACCTAAAGAACCATGAGTAGACATTTTGATGGACTTCGTCTTAGGTTTACCTAAGTCAAAACGGGGTAGGGATTCAATTTTTGTAGTTATTGATAGGTTTTCAAAGATGGCACTTTATTCCATGTTATAAAACCGATGATGCAACTAACATTGCTGATTTGTTCTTTAGGGAGATAGTATGGCTTCATGGGGTCCCTAAGAGCATTTGTCTCTGGTAGAAATGTTAAGTTCCTTAGCTATTTTTGGAAGGTGTTATGGGGCAAATTGGGTTCTAAATTGTTGTTTTCAACTACTTGTCACCCCTAAATAGATGGACAACCGAAGTAGTTAATCGGACCTTAACACAACTTCTACGTGTTGTCATTCAAAAGAACTTAAAGAATTGGGAAGATTGTTTGCCATTTATAGAGTTTGCATATAATCATAGTGTGCATTCTACTATTGAATTTTCACCATTTAAAATTGTGTATAGATTTAACCCTTTTAACTCCCATGGATTTGATTCCTTTGCCTGTTTATGAAAGGGTTAGTTTGGATGGTAATCGTAAAGCACAGGTGGTGAAGACACTCTATGAGAGTGTGCAGGTACACATTAAAAAGAGAAACCGTGTGCATGCGACCAAAGCCAATAAAGGGTGCAAACATGTTGTCTTTCAACCCGACAATTGGGTTTGGGTGCATGGAAGGAGAGATATTTCCGGCCCATAGGAGATCAAAGCTACTACCACGAGGAGATGAGCCATTTCAGATCTTTGGGAGGATCAATGACAATGCTTATAAAGTTGATTTGTCAAGTGAGTATGTGATGCGAACCTCGTGATCACGTGGTCACGCAACTCACACGCAAAGACACTAATTCCTAGAAAGCCAAGTAAATCAGGTTTGATAGGAGTGTGACACAAAGATAACTTGTACCTAGGCACCAGCACTATTGGAAACGGAAACCCCCACCCAATGAATATTGATTCACGAATGAGAAGTATAAGGATGACGCTACAAAGACAGTGTTCTTCGATAAGTCGTTTTTCAGTTCTTTAGAGAACCATGGAAGGGATATTATCTCACCAACACACATACACACACAATAAAAGGGAGATTTATATGGCCTTCCAGGAATTGTTGTCTTTGCGTGTGGGTTGCTTGACCGCGTGCTCAAAAGGTTCGCATCACTTGTGCTTTGTAGGGGTATGCGAGTTTGATATGTGAAATTAGGTTTGATAGAAGTGTGACACAAAGATAACTTGTACCTAGGCACCAACACTATTGGAAACGGAAACCCCCACCCAATGAATATTGATCCGCGAACAAGAAGTATAAGGATGATGCCACGAAGACAGTTTGATACAGTTCAGCCTTGTGATATGACCCAAGCAAGGTCAGATTCGGATTTTGGTGTAAGAGTTTCTACCTTTCAGTTTTACGCTATTGAGCATAACTTCAAATCCAACTGTTGGATCAAGCTGCAACTTTACCATAAGATTCCAGAGGTATTTGTCTATGTTGGGGTACATTTTCAAGTGAATCCATGTTCGGAAAGGACTTGCGATATAGGTCAGAACAGGCTATACGAATTCTGTTATTTACTTCCTTTTGACTTGTGGACTTCCTATTTGGCAAGGATCCTTTTCCTGCAAGGATGTGAGAGGTTGTTTTGGGAATTTCCTAGTTCCACAAGGATCTTTAATGAGCTGCAATATAATATCCAAGTGTGGCAAGGATTCATCAATGTTTCAGAATCCTTTTCTTATAAGGATTCCTTATCCATCCTAGCTATACAAGAAAAGAAGGGCCGGGGGTATTTAATGATAAATAAGTTATTTTTATTATTTTCTTTCATGTTTTGGCTTAATTAGAACTTTGTTTTGAGCTAGGATCCAAGGCTTGTTTGGATCAGGTTATGGGCTTTACAGTTTAGGGTTTTTGGGTTAGTTTTGTATGTGGGTCAGTTCAGCCTACAAGGGTAGATCCATTATGGTTACTTTTAAGAACTATTTAAACACATGTAACCTAAATTTCGGCAGCTTTGGAGGATAATTTCTTCTGAATTTTTCAGTTTTAACGTGTGAGAGTGATTCTTGTGTTCTTCAGTTCTTGAACGAACTGAATCTGGCTTATCGAAGATTAACTGGCTTCGTGGCGTCATTCTACTCAATCCAATAGTGTTGGTGCCTTGGGGCAGGTTTCCATTGTGTCACACTCCTATCAGACCTATTTCGGCTTTTCGGGATCATATCTCAATCTTGATTGTGCGTTGCGTGACCACGTGATCACGAGGTTCGTATCATAGTTGTTCTTCGATAAGTTGTTTTTCACTTCTTTAGAGAACCATGGAAGGGAGATTATCTCACCAACACACACACACACACACACACACAATAAAAGGGAGATTTATATGGCCTTCCGGGAATTGTTGTCTTTGCGTGTGGGTGTTCAAAAGGTTTGCATCACTTGTGCTTTGTAGGGGTATGCGAGTATGATCTGTGAAATTAGGTTTGATAAAAGTGTGACACAAAGATAACTTGTACCTAGGCACCAACAATATTGGAAACGAAAACCCCCATACAATGAATATTGATCCGCGAACGAGAAGTATAAGGATGACGCCACGAAGTCAATTGTTTTTTGATAAGTTGTTTTAGTTCTTTAGAGAACCAAGGAAGGGATAATATCTCACCACTCACACACAAAGTTGTGGCATAAGATACGATCCCACCAAATGATACGATCCGGGCAATGAAAAAACAATTAAATTCAGATTCTGACGTAAAATACACAACTGTCCAGTTTCACGGTAATAGTTATAATTTTCAATCTAACCGTTGGATTAGGCTGTACGTTTACGTGGAGTCTGCATATAGGTTTTCCTACCTTGGGTTAAAATTGCAGGTCAATCGGAGTTCGAAAAGGTATCACAATACTGGTCACCAGAGGCTGTACGAATTTTGTTATTTACTTCCTTTTGACTTGTGGACTTTCTATTTGACTAAGATTCTTTTCCTACAAGGATGTGCCAGCTTGTTTTAAGAATCTCCTAGCTCTACAAGGATCTTTAATGAAATGCAACATAGTTTCCAAGTGTGGCAAGGATTCATAAATGTTTCAGAATTCTTTTCTTACAAGGATTCCTTATTCATCCTAGCTACAACAAGGAAAGAAGACTTCAGAATTAATTCTACCTTCAGATCATATTTCCTAGTTTATTTGGAACTTTTTAATGGTGATAAATCTGATTCTAGCATATCTAGGATAGTTATTTTTTATTTTTCTTCTTCTTAGTTTAGGGTTTTATTTACATTATTTAAGTTTAATTATAAGTGGGTCTCATATAAGTCCACATAAGGGGGTTCATTAGGGCTTGTTTCAGTCTAAAGTCAGTATAAATAAAGGCATAACCAAACATGTAAGGGTACGCAATTTTCAGAGCAATAAACTTCTTTTGGCGCACTTGTTGTGTGTTGGTGGGATAATCTCCCTTCCTTGGTTCTCTAAACAACTGAAAAATGACTTATCGAAGAACAACTAACTTCGTGGCGTCATCCTTATACTTCTCGTTTGCGAATCAATATTCATTGGGTGGGGGTTTCCGTTACCAATAGTGTTCGTGCCTAGGTACAAGTTATTTTTGTGTTACACTCCTATCAAACCTGATTTACTTGGCTTCCGGGAATTTGATGTCTTTGCGCGTGGGTTGCTTGACCGCGTGTTCAAGAGGTTCGAATCATTTGGTATCAGAGCTTGGCTCCATTAATCAAGTTATATCCTTTTATTTCTTGTACTTTTTGTTTTACCTTCGCGTCAATTTTTCTTTATGTTTTCTTTGTTTTAAGTCTCATCTTGTTTCAAATAAGTTTCGGTCAGATTATCTTCTTCCTACGTTATTCTTGATTAGTTGCATTGAATTGAATCGTTTGGGATTAAAAAAAAAAGGGTGTCATATTATTCTTTCTTTCCAAAATTTCTTTTTACAGTAAAAAAAAATCAGAAAGCATTATTTAGGATAAAGAGGTTTGTTTCACTTATGTTTTGCGTCCACTTATCAAACCATGTTGCTGTGTCAAAATTGAAATTTTGGTTATCTATGGTGAAATCGCACAATATATCAATTTTCAACTCATTTGGACATTGTTTGGTTTAGGTTCCAAATTCAGGTTTTAAAGGGGCTGATCGGCGTCAGTTTTGCGTCCATATATCAAATCAATTTAGAATTAAATCAAACTTGATATTCTAGTGTTTTGGCATGAATTCGCTCTAGATATCAAATTTCAGACCATTTGAAAGTCGTTTGGTTTAAGGTCCTTTTTGGTTCTAAAGAGGTTTGTTATGCTCGTCAATTGAAAGTCCATATAATTTTGGCTCAGTTTTCAGTCCTATGTGTCTTCTTATTTTCTTTCCTGTCATTATTAGCTTTTATTTTAGGTTCTGATATAAAAAAAAATGCAAAGGGAGTATTACAATCAGGATTTCATGCATTCTGATGAGATATTATGGCAAAAGAAGAAGAGGATTCAAAAGGAGAGTTGTTATCAAATAGAGAGAAATAAAGAGATTAGTGTTCTAAAAAAAAACCAAGAGTCTATCCTGTATTTTAGGGGAGATGCATCGAGAACTTGATGTGTTAACAACATTAGTCAATGCCCAGCAAGCTTAAGAAAGAGAGGAACAAAAATGCCGCAATGATGATAGACGAAAGAGAAGGGCTGCTACCTTCATCCAAAGTTGTTGGCGATGATTGTTAGCAAGAAAAGAACTTCAAAGGCTTCAAAAAGAGGCTAAAAATTTTCCCCTTATCCCTGTTAATGATTTAAGGATGATTCATCTTGAAGAGAGAGGGAATGATACAATTCGGTCAACAAAAAAACAATCAGATTCGGATTCTAACGTAAAATTCGCAACTGTCCAGTTTCACAGAAACAATCATAATTCTCAATCCGACCGTTGGATCGAGCTGGAATATTACATGGAGTCTCCGGACATGGTGACCAACATTGGGTTGAAATTTCAGGTCAATCGGAGGTTTGGAAGGCATCGCAATACTGGTCAACAAAGGCTGTATGAATTTTGTTATTTACTTTCTTTTGACTTGTGGACTTCCTATTTGGCTAAGATTCTTTTCCTACAAGGATGTGGCAGCTGCTTTTGAGAATTTTCTGGTCTTGCAAGGATATTTAATGGGCAACAACATAGTTTCCATGTGTGTTATGGATTCCATATTAATGTGGAATCCTTATGGTGTATGGAAACAATTATTTTATCCTTATTATAGTAGGAATCTATCATTAAATAAGTTTCCAAGTTAGCTAAGAATACTTTGCAAACAAGGAAACTAAAGAGGAGGCAACTTTAAATTTTATTCTCCTAGCTTATATAGGACTTCTAAAGGGCATCAAATTTGATCTAATTATATTTAGGATGTTAAATTCAAAATTATTATTGTTATTATTAGTTTCTTCTTATTTTGGGTTTATTTATATTATTTGGGTTTAATTATAAGTGGGCATCATATAAGTCCATATAAGGGGTCCATTAAGGTTTGTTTCAGTATGGAGTCAGTATAAATAAAGGCATAACCAGACATATAAGTTAGATGATTAGTACTTAAAAGTGTATTTTCATTAAGGCATGTTTTATAATAACAAGTCTGATAATATAATATATCTTTAATTTATGATAAATGCTTATTTTGAATGCAGGTATATCTCATAATTCAAATGATTGATTGATGTGATTAACTATTGAAAGTGAAGAGACAAAAATAGGACTAGGCTAAGAGAAGAGATACTGGTTCAATTCCAAACTGGAGCACCATTCGGTTATTGGATCATAACTGGAGTTGTAGAACTCGGATTTAGGTCTACTTTATATGGATGGAAAGCTAAGACATAGACCTAAAACTTTCATGAGAGTCCAAGACTCAATTTTGCCATTTTCAAGTTCAAATCTTAGCAACAACGGAGAAGTCGGAACCTGTCCTGCAGCTCAAACACTGTTCGGTTTTCAACTCATATCTTGAGTTCTAGAAGTCCAAATGAGCTCTGGTTTTTTTTGTTTGAAAGCTAAGACAATTTCCCACAGCTTTCATGGAACAAAGGGCTCAAATTTTGATGTTAGCAATGACGTTTTGGCCAGCCAACAATATCAATAATCAGCCAACAATGTCAATAACCAGCAGCCAACAATGTCAAAAACCAACCACCAAATCAATGGTTGGCCACCAACCAAATAGTTTTTCAACCAATCAATAGTTCCACATCTTAGCCTATAAACGGAGGCATTTGCCATGTATTTAGTCATCTTGGTTTTCATATCAAGATCATGTTCTTGCTTTCTTTCTTTATATTTTTGTAATGCTTAAGTTTTGCTTTTATTAATCTCTTGTTTATGCTTTTCATCATAACTATGTTCTTATCTAGTTTATTTATGTTCTTCTTCTTTATTATGTTTAGCTAAGTTTATTATGTCAATGTGAAAAGGTTTTACTAATGGTTTTAGAATATGTATAATATAAACTCAACATGGACTTCAATGTTTATATCCAAGAAAGTTTGCTATTAACATGTCTTTTCTTTTTATCTTACTAATTATTAATACCTTGCTTGTTAAATGGTTAACTAGATTTGTGTTGTATAACACTTGGTACATCAAATGCTTGATCATTCATAGTTTTCGGCCGACATCGTTGTTATGAGAGGAACTTGATTTGTTGTTAACATAAGTTAGCATCATGAATGCCTGATAATATTTATAAGTATGGTGTTACTTAGGTAAGATGATTAATATGATCATGTTAATAATTTATAATGAGCTAATAACGATAAATCATCCGATTGGAACCTCCTTTGTGTGTGGTTTCAGTTGAGTAATAAAAAGAGTTTATACTTTACTTATTTCTAATACTATTAGTGGATCCTCTAACCTTGATAACTGTTTTTATCATTGTTTAGTCTTCACATTAGTCTTTTCATCTCAAAGTCCTCTTTAAGTTATCATTATTATTATTATTATTATTATTATTATTATTATTATTATTTATAATTTATATAGTCAACCTCCCTGTGGTTCGACCCCGGTCTTGCCAGGTTATTTATTACTTCAACACTCCTGCACTTGGGATAAAGACATCAACTCTTTGATCGTGTCATTAGACAATTCAGATTGATAAAACTTCTTGTTTGTCGCACTTGTTGTGTGTTGGTGGGATAATCTCCCTTCATTGGTTCTCTAAAGAACTGAAAAATGACTTATCGAAGAACAACTGACTTCGTGATGTCATTCTTATACTTCTTGTTCGCGAATCAATATTCGTTGGGTGGGGGTTTCCATTTCCAATAATGCTGGTGCCTAGATACAAGTTATTTTTGTGTCACACTTCTATCAAACCTTTTTTACTTGGCTTTTCGGGAATTTGGTGTCTTTGCGTGTGGGTCGCTTAACCGCATGTTCAAGAGGTTTGCATCATTCATTCAGATTAAAATCTTAATTGTAGTTTCTCTAATTGAGCAACCCTCACTAGACATGCCATGCAATGGTTCTTCATCATCTAACTCTCTTAAGTAATAAAGAGTTGAACATGGACAAAGTTATAATGCTCTTATGCAATTTGTAACTCTGGCATCTTCCACATCATTATATCCTTCATTAGCTTCTAAAAGGTACGTTGGCTTTCTTATACCTTCAGCACAACATCACACATATCTCATTTTAGGGATTGATGGTGTAGTCAAGTGATCACAACTAGTGTGGCCAAAATTTAGTCAACCATTGATGACTCTTGAAGGATCATTCTTTCATTAGAAAACAAACTTATATAATACGAATTTAAAGGTCATTTAGAGATGGAGAACACACAAGCAAAACTTAATATAATAATATTGCGATAGTCAATAAAAATATGTAGGCCATGATCAATCAACTTAATCAGATTTAGAATAAGCTAATGAAGAATCCATCTTCCACTACTTTCCTCAAGGCACCTAGAGGCTGAGTATTAAGGTATCTTCTAACAAGAAACACTTTAATAGAACTGTATGAAAGTTCCCAACCATATTCCAGGTATCACACATTCACGTCAACAACTCCAACAACATTGGAGCACAATCATATATGAGGTGCCACCTACTTCGCAAGCACATAGAAAACTTTTGGGCAATTTCATGGCTTAACAGGTTTACCTGTAGACAACCCAACCTGCACTGGGGGAATATAATGCCTCATAGGTTACCTTATATTAAAATAATATCAATCATCTTGTACCTTATAAACATGTTTTTGACCAGTATCCAAAAGGAAGGATTGATATGATAGAACTAGCCCACCATTTATGAGGGATGGAGTTGGACATTGTTCATACAATAAGACCTGAATACTATATGCATCATCGATACCCTTAACAGGTTGATCAAATTCATCAAATTTCTAAAAGAATTGAGATTATTGATTTCAAATAGATTTTTTCAGGAGAAAATATAAGATTGTTTTCACGAGCACTTTTCCATAATAAAACCAGAAGTAATGCTAGTTGGCTTGGCTAGAAGTGTTGAAGATCTAGAAGAGTCCATAAAAAGCTACACGTTTCACTTCAAGACTCTCAAAATCAAGTGTAGTGTAGATACAACAGAGAATAAGTATATTAAGTTGATTATAAAAGGTATGCAATAATAGAAAAAGAGGTTTGTGAGAACAAAATATACTAATGAGGGGACTTACCCTTATAGATGACACTTCTTGATATGAAAGATTTTGGGTGAACAAGCAAAAAAAAAAGCCACTCAAGGGGATTTACCTAGTTGGCTACTTAAAGTGATTGACTTAAACTCTAATGAGGAGTTTTAAAAAATCAGCAATAGCCAATATCGATCAAAAACTCAAGGAAGGTAAACTAATTGAGATTGCTACGTCCAGAGCACTTAAAAAAGCTAGCAAGCTTGGTAGAAAAGAAATAAAGGCCACCAAAGTTGTTGATAAGGAAAAAAGAATACTTTTTTACAATAAAAGACATGTATTAATTTTTTACCAGTTCATATGGGGGAGTCAAGCTCAATATTAATCATATACTTTACATTATTAAACATATCAAGGGGAAGAAATATTATAAGTGCCATGACTCATAGAGACATTACACCAATAGTTGTGATATCTTTAAAAAACCCAAAAGGCATTAAATCTAGTCACATTTACTTTCTAAAAATGAAGGTGGATAATTATTCATTTCCCAAAGTGACAACATTAGTATTCACTCTCAAGTTAGAAAGACTCCTTTGTAAAGGGTCATTATAGAAAATAAGGAATTAGAATCTAGTCCCATCCACTTTCTATGTAAATGGTGGCATTCGCCTCCAATGCCATGTTCTATATTTCTATTGTGTAATTGGGCAAATATGCAATGTTGTGTTGGCATAAATGGACTCCAAATGTTTTATCCACTTTATGACCGAAAGAATCGAACAACCATTTATAAATTTTTTTCCTGAATAACCAACCCATAGGGTTTTGCCTGCCTAAACAAGATTCATTGTGATACTATTGCAATTTAATTCAAACCTAATAGATACCAACCCAAATAGGTGGGTATTTTTTGAACCTGGTGGATAATTGATAAGGTATGTGATATGATTCAAGTAAGGTCAGATTCGGATTTTGGTATAAAATTTCCTCCCATCTAGTTTTACACTATTGAACATAACTCCAAATCAAACCTTGAATCGAGCTGAAACTTTACCAGAAGATTCTAGATGTATTTTTCCATGTTGGGGTAAGCTTTCAAGTGAATCAGAGTTCGGGAAGGACTTGCAATATAGATCATAACATGTTGTATGAATTTGTTATTCACTTTCTTTTGACATGTGGACTTCCTATTTGTAAGGATCTTTTTCCTACAAGGATATGGTAGTTTGTTTTGGGAATTTCCTGTTTCTACAAGGATCTTTAAAGGGCTGCAACATAATTTATAAGTGTGGCAAGGATTCAATAATGTTACAAAATCCTTTTCTTACAAGGTTCCTTATCCACCCTAGCTACATAAGGAAAGAAGGTTTAGTGGTATTTAATGAAAAATTGGTTTCTAAAATCATTGGACAACATTGTAAGCTATATAAATAAGCCTTATATCAGTGTTGCAATGTCGCGGTCACACAAATTAATTACCCTAGCTTAAATAAACAAAATGGTATATAGCAGGCAAGGGGTCGATCCCACAAGGAAGGTTTAGTTCAAATTTTTATGCTATACGACATGCAATTAGGGGGGATTTTGAGGTTATCTAAGCTATAGTAGATTAAAATAATCAAGCTAAATTAAATAAATAAGAAAACAATCAAGAGAACAAACCTTGGTTTCAAGTAGACGTCCACCTACGGAAATCAGAACTGATCCTTGAAACGATACATCAATTTATATTATGAATATTTATCTTTTCTTAACATTGGTTAGTTATCAGATCAGCCACATAACTAACCCTAACCATCAAACAACCACAGTGTCTGCACTAGTAATTTAATTCAATGGCAGCCTTAAGAACGAGATAAGTTGATTAATCTAGAGAACATAACTGTCTGTAGTCCATGTTTGATTTGATCAAATGTTTTTTCTAAGATTAATAACATAGATCCGCTATGATTATTAAACTTAGTTGCTTCACAAGTTTACATACCACAACTCCGGTTTTGATAGCAAACTTTACAATAGATTGTTTACAATAATAACTTAGACTCCGTTCTAGCAATTAAAATAAACAATCATAGAAATCAGTATAGGAAAACAAGCATATTCATCATATAAACTAAAAAGAAAAGGTGAAATAAATCTCATAGTTCTTGAAATCTGAAAGTTTCTATGTCCTTGCAACCAAGAAAAAGAGTTTAGCCTTGCATGTCAATTGAACAACTAATCAAAAAGAAAGAAGAATGCATGATTTCAGGTTTGTGGAGGAAAGGGTGTGTTTTTCATCTCTTTTCTAGCCGCCCTTTTTCCTTCCTTTGTCTCTTTCTTTTTATTTGATAGGAAACCCTAATCTCTTTTCTACAAAATAGTCCTTTCTTAAGTAGAGAATTTACATTTAAGTATTTCAATAACTATTTCTCTAAAAAAGGAGAAATAGCCTTGCAAAAAATCTTCAAGCTTTGACTTTTGACTTAGAGGAGCTAAATTGCCAAAATAAAGACTTAGATGTCGGTTTGGATACTTTGAGAAGTACGTTGGACTTGTTTCTTCAAAAAACCTGTTTGCTGGCAGAATTCATGTGTCATCTTAGAAAACTCATATCTCTCTCATATCAACTCCTTTTCTGCTGACATTAGGTAGGTTGACAGGTCTTCGAGTCAGGAATCCAATAAAATTAATTTTGCATCTAATGGACTTCTGTAGCTCAAGATATTCAAGTCGGAATAGCCAAAGGTCAACAATGGCAGAATGCGAGATTTGTCTTTGAAGGCTGCGATTTCCATGCTCTTTTTCTTTTTATTTTTCTTGCCATATATGTATAGAACGATATGGATGTTAGCTATCTAATTCCTTTAGAATCACTTCATTTTGACCTCTAGAGCTCAAATTTTGCACAAATCATTGATTGGAGGTCAAATCTGCCAATTTTCTCAAATCTACTTTTTTTTTAATCTTACATCCAAAAGTGCCTTCAGAACATAAAATAAAGAATATCAAGGCATTTCATATAAAAAACATAGGTAAAATACTATGTAAATGTGGGTAAAACTATCAAATAATATGGTTGTATCAAATACCCCCACACTTAGCTCTTGCTCGTCCTCGAGAAAGGATAGATAAAATCAAATTTAAATTAAACAAATAAAATAGGTATGACTAATCTCTTAATCTCCCATCAATGTCCAAGAATATATGCATTATAAACAAGAATACAATTAAGAAAGAGAAAGAGTATAAATTTTCATGAAGTTATTTACACGCAAACTTCAAAACTCAATTAATTTTTTGGGATTTAAATAAAATCTATTTCATGCCAAAGTGATAGGTCCTCTCATTGATATACACTCCAACACTCACGTGTTTAGGGGCTTATGTGTTTAAATCTATCAAATTCAATCAATGAATATGTTCTACCATAAGCTTGCTCTTCAATCTCATCTCTATTACTAAAATATTACAAGCAATGCATGAATCAAAATATCTTATTTTTTTGTTGTAATGGGGCTAAGGTTAAGGTGAGGTAAAAGAAAGGAAACGAAAAGGCTAAAATCAAAGGAAGTAGAGTATTCCAAAAAAAAATATGATTTTTGAAACAAGATATCCCATCAAAGCACACAAATTTTCCATCTTTAAACACCAATACTTAACTTTTTTTGATTTCAAGCTCCACCAACATAAAATTTTAAGAACACAATAGAACACTTTTCTTTTTTCTTTTTGGCAACTTTGCCTATTCTTTTCATCTAGCACCACTTTATTTTTTTTCATTATTTCCAACCATAATCCCATGAGATATCAACAAGTATATACTCTACTAATCATTGGCTAGAGGAAAAGGAAAACATATAAAAAGTTAAGGTTTACACATGGGTAAAGCAAAGAAAAGATAAACAAGCTCAAAAGGGGTTCACTAAGGATAATATGCTTTAAGTTGACTTTTTAGCTCAAGTGGTTAAAATTCATAATGCCTTTATCATATTCATGTACATATTTAATGTGAATATAATCTCAAAAAGATATGAAGCAAGTTTTAGAGATACGTATCATTAAAAGAATGCACAATCCAAGAATATAATGTTGAAGGCTCAAAAGCTTGCATTGATACAACATATAAAGTCAATATGGCATACTTTAAAAGTCAATCCCTAAACTAATTAAACTTTTAAAGCTTGCATGCACACTCATTCATTCGATTTATATTTTCATCTATCTCAACTAATTCTCATACACAATACTCATATTCTCATAAACCAATGGGAGTTCAAAAGATAAAATTTAAACTTTTTTTTTTGTTAGAAACAACAAAGAAAACCAAAATTCTCTCAATACCCCCGCACTTTAAACACAACATTGTCCTCAATGTTAAAATAAAAGAAAAGGAATATAGGAGAATGACAAAAATAAAGTAAAATGTGAAAAATAAAAGATAAGGGAAAAAGAAAGCAAATTTGATTTTTTTTTGTTTTGTTGTTGGGTTGCCTCCCAATAAGCGCTTTTGTTTTATCTCATTGGCTCAACACATCACATGTTCATGCTTCATAGATTGGTTCAGCTAACTCCATGAAAGCAGTGAGTTCTGTCGTCCAACCTTCATTGAAAGTTTTCAATCGATGTCCATTGACTTTGAGCACTTTGTTTATTTCTAAATTTGTAATTTCAACTACACCATAAGGGAAAACATTAGAAACAACAAAAGGTCCAATCCAACGAGAGCGCAACTTTCCAGGAAAAAGTTTCTAACACGAATAATAAAGAAAGACTTTGTCTCCAACATGAAACTCCTTTCTTGTAATCATTCGGTCATGAAGACTCTTGGTCTTTATAGATTGGTTCAGCTAACTCCAACATGAAATACTTGTATTCCCATAGGCATCATTCCGTATCTCTTCCAACTCTTGCAATGACAATTTTCTTGCAATCCCAGCAGCATCATAAATCCAAGTTACATTGTTTAATGGCCCGAAAAGCTTTGTGTTCAAGCTCCACTGGTATGTAGTCTGATAAGCCCAAAGTGCATCACCAAGTCGCAAACTACAACCTCGCTTGTTAGGTTGCACTGTTTTCTCCAAAATGGACTTGATTTCTCAATTTGAAATCTCAGCTTGGCCATTCGTTCGAAGATGGTAGGCTGTGAAAGTCCGATGAGTCATGTAACATCCCCCATTTCTGGGATAAAACAACAATCTCATGTCAATAGAAAAACAGAGTAGTTAATTTTTTTTTTTGTATATACCTATTCATGGTCTTCGTATTAACATCTACCGGAATTTTGACGGAGTCCTCCCCTATACCGGAAGGTCCCAAGTTACCGACATGTAACCTGTTTACACTTCTAACAGTTCGCATCTCATAACTTAATTCCCGACCCAATCATCCTGGGTTTCAATTCCACAATTAT
>Ga0307515_10004022_pt1 | contig 30694 bp, 23 predicted proteins | sample 17_EM_MG_FD_194513 | JGI IMG/M metagenome (GOLD analysis project Ga0307515, IMG submission 194513) | Populus trichocarpa ectomycorrhiza microbial communities from riparian zone in the Pacific Northwest, United States - 17_EM | ecosystem: Host-associated > Plants > Roots > Unclassified | place...
CTACTAAATTTTTATTACTATTATTAAAATCCTATTATAAAAGCACTATAAGGAGCTAGGGTAGGAGAAGAGCAGAGGAATAAAAGATAAAGTAAAGTTCCACGCTAGTAAAGAGCTAGTAATAAGTCGTATTATAAAGTACCTTTCTACTAAGGGTTTCCCTAGTAGTTTTAGCCGGAACTTTATAAAAGCTTAATAGAGGTAAAGTCTTAGAGGACTAAGACCTTAAAAGGGGAGGTAATTATAATAGAATTCCCTAGGAGGTATATATCTAATAAGACGGTAGGAGGTTTTATCTATACCCTATCTATATTTTAGAAAACATAGTTAAATAGGTTAGGGGTAAAAGGTTTTACTAGCGTCTTAAAAGAAATATATAGGAAGCTAGTTCCCCTCTAAAGAAGAACTAGTAATTAGTCTTTAAATAAAAGTGGTTAGAAGCAATTATCCTTTAATATATAAAAACTTATTTTACCTTCTACTTACCTTTAACATACCTTTAACTTACCTTCTACTTACCAGTAATACTATTAATTAGATAATTATACGTTTTGGTTAGGCTAGCCTCTTATATAAATACCCTATATATAATATAGCTTATTATTTTAGAGCCCTCCTAATTGCCTAATAGTAACTATTCTATATAAGGCCTACAATTTTATCTCGTCTCTAGTTTATAGCTATATTACTTTCTTCCTTTACTATCTACACGTCCTCTTTATTAATCTCCTTATCCTTTATATTACCGTAGCTATCTAGATTATCTTAATTATATATATTTATAAAGTTATATACCGCTATTAGTGTATATATTAAAAGAACCTATGTTAATAAAGGGAAGTTCTGCCTTATTAACTTAAAATATTAAAACCGTATCTTAAAGACTTTAAAGGTACGCTTAATAATATTCCTTAGTAATAAATAATATAGATTAAATAGCTTCTTTATATTCCGTAGCTTTATATTTACTTAGGCCTACTTATAAAGATAATGCCAAACGCCCTAGTATAGAGTGAACGTTATAGGCGTATTTAAGTACCCGGTATTAGCAATATAATATTAACCTAGTAGAGCTTTAAAGCCCTTCCTCTTCGCCGAATTTATTACTCTATAGTTATAAATAGAGCCTTCTTATCCTACTAGAACGTATATAAAGTTTATCTTAAAATTAACGGCCGCTAGGACGTTTTGCGATAAGCTACCTTTCCTACTATACTAGGGAGCTTACTTTCTATGCCCGCCCTTAATTACTACTAGTAGATATATACTGTTAAGCGCTTTAATATAATTGGCAAAAAACGGGTACTACTTTAGATTATCTATAACCTTATCTAGTGTATTATTTTTAGGTAACTTAATAACTTCCTTATATAGCTATATAAGGTTAGGAAGAGCCTTATATACCACTCTATTTACTAAATTAGCGCTAGTAAAAGACTATTATATAAAAGTGTTTATACTAACTTAATAGCACGAGTGAGTTATATCCCGGGGCACAAAATACGTATAATATCATATACTCTTTAGGATGGTGGTGACTGTTAATTCTATTATAGTAGACTACGTGGTCTATATACTAACGCGCCTCTCCCCTAATTAGTTAGCACGTAGGTAGTTAGTGCATAAACGCGTAAATACGCGTTTATATACTAGGTGCTGTAATTATATACTAGTGGTACTTGGAAAATAAAACCACTTATATACAGCCTCTGTAATTGCCTTAATAGAACTATAAAATACGTAAGGAAATATATAGGAAATCCCTCTAAGGTGCTGTTTAGGCTGCCTTCTAAACGGTGCCCTAAGCTAGCCGTAAGTTCTACTTACGGTCCGTAAAATAAACCGTATAGCCTTTTAACGGGTAGTAGATAAGCCGTAAGTTAGATCTTAAGGGCCGCTAAGGCGCTAGTGCTAAGCGAGCTAATGGCGATTTTCTGTGCCCGGCATGGAAAATTGTAATTAGTTAATTTAACTACTATAGCAGAATATGGTAGAATTTGGCAGGTTATATAAGTCCACTAAGTTCTACCATAGCTTTTTACCGTTTTCTACCTAATAGCTTATAGTCCATAGAATAGGCCGTATAATAAGCCGTACAGCCTTTTAACGGGCCGTAGGCGTACCATAGGTACTTTATTAGTCCCGTTCTACCCATTCTATAACTTTTAGGTTAAGCCTATTTGTGTTAATTAGGGTTTTAAGGGCTTAATACGGCTTTGCCTTAGTTATAGCATCTACTAGGTTATTTCCGCCGCTGATCTATTTAACCTCTATAATTTCGCGTCGTTCGTAGGCCTAATGTAAGCATATTAGGTTAACTATAAGCCTCTTCTCTTATATTATACCTAGTTTGACTAGGCAGTCGTAAAGGGACTTTAAATCGGTATATAAAACTAGGGGTAATTACTCTAGTTATAGAATCTTCTAGACCGTTAATTTGATTGCGGCTGCTATATTAAAGCTATAAGCTAGTATATATAATTTAGAAGCTAGTACACTACGGGTTACCCGTTTATATTTAATTAAGGACCAGTATAAGATATTTACGTCCTAATTATAGTCTGTAAGTACAATTATAAAGCTGATTTGCGATAATAGGTCCCTGTTATTAGTAAAGGAGGCGTCCGTAAATGCTAGTAAGCTAAGGGAACTTAGGTCTAGTGGTATAAAAGTAAGTCCCCTTGCTATATTATTAATTTACCACTAAATGCGCTTATTAAGCTACTTGATATTTTCTTCTTATAGATCTACTACCTAGGCCGTAAAGGACAAATTGTAGGTAGATTTGGGCTAATAGACTGTGGTAATATAGGCGCCTCTTATATGCTATGCAACGTATTAGTTTTTTATATTTATAGTCTTGTGGGTCTCTCCGCGGGAGCTAATAAGGTCCGTAGGCTTTGCTATAATAGGCTTTAGGTTTTAAGCTTAGCGTTCCTAAGTTAGCTTAATTAGGTTGCCTTTTTATGTAATTAGGCCTCTATTAAACTTAATTAGATTCTGCTTAGTTAACTGCTCTTACAGCTTTGCCAAGAACTTGGCCTTTTGTAGTTTAGTTTCTTTAGCGTCTATAAAGGTCTAGTCTACTAGGAATAGGGTATCGTCTATTTAGAGTCTAATAATACTAAGGCCGTTTAATAGGCTATATAGGAGGCAGGGGTTATAGGTTAACTGTTCCATTTTAAGCTTACTAACGTAATGCTAGTAGTATATCTTAAACCAATAGTTTCTAGCTTCCGGTACTCCGTAAAGAGGTTTTATAACCTATAAAATTGTTCCTAGTTATAGGTTAAGCTTAAGGGGTGGCCGTATAAAGATGTCACTATTTAGGTAGATATTAGACTATATATAGGCTTATAAGATATCCCGTAAGTAAAGGGCTACGGATTTGGTTTGCTGTAGTCTAGGTATAAGTGCGAGTATAATCCGTTAACTAACCCGTTAAATTATAGGCGATTGCGTAAGAACTAAGTCCTTTCCTTAGTCGTTATAAGCTTGTATAACAAGCCTTAATTTTTCAAAAGCTTTATTAGTACTAGGGTGCTTAATTTCGTCAATAAAGCGTAAGTTAAATATATAGACGCCTTGCGAAACGTCTCTCTCTATTATAACCGCAAAGACGCCCTTCTTAAGTAGTCCGTTAATCTCTTTATGTTATAAGTCCGTAAAAGGGGTTTCCTATACTAGAACTAATATATCTATAGATAGAGATTGCTTTGCGAATGTGCCTATAGAGGTTAGGTAATTCTCCGTTATAGGGTTCTTACGGGGGCGTCCTCGGCCACGCTTTACGGTAGGTTTAGTAGGTTTAGTAGGTTTTTAGGGGACCTCTGAGGTAGGTAAGGGTGCTTCTAATTTATCTAATTTGGTGGGTGCTTCTAGTTTATCTAATTTGGTAGGTACTTCTGGTTTGTCTAGCTTGACGTTATAGGTGTTTTTAGGCCGAAAGTAGGGTTTTATGGACGTGCTTCTGAAGCTAGTTAGCCCGCTAGGAAGTTGTATATAATACGTCTTATCTTCTATAGCTAGTAAACAGTAAGGTCCAGTCTAATTGCCGCTTTTACGCCATATAAGGACCTCAGAATTAAGCGGGAGGTTATATACTAAGGTTATATTAGGTCCGTTACGGTAGTGCAGAGCGTTATTAATAGTTTGTTTAGCCCGTAATTTAACTATTTCGGCTATTGCCTTCCGTATTGCAGCTGCTCATTCCATAATAGATGGGGTAGGAGGGCCTAGGTTGCTTATCCTTGGGTAGGCTCTATAAACTAAGAGGGTAGGTACTAGTCCGTTAGGGCCAGCGGTGTTATTAATGGCTTTTATAGCTATCTATAGAGCCAGTTCCTTTTAGATATTCTTATACTTATCTATAATAATCTAATAAGCTCTCCGTAAAGCTAGGTAAGCTCGCTTAATAAGCCTAATAGACTAATGCGCCTTAACTGGAACGGCTTTTATTAAAATAGCTATGGCTATAGCATACTGTTGGAATTCTTTGCTAATAAAGTTCCTACCAGTATTATAGGTAATATACTTAGGGGGTTTAACGTATATATTAATCTAGCAGGTCCGTAAAATGTCCTAAGTATATTTTATAGATATATTTTATAACTAACAGGCGGCTTAATAGCGGGTTGCCTTGTTAATTATATATAATACTAGGCTACCGTTAATGTATATAATATCTACGTATACTAAGTGGTTAAAATTAAGGTCTTTATAAAGGGTGAACTTAAATTAGCCTAGGGAACGTCCGTATTTCTAGCAAAAGGAGCAGTATTTAGTTAGGTGGTTAACTGCCTTCCTATTAACGTTGTTATATCCAGAGCGTTTAAGGACTCTATATAGCTTTTTGGCTAATAGGTAGCCAAAACGGCGGTATAGGTAGTGGATTTCCGTACTAGTAAGGTAGCACGGGTTATAGTTAAAAGATTCCTAAATATAGGTCTGTAAAGTCTCTCCCTATATAAGGAACGGGTGTCCGAATTATTGTATAATTGGTAAAGTAATATACTTGCTTCCTAGGGTAGTTATAGGGCTAATTAGGGTGTCTATAACATTATTGTAGTATACCTATAACCTATCCATATCTATAAGATAGAGTAGGAAGGGGGTGTCCGCTTTTACTACGTGGAAGTTAACTAGGCTAATTAGAGTCTTAACTTTAACTAATCTAATTAATGCGGTTAAGCTAATGCCGAATTAGACGTTTACGGCCCCAGTTTATGTAATATCAATGTCTATATTGTTATTTATAGTGGTCCTATATACAAGGTATTGTTTATAACCTATAGTAGACTTCTTAAAGGCACCTATATTAATTATAACGCCGTAAAATTCTTTAGGGGTATAGCATTCCGTAGTAATATATACAAATAGGTCCTGCTTATAATCTATAACATTTATAACATCTATAATGGGTCTAATGGGTATACTTACGGGCCAGTTTTTAGGTGTAATTAAGTGTATAAAGGAGCGGTCGGCTAATACGGTCGTAATATTAAAGGCTTAGCTGTCTATAAAAGGTCTAAAAGTGGTTAGGAATATCTCTAAGGTCTTTTATTCCTAAGCGTCTAAGTTAAAGTCAATTATAAGGGCTTTTATTAACTTATTAGGGGGCTCTTCTACTTTCTCTCCTTCGTATTCTAAAATGAACTAGTTAATACGGCTATTAAGTCTCTTCCTGGACTTATTACGTTCTTCCTAGGTATGCTTTATAGACCAACATTCTTCCTTACCGCACACAAAGTATTTCTGGCTAGTTTATCTATGGGGGTATATTTTTATATAGGGGTTGCTATAAGGGTTATAGGTAGGACTTAGTCGGTATAGGTGCTACTAGCGGTAGCGGCGGTCCGTAAAGTAGACGTCTAAGTCTATTTACAGATATTAAATATCTATAATAAAGGCTTAAGTGCTGCCTAGTAGGTTTAAGACTTTATACGTTATAATAGAGGAGCGTAGATTATTAATAAGGCCAGCTAAGGTATCTATAGGCTTGTAGTAGGCGTACTTATAGGGCTTTACTTCCTAGCAGGCCGTAATAAGTTTATTATATAGGAAGTCGTCTATTTAAAGCTTAGTGTTAAAGCCATACTATAGGTGCCGGAGGTCTTTAATAAGAATTTATAGGCACTCTATAGTCGATTTTTCAGTATTCTTATTAATTACGGTCCGTAGCTTAGTCGCATTCCATTAGGTAAGGATATTACGCTTATATTTTAGTCCTTTAAAGTAGTTATAGGTGGCTTTATATAGCTTATTAAAGGGAACACCAAGAGGGTTGCTCTTAAGGTTGGTATAGTAGTAGTTAAGTATTAGGCCGCGCAGTATAGTAGAGTAGGCTTGGCTAAACTCTTATTTAGGAATGTTAGCCTTCTAGCAAAGGTCCGTAAAGATAGTTAGTTTAAAGTCAAAGTTGTCGTTTTTACCGCTGTACTTAGATTTATTAGTATAAAGCTTAGCTAGGTTAGCTAGCTCCTTACTATAGGTCTTTACTTAAGTAGGTTGCGGATCTGTAACTTGTGGATTTATAGCTTGCGGATATATAGCTTATAGATATATAGTTTGCGGATATATAGCTTATAGATTTATAACTTAAATAATAGGGGTAATTTAGTCCGTATTTTAGTTTATAGGGGTATTATAGTCTATATTTTGGGTTACGGGGGTATTATAGTTTGTAGCGTGGTCCGTAACTTAAGAGTAGGGTATATTTTAGCTAGTAAGGTTAGCTTTAAAGCCGCTTAGGTCTATAGGATAAATTTAGTTAAGTAGGTTAGGTATAAGGCCGGCGATCCTATTAAGTTTGGAAGAAGTAAAGAGTTCTTTAGTAGTTTTAACCTAGTCTAAGATTTCCTCTTTAGTCTATTTTGTTTGGTCTTTTTTATATATTGTATTATATAAAGACTATATAACAGTAACTTATTTATCCCTTTTAACCTATACACCTTAGTTACGTAAAAGGGTTTATAGTTTATAGATGGTAACAGGATTATAGGCCTTAAAAATAGCTTCTGTAAAGTCTGTAAAGTCTTCCTAGTATTACTTCTATAGGTCGTTATTTATAAGCTTAAAGTATTTGTATTTAAGGATTTTAAAACTAATATAGTTGTTAACGTCATTTATAGACGTAACGTTGACTCCTTATTTCTACCTTTTTTAACCTTCGCTAACTTGCTTGCTAATATCTGCTATACTATATAGTGTAGTATAGTGCGTAGTAGGTGGTAGCAGCTTATAACGGGTAGGGGGGGTCTTATAACGGTCCGTAAAATTAATTAACGGGTCCGTAATAGTTTATAGAAGGGTAAAGGGTTTCTATAAAAGGTCCGAAGAGGTTTAAGGTTTAAGGGGGTTAAGGATAGGGGTTCTATATAGGTCTGTATTTATATCTATAACTTCTAGTAAACTGTACTAAGACTTAAATAAGTATATAGAGTTAGAGATAAGTCTATAATCCCCGACTTCTGACCTTCTAGTAGGTCATACTAGGAGTTTAAATAGGTGGTCGCTGTCGTATATATCGCTTAGGGGGGGGTATTAAGTAATTACTAATCTATACGCGCTTACTAATTAGTGTTTGTACTAACTTAATAGTACGAGTAAGTTATATCCCGGGGCACGAAATACGTATAGTATCGTATGCTCTTTAGGATGGTAGTGACTATTAATTCTATTATGGTAGACTACGTAGTCTATATACTAACGCGCCTCCCCCCTAATTAGTTAGCACGTAGGTAGTTAGTACACGAACGCGTAAATACGCGTTCGTATACTAGGTGCTATAATTATATAAAAAGGTATATATTGCCTACTCCTTAATTATTAATAAGGCGTGCTACGTCTCCTTATAAACTAGCCTATATAACTAATTGTTACTAAATATTAGCATAAATATTAACAGCTTTTTTGCCACTAATAGAAGCTTTATATTATATAAGCCGCTATAAAGCTAAAGCTATTTAAGCAGCTTCCTAAATACGTCCGGCCGCATCCTTATTAAATTATAGAGCCTCTATAGGTGACTATAGAGTAGCTGCGTCGTCTATGTTATTCCGCGCTATATATTAGTGTATTAAATACGAACGCCGCTAGGTTGGAGTTTTACCGCAACAGCAAGGACTAAAAGGAGGACGTTATATAGGGCCTGCAGCTGCTATAGTAGTATCGTTGCTAGGGGTGGTAGAGGTATATTGGGTAGGGTAGGTAATCGGGCGCACATATAAGCAGAGCTCTAACTCGTAGTTGGTATATAAAGATGGAATTTGGACCTTTATATTGATATAACGCTAAGAGCTCTATTTTAACTACTATATATAGTATAGCTTGCGGGTTTAACGCGGTAGCCGATATGGAGGAGCTCCATGTGGAAAAGTCGCCATATCAACCAAACACTACCCTCCAGATCATATGGGGGCTCCAGATCAACTTCAATATGAGGCCCTCATATCGCATATGACGCCGCAACCGAACAGACCCTAAGCTTTCTTTTAAGGCGCCTCTCATTTCAACCACGAATCATTTATATTCTCATCATCTCTACGCTTGGAATTAATATTTCATGATACAGCCGGATGGAAGGGTGGACTCATAAACTTTTTGCAGGGTCTGGATCCTGCAGATATTAGGATTAAATAAGAATATTTACGATTTTAGTCAGCGAATTCAACAGCGGCAGGAATATTACAGAAGTCTTTGGTTATTCTTTATCTATATTGCACTCGGCTGGTTGACTTAAACTGATGTCCTTTGGGAGCCACTACACCATGGTCTTCTCTAATACTCCTGCAAAAGCCATGTGAACGCCTTGCAATGCAAATGAATGAACACCACAGCAACCAAGCTAGTTCCCCTCGACAATGAGCACATATTCTCATAAATTCTAGGGACATTATCAATTATCCAACGAACTCCTTCCTTCCTCCTACATCACCAGTATTCTCAACTCCATATGCATCCTCATAAGCCGGGATGATCACATCCCAGTTCTCCTCCTTCTCACCCAGCCTCACCTCTACATCCTCATCCCCTTCGTCCTCCTCGTCCTTTCCCCCCCACTTGAATGCCAGAACAGCACCGTCCCTCAGTCCCGCTCCCTTTAAACAGTCCTTAGCCCCCATTCCCTCTCCAGCAATGCTCTTCCTCTTACCCTTACCCTTCCCCGCCCCCTCGCTCTCACCGGCATCAAGCCCGCCCCGCGCTTTCTCCCATTCGCCTAGCAAGAAGCCTTCCTCAGGATTGTTTAAGTCGACAGGGCGGCCTAGTATAATTTCGTGGGGTGAAGAGGGCAGAACCCGATTGTTTAGCGTGCCGTCGGGGTTGGTTTCGTTGAGGGCAGCGAGGAGTGCGGTCTTGATTGACTGGAATGTTTGGAGCGGGTCGCAGTGGAGGACGACGGTGGTTTTGTGGTGTTTCAGGCGGAGCGTCCAGGTTAGCGGGGAGGGAGCGGTGGAGGTGGACATGGTTTGGTGGGCGTGATGAAGTAGGAGAGGGTGACTGCGAGTGAGAAGGTAGTCTGGGCCGAAGGTCTTGTCACGTTTCAAAATCTGTATTCGCACGCGACGGTGTGGCAGGAGTATGTGTCGAGATTGAGATGGACGGAGGATTGGGTTAGGTTGTTAACCAAGCTCCTTAGAGGGGTTGCTGCCTGCGATTACGCTATCCAATGTTACGAAACAAAGCCCACACGTTAATAGAGGCCATTGAATCCTTCTATCACCTTGATACTCCGTGATGCTGTTCTGTTGGCCTCCGTTCTGCGGCGATGCCCTGGCCCCTTATCAACTCTTCCGCTTTGCTGGTAACCGAAAGTTAAGTGAGATCGGTTGAAGAAGCGTCAAGGAGAAGAGACTGGATTTTCTTGTGGGGTCTTCGGGAGTCACAACACAGCTGGATAGTTTGACAGTAGTCGCTCCTGTGTTTCTTCCCTTCGTGGGGCTGATTGCAATAAAGTTCTTCCGTGGCTTGACCTGAAGTTTGAGCTGTATGCAATCCCCCTTCTGCAGCTTTGGTGTGAAATGATTGAAGTCACCTCTTTTAGTCAATAATTATTTTGATATAAAAATGAGGCAATTTAACACATATTTAATTGAGACATGAAAATAAGAATTGTTTGTGACGAGACCTAGAGGAAATCAGCGTGGGTGTCTAGCTAGACATTGCAGTTCCATTGGCATACCATTAAAAGACTCTTAGGTAAGTCATCTCTCATATTTCGAACGTCTCAAATAATCTAATGATATTTCCTCAGGTTTCATTGCCACAAACTTCCCACTAATAGGGTTTTCCAGGCTCTTCGCGCGAACCGTTCCGTCGAGAGTTTAGACAAATTCAAGAGTCGACCGACTCTTTGATAATACGGTTTCTTTTGAAGATAGACCAATTGAGCTCTACATTGCCATAATTTTCTTCTACAATACAAGCCGAAATGGCCACCACCTCGCCCTCTATACCTCCCACCTTAGCTCCCACCGAAGCCACCTCAGTCCTGACCCGCCGCTCCTCCGACCGTCTCAGTATGTCATTCGAACAACGCCTCACCCTCTCTACAATCTCCGGCTTTCTCTGTGGCCTCACCCTCGGCTCCTCCCACGGTGGCAAGCTCGCCGGCCTACGCTTCCGCGCCGAAAACGCGCACCGCCTCCCTACCTCATCCGCCGGATGGTACCTCTACCACAAGTCCAAGAACTACTATCGCATGCGCGGCGGGCTGCGGGAAGGGGCGAGAAAGGGTACAATGCTGGCGGCGTGGGTTGGTGTTTTTATTGTATGCGAGGAAAGCGCGGATGTGTTTCGGGCGACATTGCGGGCAGGGCGGAGTGTGGGCAATCTTGACGGGTTAGGTGAGGTGGGAGAGGAGGATATGGGACGGAGTAGAGATTTTGTGAGTACCGTTTGTGCGGGGTTGGGCACGAGCGGATTGTGGAGTTTATGGAGTGAGTATTACGCGTTCTATCATCATCCATCCTATTCAGAGTTTTGGAGTGGGTTTTTTGTACTTGGACTTGGTTTTGATGTATTGCTGATACAGTTTTGACTTGGTAGATAAATTCCAACTCCCAACCGCTGCACGCACGGCAAAAATGGGCCTAGTGGTCGGACTTGGGTATGGGTTAACGCAAGACGTGTTAACGCTTCTCAAAGGGCAGAGGGTAGGGTACGTGGATTGGGTGCGGGGCCTTGCAACCAATTACCGGATGTGGAAAGACAAGAGGAATGAGCAGCTCGAGGAGAAGACTGAACAGTATAGAAACCACAAGAATCCATAAGAGATTTGGAACTAGATTTTTAGGCTCAATAGGGGGATTAGGTGAGGCTCAGTAGCAATGGAAGTATCCCTCACGGCATGCTTTGGACAGACAAGAAGCATGCGCACGTGCAGCTGGAACAGTTCTGGAATACCAAAATGGCGATCTGCGGTTGGGGGTTGCGCCTATGATACAGTGTTGGAACTATACACTGCAGAAAGTACTGAGCTAGGGTTTGCTTAGCAGTGCATTCTTGAAAGTGAGTCTTTTCCTATGAAACATGTGATTCCGAGCTGACTGCCCAGGTGCAAGGCATGGAATCTGTAGTTTAAAAGCTACGGATCTCAATCCCTTCGAGATTAAATTTAACATCTACCCACACGTGATAAGTCCCACCGTTGTATTTAGAATTGCTTAATTCGTGAAGCAAAAATGTGTCAAAAGGGTGCGACTGTGGAAATGAGAGACATTTTAATACGGGGAATACAGCCGAAGAAGCCATGGGGTTCCCCTTTTATGCGTCGTGCAGTGTCCTGTCAGCATTAACCATCTGTAATTATCGACCAAGAAAAACAAATAAGAGTACCCACCTAGCCAATATAGAGCTCCAAGCCCTGGAAGGACGCATTAGAGAGACACTGGGCGGGCTGCGAACCTTGAAGTTCTTGCTTAGAACAGGCGCTGGTTGAAGGCTGAACATGAAAGGCTTGGTGTGGCTTGTCCGGGCTGGGGGAGGGGTCGACGTATGTATCCCGGCAGAATTTCGGAGTCTCAGATAGTAAAGTTGGACTCATACTCACCAATGTGCTCACATCCAAAACCCACTTCAAACACTACAATTTCTGCTGCTGCTGGCCGAATTGCAATCATGCCCGGCACCCGTGGCCCAGTGCCAGTGCCGCTGCGCGACGATAAACGCGATATCACCCAGGATATGCTTAATCTGCTCGACGAAAAATCCACAATACATACAAGCGAAGACTTTCCACAAATACCACAACCTGAGATCAAAGCAGCGCTGGATAGATTAAAGTCGCGGTCAATGATACAGTATGAGACTGCGGACTCGGAACAAGTGCTTCTGACCGGGGAAGCGAAGACCATTTGCGACGAAGGAAGTCATGAATACAAGGTGTGGGACGCAGTGCGGCAGAATGGCAAGCTGAGCATAAAGGAGCTCCCGGTAGGCTTCTTACGACCAGTCCTCATATCCAAACTGAGGAGACAGTTCATTGTTCTGACAAACACGTTTTTAGAAACATGTCGGTGCGGATTCAGCAAAGGTGGGGCAGGGCAATGCCTTCCGAAACAGGTGGATAAAGAAGGATGGGGATGCTCTAGTGCTGTTAGCAAAGGAGGTGGAAGATTCCACGCGGAATCTTCTGCAAAAAGTTCAAGAGACGAAATCACTGGAGGATTCCAAAGTGCTGGCGGATCTCAAGAAACGAAAGCTAGTTACGTTGTCCAAGGTCATAAGCTACACGGTCACCAAAGGCCCAAAATATGCGAGAGAGATACCAGTCGAGGTTACGGATTTGACAGCAGAAATACTTCAGAGTGGGGAGTGGGAAACTGCCAACTTCAAACCATATAACTTTAATGCTCTGGGTGCATCGCAGAACTCTGGAGCATTGCACCCTCTGAATAAAGTTCGGACTGAGTTCCGCAATATTTTCTTCAACCAAGGCTTCGTCGAGATGCCTACTGGACAGTAAGGCAGTCTTCGTCTTATGCCCCTACAATAAATGCGCTAACGAGTACTATAGCTTCGTTGACTCAGGTTTCTGGAACTTTGACGCTCTCTTCGTTCCGCAGCAGCATCCCGCTCGCGACGTGCAAGACACTTTCTTTATATCCGACCCACCAAAGGCTGACAAACCACGTGCTGATCCGGCCACTGAAGCCCAAATGGAAGATATGGAAGCGGGATCACGCAAGCTCTTCGCTACTCCCACCAAGAAAGAGCCCAAGCCGCGGGACTATGAGAAATACTGGAATAGCATCAAAGAAGTCCACCAAAACGGCGCTTTCGGTTCCATCGGCTACCGATACCCTTGGTCTGAAAATGAATGTCTGCGCCTGGTCCTTCGGACACACACAACAGCAGTCTCAGCCTGGGTACTACACCGCCTAGCTGAAGATCCACGGCCGGCTCGTTACTTCTCCATCGACCGCGTCTTCCGTAACGAAACAGTTGACGCAACGCATCTTGCTGAGTTCCACCAAATTGAAGGTGTCATTGCCGATTTTGGACTCACTCTCGGCGGCCTGATGAAGTTCCTCGAGGATTTCTTCTCCAAGATGGGAATCGAGGGGCTACGCTTCAAACCCGCCTATAACCCCTACACTGAGCCGAGCATGGAGGTATTCGGATACCACATTGGGCTCGGAAAGTGGGTGGAGATTGGGAACAGCGGCATGTTCAGGCCAGAAATGCTGGAACCAATGGGTTTGCCAAAGGATCTGAGGGTGTATGGCTTTGGATTGAGTTTGGAGAGGCCGACCATGATTAAGTATGGGGTTAGCAATATTAGGGATTTGTTAGGGCACAAGGTCGATTTGGGATTTATTAAGAGCAATGCTGCTGTGCGGCTCGACAAGAACTAGAGTCTTTGAATCTAGATAGATAAAAGCATTTTTAGGGTCTCAGACGTAGACCAAGGAGCTTATTAGAGTCGGTTATAGTACTGTTTCAGGGGCTTCAGTCTTGCGAATGCTAGAAGATATCCACGAGCAGGAACAACAAAAGCACAAGCATGAGCAAATGACCTCTAATTCCTACTTCACGTGCCTAATTTCACAGTGATTCGTCAATCTCAAAAGGGACCATCGTGATGACTTCCCGATTCTTTTGGATGCAGACCCCGCGTCACCTCTGAAGTCATAGCGCAGGGATACGTCAATCGTCGTAGCCCTTAAGAAAAGGTGAGCATCTCTTGAGAGGTCTTCTCTCTCCAAAGTCCAGAAATCTGGCAATTCGAGTTTTTACTGCTAGCATCGAGCTCATCATAGTTCTAATACAACCCAAAATGTCTAGGTACGTATCTCCACACTTCCTCACGCTTCTCCTACGCCGCCAAATTTGAGCTAGAATGCTGTCTATGAAGACAGTTTATCTTATTGCAATGGGTACTGCAAGATGGCATGGGCTAACTGATAACTTGAAAGCAGCGAAGCAGCTAACGACGCATACCTCTCTGGTACCAAAATCCAGCCCCTTGACTCAGAAACAAAACGCCACGTGCCGCACACCGACCACGGCGTTGTGGGGGAAGACAGCGACATCAACCAGGGGCGTATCGATCCTTTGGACGGTAGAGGTACGGTACTCTTAATTATCTCCCTTTCCCGTGTTGTTTTTGAATCATTTCCTCTTATCATGCGATAGCTCAACATCAATTATTTCACGTTGCTATTGTCCCATTTTCCCCTACAATCAACTTTCCTCTTCGAGTAGAGAGGAGTCTACGAAAGGAGCAACTTCGAACTCTTCACTAATAATGTGCGTTGGATAGGTCAATACCAACATCCCGCTCCGCATGCCGACAGCCAAGGCGTCGTGGGCCGTGACAATATCTTGCAGGGAGCTAAGATCGCGCCGATGGGGGGCGGATTCAAGCAAGCTGGATGCGAAAACCAGGGACTTGATGATGAGACTATTGATGGAGCGAGGATTCGCCCAGTGGGAAGCGTCAGAGAAGAGATGTCCTAGGCTAGTAGAATGGAATGAAGAAGAGGAAAAAGACATAGTATATGAGGCATTAACAGAGCGGAGATGTGGAAATTGATGAGCTGGCTGGGAATTCGGCGTCGAAAATTATGGGCGAAATTTAATTAATAAAAATGTATTTGTATGACTATACTAAGACCCGCATTGTATTGATACATGCACGTTTTTTGGATTACACTATTGGAAAGAAACCATAGCACAGCCTTTGGAGGAGATTGTGGAGAGAACTCACGTCTCTCAAGATAGTAACAGGTTTCCATCGCAAGTAATCAGATGTCAGTGTTGGAGCCACTTCGTTACACGCTTGGTTAAAGCAATGCTCGGCCGAAACCTGAGAAACCATGAGCTATTAATAAGTTTCTAGAAAGCGAAAACAGACGGCTGCTCCTGTAAGATGATGCACGTAACGGTTACGGTGGTGGTTTCGTGGTGGTTTCGATAAGTGGTGGTGACCTTGGTGAACTTACGCATGGATTATCTTAACATTCCCTCCACGGAAACCGTAGGGGACATAGTAAATTGACAAAGCGGTCTAAGGCACAGCATAGTTAGTTATTCTCGCGTTATACGAATATTAGATAAGTGTTTAAATGCCTTTAGAGCGGGATGTAAAGTAGCCATCGGTAGTTAGCTTTCCCAGTTCATACCCACGTAAATGGCTTTAAAATCGTTTAGCAGCGCTTAGAGGGGATTGCGGCAGAGTATTACAGACACCTTTGCTTACTTAAGAGAACTATAGAACTATTTTAGAGACCTTTGATAGCATGTTGTGACAACTACTTTAGGTGTAACACTACTTTAAAGGAAATCGGGACTAGGTGAGTTCCAAAAGGAGGACGAGAGAAATCAAGAAATATACCGATATGGCTGATGGGATCGGGGTTGTGAGAAGTCTTTTGCCGATCCCTCTCCATCGTGATCAACACTGGAAAGATCGCAGACGATCTCAGTGATTCCAGAAGCAAGCTAAACACGCCAACGTCGCAAAACAGACCAGGAGACGTCATTGCTGTATCGGAGTGTTTTCTTATACAGGCAGCCTGCTTTGTGCACAGGACATAAAGGTGAAGATCATTCCAAACGCTGACAACACAGGTTACAAAGCGGCAGATCGGTCCCACGTGCTCGAATTTCTTTTGGAGAAATCTCTGGCGCGCGATCACTCCCAATACGTGATTGGCGCAATGGAGATGGGGCTTTTGGCGGCTTTATGTTTTTGTCAGGGGCTCGTCAATCGGAACTAACACCGTCGCTAAAATGACGCAGGGCTCGTGCACACAGCGGAAGAAACTCGTCGACGTTCGTTTGGGGGTATGGGAGCATGGCATGCACTGCAGCTCAAGGGAAGTACACCGGGCGACCGGTTCTCGAGCTTACTCTCTGGCCAATTACTATGCAGGCCCCCCACGCGAGCGAAAGGGCCGAGAGGCTGCCGAGAAGCGGGGCGTGGATAGACGAGATATGATGCCGGGGCCTTTCCAGAGTACGACTTGCCAAATTCAATTCTTCCAATATTGGCTGCGAGTCTTCTTGTCATGACTCGAAGAGATATACCTAATGCTAGATAGACGACGCGTTGCATGGAGAGGTGGTAGGCTTGGCATGCCAGGCGCAGGCTCGTTCTTTGCCGGACGGACTCGCCAGGCGCGAAAAGGTTTGAGGGTCGCCCATTGCTAGCGCGCCACCCCAAGAGACTAAATACTGCGATAAGACCTCCGGCTGGCCCTGATCGAAGACTGGCCAGCTCCAACGGCTTCGTCCAATGATAGCTCCGTGCTGCTCGTCTCCCTATTTTCCGCAACTTCACAACTCCCACACGCCGCCGCTCGGTGCCGCTCGAATCCTTCATCTCTGTAACCAGCCTCCTCCCTCTGACTCTTGATGTCTCGCTCGTTTGATTCAAGAAACATTATCCACTCATTTAAATAATATTCGCCCAAACCGGCTTCAATCACCGTAACACCACTCCCAGCAACCGAATCGAGATACATAACCTCCAAGTAATGCAGCAGCCATAAGCCATAAGTCCACCATGTCGTCACGATTGTCAAAATTAGACCCTCGAAACCTCTTCGTCCGCACCCGCTTCTCCTATGAAAAACTGCCAGGTGGCGATAGCCAGAACGGCTCTCCTTTTACCGTACCCATCAGGTTCAGATGGAGGAACCGAAGCTCAGGATCTGACCGCTGCTGGCACTGGCCTAGGCTGTCCCTCACCAAATTTGTCCTCCTAGTGGCAATAGCGTTTCTCACGGTTTCGTTAATGGGCACCGGCATGTACAGAAGACACAAGTGGAGAGAAGACGAGAAAAAGGGGCAGAGGGAGTTGTATCATTGGGAACACTTCCCACGGTGAGATACTGAGCATAGAATCTTCGCGATGAAAAATGCTAATTCCTATACTCTCAGACTTAACGGCTTCTACAGCGGAATCCGTAATCTTGTCCCTCTTTCTGATTGGATCTCTGAACAAGCTTTCATAAAAAATGCTGAGACCAACGGTTCACCTACAAAGGCACTTCCAAAGTCCTCAGAGCCGGGCAAGGAACCTCCTCTCGACCCTGTACCATTCAACCCGTACCCAGATTACAACTCATACGAGTATCTACAGGAATACAGCCCAGTCCGCGCTTGCTATTTGGATGAAGAAGGAAAGGTCGATCTACCTGACGTTTACGCATATCCGGGAGTACCCCAGAACATGACTGATCCATTCTTTGGTTCATACCAAGAGCTTGGCATATCGGATGGTGTATGCTATGATCGTTTTGGCAGGCTAGGGCCTTATGGCTATGGATTTTCACGCGAGGAGGGAGGTCTTGGTTTATCTGGGAAGTCAGAGAGTGCAGGTGCTGAGAAAATATGGAGCTGGGAGACGAAGGTTGATTACAGGAATGTTGACTGGGCGAAAGCACAGCAGAAGTGCTTTCAAAAGAACAAAATCCGGTTTGATAAGAACGCGCTTACGGAGGATGCCAAGAAACCTGACCCGGAGAAGAAGACCGTCCCCCGACATGCGTACATCCTACGGACCTGGACTGGGTATGAGTATACCGACTACCAGATTCTGACACTCCGTGCCATGATTAACGAGCTCAGTCTCAAGTCGGGAGGGGAATACGATGTCCACTTCCTTGTCCATGTCAAAGATGACAGCATCCCGATCTGGGCTTCAGATGAGGTCTACCAAAAGACTTTGGAAGAGAATGTTCCGGAAGAGTTCTGGGGTCTTGCGACTTTGTGGTCTGAACAGCAGATGCGAATGTACTACCCTGAGCCCTTTCCCGATAACGTCTTCAACCACGCCAAAGCTCCGGTACATTCCGTATACCGAAGTGCTCACTTTGCTCTACAATGGTTTTCCCAGACGCGCCCCGAATACGATTTCTATTGGAACTGGGAAATGGACATTCGGTATACTGGCCACTATTACGAATTCAACACACAGATTGGCAAATGGGCAAAGCAACAACCGCGGAAAGGAATCTGGGAGCGCAGCGCCCGCTACTACATTCCAGAGCAACACGGCACCTGGAAGAATTTCACCGATATGGTTGAAGAGGAGATCTTCCAAGGTGAGGAAAAGCCCGTCTGGGGTCCACCGAAATTTGAAAATACTGGTATGCTCGAGTCTCCCCCAGAGACTACTCCGCCTACTACCTACATGGCCGACAAATATGAATGGGGCGTTGGAGAAGATGCTGATATCATCGTCTTCAACCCCATTTTCGACCCTGCTACCACTAATTGGGTGTTCCGCGACGACGTTTCGGGATATGATCTCGGTCTTCCTACACCGCCTCGTCGTGTTGCCATCATTACGGTCGCGCGTCTATCCAAACGTCTCCTTGATCTTATGCATACCGAAACGTACAAGATGAAACATCACATGTTCCCAGAAATGTGGCCACCTTCCGTGGCGTTCCACCACGGTCTCAAAGCAGTATACGTACCACACCCGGTCTTCTTCGACCGCAACTGGCCACTAGAGACTCTAGACAACATCTTCAACCACCCGTCGCAACCACAGGACAGTGTCTTTGGCTGGGGTGAACACAACCAACTCGGCAGCAGCTTCTACTATAACTCTGGCTTTTCCGCAGCGCTGTGGAGACGATGGCTCGGCTCCCGAGAGAACGATGAAGGCGGCACGGAGGAGGAGGAGGAGGGGAGCGGAAGGATGTGTTTGAGGCCAATGCTCTTTCACCCCATTAAGAAGGAGATGGGCGCTGAGTGATTAGACTTCCTGATCGACATTACAACCATTATTCGAGGAACGTTAGACCTGCCATCCCGTCCGATCTTTTCTCTCGGCTCAAACACCCATCCTGTAGGAGTCAGGCTTATATCCACCGGAGAAAAGCCTTTATGTCAGACACATTTCTCTCTCTTAGCTGCGCCCTTATCAAGCATGGACCTTTTTTTTCTCTGCTTTCTATTGCATCAGCTGCGCTGTTCGGACTTTTCACACTCATATTTCACATTAGCACTCAATCATTGGGAGGCGTTACAAGGAGTCGTTTCTATCAGTCCTTGGTTGCTGGGTTTATTGCACGTACATTTCCGCACAGGCCGATTGCAGGGCTGTCTACACCTGCTTCGGGAGGCTACATCCTCGAATACCTACTCTGCTTCACAGAGGGCTTACAAACTCGATTATGTAATGAGCTCTCGGTGAGTCTTGCGCAGCGCTAAGCTTTTTACTTTCCTAAGCTGGTCTCCTGTGCGAATCGAGTTAGGAGGAAGAGCCCTGGTGTGTCAAATATCTTGCATTCTGTTCTGGAGTACATTGCTTTGCGCTTAATCATGCGCCCTTTGCTTATATTTGTTTGCATTCCTCAGGTGTTCTCGTCGCTGTGAGCATCCTGATGGACAGGCTGGGTGGTATAACGGCGCTTTCTTCTACAGGGTACCGGATCTAAATGGTCCCGAGGGGCGTGTGTGTAGATACTTGGCTGGGGCTGAGGAGCTAGTGTAGATCATGGATAGGGTAATATAATTTGTTGCCAATATCTATCTCTTTGAACATGCTTTCTTGAGTGAATAATCATGCGGTATCAGGCGCCGAGCTGAAATCAAGACCTGGACAACTTAGCCTTCTAGAGAGGAAGGCAAAGCTGGAGATGCCGCATATTTCTATACGAACATAGAAATTCTTGGGGTCCGACTTGATAGGCCTAACTAGAATGAATAAACTAATTGACAATTGACCCTCCTACACATTTTGGTGTTAGTACCATGGGTAAGGCTATACGCAGCCGTAGCTCTTTGCATATGATCATCAACACTACGATATTAGAAAGATTCTCATTCCTTGCCGACTCCTCATAGCCTTATTTCTGGACACAACAGTTTCCTCATTCAGTTGGTCATATCAGGGAAGAAATTTTAATGATATGACTATACAAGTTGCGCTGAGAATTAAACTAATACTTTAGGACATGTTGAGATCAAAGGCACTACCAGAGGTTTCAGTTTCGCATCACTATGCATGACTTTAGTATTTACCGCGCCTAGCTACTGCTGAACCTCGGTTGCCACCGTGCCACCGAAATCTACGCGAAGTGCCGTACTTTTTGGCTTGTTTGATCGTGCATCACTCACGTGCCCTCTTCTTCTAGCCAGCTGGCGTCCACGAACTCCTCCCTGTTTATTACAAGGGGTAACGCGTACGGGGAAGACGCCCTCCCTGCTGGTATGCTAGCAGGATAATACAGTACAACCATTTTGCAAGGACTCGCTTATTTTGAAAATATACTAGCAAGGAGGGCATCTGCCCCCTTGTAGGTCCGTAACGGTGACCGATTGGGTTAGGGAGCAGAGCTCAGGGGGTAGCCGAGTTCTTGGGGTCCGAGCTTAATGATGTTAATGTTAAATTTAATATCGATATCAATGCCATCAGCTCTTTGGCTTTCGGGCATTGAATTAATCCCAGCTAGTCTTCTGCGAAACCATTTCGTACTTAACCTACTCATCCCACCCGACTGATGACGAGAAACCTCGCATTATCTATAAACCCCCATTTTGCAGAACATCTATAATATGTGTAATACTAAAAGGTTGTGTGGCACTAAAGCGCATAGTATTAAGTTACTATACGGTTTCTAAATCAGCATGCTGAGTATATCCTAGCTACCTACTATGAAGGCAGAACTTCCTCTCTTCAATAACTGAACCTTACCAGCTCGAAACCGAAAGTATTACCTGGCCCGGTTCACTAGAAGAGAGCTGAGAGGAATCCCTTCGGATAATCATACCATTTCGTTGGTTTATTCGCCCCTAGGCTCATCACGCTCTGTCGACGCTGTTCCTCTGGAACTCCCTCCCCAGATATAATGAGCTGGCCCTCACGCATACCGGTATAGAGGTCAATATCCTTGCTGCGCACAAAGAGTGGCCGGTGCGCCGGGTATTTGAACCAGGAGTAGACTTTCCAGATGACATAGAGGGCAACGATGAGTGGGAGAGCAAGGTAAGATTCGAAGAAGGCTTCGGCGTTGGGTTTACCGCCAATAGGCTAGAAGAGCGTTAGAAATATTCTAGTCGTGTCAGCGAGGAGGGAGCCTTTTAACTCACCCAAAGTGCAACATAGAACTGGGCTGCAAGGCAAAGGAAGTTGAGTAATACGCCGAGCCAGCTACCCCAGATACCAAAAGCGGCACGGAAAGGGAGCTCCTCGACAGAGTGACCCTTCATCTTCCAGACCTTGCGGAAGCGAATGTGAGCAAGACAAATGCTACCATAAACGAAGAAATTGACAATGCCCGAGAGGGCAAGCAGCCAGCTAAAAACCGTAGAGCCAGTGGAAGAGGCCTCGTTAATAAAGGCCAAGAGGCCGAAAAGGAGCTGAAGAACGATGGTCGGAATTGGGCGACCCTTCTTGTCAACATATGCCAAAAATTTGGGAGCCATGCCATTCATGGCCAAGGCCTGAATGGTGCGTGTAGAGGCATAAGTAGCAGAATTCGCAACGCTTATAACGGATATGGTGATGACCGCATTGAAGACGGATGGCAGTCCGTGAACACCGGCTAGTTGGATGGCAAGCACAAAGGGAGAGGCTTTGGTGTTAGTGCCTGAAGATCCAAGGAGAACGTCTGAGCTTGAAGGGACGATAAGGCCTAAGATGAACAGATTGACGACATAGAAGAAGGTAATACGCCATAACACCTGCTTAGTTGCCTTGGGAATTTGCCTGACGGGGTCTGCGGACTCCGCTGCCGCGAGGCCTGTGAGTTCAGTACCCCCAAAAGCAAACGAAGCCGTCACAAACACAGTGCAGAAGCCTTTGAATCCGTTGCGGAAAGCCTGCTCCGGGGAGTGCCAATACCGAGCTCCAATATAACCACGGTTATCTGTAGGAACGCCGCCGCAGTTGACAATGATACCGAAGATAATAAAACCTATGCACGCGGCGATCTTGATCATACTGAGTACGAATTCGACTTCACCATATCCACGGACGCCAAAGATTTGGATCAGGGACAGGACAGTCAAGAAGACAGCAATCCAGATCTGCACGACTCATCAGCCAAGAATCATTGTGAGCATTCATGTTTAGTGGCACGCACACCAATGTTATATGTGTGCCAGTAGTCTATGGTAATGCCTGCTGCAGTGATCTCGAAGGGCAGGATAGTGAGCCATTGGATAGCGTAGTCCCAGCCCATAGCAAAACCCCTTTGGAGGGCATTAGACTACCCGTTTGAAAAAAGCTAGTGGAGACGTACCACGAAGGATCAATAAATCTCAAAATTTACTGATAAAATGCACCGTTGACTGGGTACATGACAGCCAATTCTCCCAGAGCTTGCATCATCATGAGCATCATCAAACCGATGATCATGAAGCATATAAGCTGGGCTTTGTGATAAGCTTGACGTGCTCAAAGCAAGAGCTTTATACGACCTTACCAAACTTCCGGGTCCACCGCTATGCAAGGCACCTCCAGAACCGACGAAAAGACCAGCTCCGATAGCACCGCCAATTGCGATCATCTGCATGTGGCGTCCATGAAGGTTGCGCTTGAGTTCGTTCGTATCTCCAACGATAATCTCTTCATTGGCGGTACCGTACGGACTCTCGCACTTGTCCCCAAAGGTGGGAGACTCGCGGGGTTGTGGGTCCTTCTCAGGGTCACTTACCCTACCATGGGAATAGGGCGGTATTTGCTCCATGTTGGAGGGACGTTAACGAGATAGAATCTGTACTTCTAAGCGATATGGGTCATTTAAGTGGGAAGAAAGAAGAAAGAAGAAAGAAGACATCAAATGGGCAACCAAGGGCGGCAATGGCATTATTTATGAGGGTACAGTTCGCGGTGGGCAGCTGCCCCAAACATCCTAGCTGTAACCCCGTTATCTTGCTGACTTATGTATGGAATCGATTCGGCCGAGGCTGGGCCAGCTGATTGGAGCACGGGCGTGATTGATCCAAACCCAAGTGGTGCTATTAGGAAGGTGAGACGATTATCCGATGATACGTAAGGCCATATATGCACCGAATTTGCCTTCCCTATCGTCTAGAAGCCTGGGATGCGTTGGCGGCCGAAACCATTGATGGCCGTCTCCCACCATCTTGCGCGGAAGCTGCGCTGCTAAGAAAGCCTGAAAAGCTTGTGCTCGCGTGTCGAATTTCCTTTCGGCAGCTGTGATGCTTCGGGAGTCCCGGCGTGGCGACAGTTTAACCCGTCCAGCGATGTGAGTGGAAGCCATTTACCCCAATCGCAGCGCTGCGCCCATATGATCTCCATCGCACGCAGTCCGGAGATGAACTGAAAAGAGCAGAAGGTAACACGAGGCGGACATAGGAGATTCGTATGCAGGTAAGCTTATCGATAAAGTCGTACTTACCCAAATGACAAATGAGCCACGGCTTGGACAAGACACAAGAGGTATTACTATAAGGAAAGTGACGAGACAAAAAGCCCAGGGCAATAACAACCATGTGTCTTATATAACATAAAGAGAGGGTATATCCATGGAAGCGGATGAAGAGATGGTTCGGTATCTTACGGGCGACCGTTGCCGAATAAGGCAGCTCGCTCTGGAGTGGCTATTTCACGAAAAGGATTCCAATATGCAAGACAATAATGGCGGCTACCTGACTCCGTTCGCTGAATACTTGGACAGTTGAGAATTTCCAAGGTTGGTTTGTGCTGCGGCACTTCGCTAGGCAAGTTGCGGTGGTGGGTACGCCGCAGAGACGATGGCAAGCTGGTAGCAACACTGTCCGCAGAGACAAAAGTAAAACATTTAAATGAAGAAAATTGAGGGAATAAGGAGAAGGGAATTTCGTTCCAGAAGTAAATCACCTAGAGATCGCGTGTCGTGACCTTGGCACGCCCTTCAATTACACGCCGACCTCGGGATTATTTCCGGCGTTGGGGAAGGCTCAGCCGCTGCTGAAAAACACAATAGAAGCCAGGTATGGGGGAACAGCAAATCGTGAGGTTGGAATAGTGAAGAAATTTTCACATCATTCCACAATCGAGCCACTCACTATTACGAAAGAAGGTTATTGCTCTTCCATCTACGGAATTTAAGCGGCAAAAGTTGGTTTCTTATTCTACCATGCTCCGTTGTCTCTTAATGCGCTCAGATTCTAAATTACGAAGGAGTATCAAATATACGCTTAGCCAAATGATAATTCTACAGGCCCAAATATTGCCATCATCTATAATCAAAACGCCCTCCTCTCCCCAAGCTCCACCCCCGACTCCTGCAAGCTCTCCCACCCATTCCCGTGCTCATCCTGTGGTGTGCTCCCTTTCCCCTTCTTCGCCATCTTCTTCTCAGCTTTTGCAGCCTTGTTCTGTGCCTTGAGCAATTTCTTCTCTTTCCGGCTTAATTTTGGAAACTCGCTGTCCGGCCCAACCAACACGCGGCCTGGGTGCATGATGTTGAGAATGAAAATGGCGAGGAACATAGGTAAGCCGTCGAGAGCATAAGTGTAGGCTTCATGGAAGGGGAGCGGGTTTGAGGGATTTGTGCCACGCGAGTACTCAATTAAGCGATATATTATTCGGGTCTGTAGCGAAACACGTCAGGAACTGTGATTGAATAGGAGTATGGGGGGGGAGCAATGGACATCAGCGAACAAAACTTACCGAGATCAGAAGAAGAACTGCGTAGAGCGTCCACACAAGACCTCTCCATCTCTCCCTGCCGAGCCTTACTTCGCCCTTTCGTTCTACTTCGAGCATGTCGCGCTGAAACTTCACGATGAGGCCGATGAAGACGATGATAAAACCTTCTTGCAGGCCAACACCAGCCATATACGTGTCTAGCCCAATTTTCATAGTCTGCGCAGAGTTGCCAGGAGAGAGCATGGAACCGCCAGTTCCTTGAACCAGGAAAGAGACGACATCGGCCCAGACGAAGTACTTGGCGACGGATGAGCCTTTGACACGCCCCACGCGTTGTGAGGGGTGGAAGAAATGAACCATGCGGCCAACTGTCATGTAGGCGAAAGCATTAACCCCTATAGGAGCGTTAGTATAAAGAAGGTGAACTAACAAAAGAACAATCCTCGATATTTTGAGGGCGACATCTGATAATGCAAAAAGACGTGGGGGAAGGGAGTCAGACGCACATAATGGGGCTAGGAGAAGGAGCAACTGGGAAACGATAACTAGAGTTTGGCTCTGTTGATTATGCGCTCCCAAAGCTCGAGTGATAAAAGAAGCAAGTTCCCATGCAGCGCCCATGATGAGTACCCAGCAGAATCTCTACTCACGCATTAGCAACTCATAAACTGTCTCACGATCAGCAAAACCATTACCCACCTTTTTGTATAGGAATGCTTCAACGATATGTCCGGCTGTCACGATGCCAAACAAGACTGAGAATGCAACAGCGGCGGAGTATGAGGGGTTAAAGTTCCATTGAGCATTGCAGGCAGTTGGATTTACATAGCCATACTTTCCAGGTACGGCAGTTGTGCAGGTTACGGTTGCTAAGGTGGTACTGGACACCGGAGATGGAGCATGGGTGATAGTTGCCGAAGCAATAGTGGTGAAAGAGCTGGCTAGGGTTGTCGAAGACACCATTCTTCGGGATGTGATATTGAGCTGCCGGCTGGCGTCGCGCTGCTTCAGCTCAGAGTTCTACAGCAGAAAGGTGTATGTTTGATCCTTCAGAACGATGTCCGGGAATGTTTTAGAGTCTTTAATTGTTGGGTTGATATGTTAGTAGTGTTTGGAGGCTCTTTAAGATCTAGTGATGAATACCCGTACGGTGACAATAGATATCCGAGGCAAAAGCAGTGGGGGGTTTAAAACGGGTGGAGACGTAGGAAATAAGGCTATTTGAACTAAATAGAAGTGGGTATAAAGGTTGTTGGAAAGTAGGATGCGGTCTGAGGGTTTGTCTAAGGTGGATATATTTATATCAAACACACAGACAGGAGTATCGTACAGGCCGTGAGTCTTCCCAAGGCTGGGTAGACCTGGCGCCGTGGGTACGCATTCCTTGTTTAGACTGACACAGTGCTGTGTTACATGTTACGCACACAGGGCTGCATTTTTCTATCAGTGGTAGTAAAAGTTGTCAAGATACGGCTTAGGCTCGCAAGCTCCGCCAAAATCGGAGGCTGTGATCGGATAATGCGAAGAGAGCATGGGCCCAGCCATCTAAACTAACATGGTCTAGCAGTAGCAGAGATTGAATACGCTGTAAGACGGGGTCTGCCACATCGCGTGTTTCCCGCAAAGGGTTTAGGCTGTTACGGGAGCTTGTTGTGTACCAAAAGGCTGCTGACAGCAGCTGAAGCAAGGCGAAGCTTGTCGTGATTGGTCCGATCGTTTACGCGTCAACATTTCGAGGCTGAGCAGGGGACACGCCGCGCTGCACAAAGACTCATTGGTGACAAAGCCGTCCACTTGGAAGGATTGATGGTCGACCCTGTAGGGCTTGATCCTAATTAGTGGTTAAAGGCGAAGTAGCCTGAGGCTCAGGTCGCAGTTTCCGAGTAACCCGAAGTTGTAATTCGCCCGCTCGCTCACTGCGTGAAGAGACCAGGCTGTGGCAGTGAAAAATCCTACGAATTTTAACATCAGAGTATTGTGAAATAAGCCTACCAGAATTGTCGCACTAAATGGCGAACAATACCGCGAAGCTAATGTTCACAACGATTACCTAAAATCGAACTTCCACAGCAGAGACGGCATAGATTTACTAAATGCAGACAGTTGGTAAGAGTCAAAAGCCGTACTCGTGACTCGTTTTTGCTCCTCATATGACATCGAAGAGTCATTTTCATCATCCGCAAAGACATAGCTAAAAACACGCCTCCCTTTTCCGCCCTGCTGGTTCTGCAGATTCCAGAGCCATGATGCCGGGAGGCAAACCCTGATTCCCTAATATCTACTCTTTACCCCTCCCCTCAGCCCCTCCCGCCACAAACAACATACGCTCTTCTCCTCACACCACTTCTGCACCATCCAAGTCTCGAGTTCTTTATCTACTACCTGTGCTTTATTAACTTCATTGTTTTGCCGTTCTTTCACCTTCTTCTTCCCCTTCTCTTTTCTAATACCCTTCACGGCTGGTGCCTTCTTTGGAATGCGTAGGCCTTGCTCGTTAAGCCAGGCTGTTAAATCTTCCAATACAATCGGGTCGTACATCAGTATTTTCTCATACCAGCTTGGATTGCTGGGATCCACGCTTCGTGGGGCGTTTTTGACGGCAGTGGTAATTTGCGGGAAGAGAGTAAGCCGTGTGGTCGCCCAGGCCAGGCTAGTAGCTGTAGCCAGTGGTAAATCTCTCGAACTGGATTGGCTTGAGCATAATTTGAGGGGCGGTGAAGCACTGCAATATACTGGCACCAGGGGCGGCGTAGGCGTGGGTTCGCTTTCGGAGTCTGAAATTTCATCTATGTGGGTGAACTTCAGTTGAGTAACGCTCTTCTTTGGCGTGTTGAAAGTGGAGTGTGAGATTTGGGAAGGCTCTAAACATTTCTTCGCGTCCTTTTGATTCGTTGGTAATGAAGAAGAGAGGTCAGTAACGATTGATTTGCGAGAACGGGCACTAGGCATCTTGGACAGAGTATGTTGAGTGTTCATGGCTGGTTGCTTTGATAACGCATCTCTAACAGCAATTTTAGGGATGTCTTTGGCTAATTTCCTGCATGCGGCCGTTTTTGTCAATGAAGCTATCACAGACCCGTCAGTTGGTGGTGATATTACGCTCTCCTTCCCAGTAGGGATACGGGCTGCAGTCACAGAATTTTGGCCTTGTGCAACTGAAGCAGCATGCTGCCGAAAGTCTTCGATATCTAAGAAGTCTGGGAGTCTAACAGATTTTCGTGGAGTGGTATTCCCAAACTCATCAATATCAGTGAAGGCTTGTGGGTTTGGTACAATTTCAGCCTGAGGTTGAGCAGCAAAACTTCCGGATCGTTCAACGTCGAAAATGCTAGATTTCGGCTTGTCGGTTGTTGGAGTGAAGTCTTTACGCGACTGACTGCTATTTAAAATTTCAGGTCCACACCCGTCTTGTGATACGCTGTTAAATTTAGTTTTAGATGGCGAAGGTGGTTTATATAGGGATCCTTCTGCAGCCAAGGTGTTGTTTCCAAAGTCCCTTGCTGCTGCTGCCCACAAACTACGAGTTGCTTTGACAAGTGAAAGGCCTGTGCTATGATGTAGATTTTCGACTAGGTCGTTATTTTTATTAGCGACTTCTGCCTCAGATTCACATATAGCTTGCTGAATTTTTTGGATGAAAGAAGGCGATTCCTCTTGTGCTAACTGACTTGATGTTCCAAAGAGAATATCTTGTTTGTTCATCTTCCTAATTGCTGACCCAGGCGACAGCAGTTTAGCGGCAGCGAGCTTTGGTTTCGCCTTGGATTTGGGTGGAACCCTCTCTTTTTTCGTGTCTCCTCTGGAAGGCCTTTGTCCGGTGGCCTTTTGACGAGCGGGCTTAATGGACACCGAGTCACTTGCATGTGTAGAAACTGTATCCGAGTATTTATCAACTCGAGTAGCGAAAAAGTCGCTTGTTGTAGCTGGTACGGCGAGTTGCGCGTCCCTCCTCACATACTGAGCGGTCACGAGATCTGTGATTGTCCTTGCTTTCTTTTTTGGCGCCTTTGCCTTCTCCAATTGAACGTGATTAGATACTGCGGCTATTGAAGCTTGATCCGTGGATAAGCCAATAAGCTAGATAGATAATCAGCAGTTAGATCGAAAAAATTATTGACTCATCGGCGCTCGTACCTCAATACGACGACGCTTGGTCAATGCTGCGCCCGAAGCATACCCCATAGAGATTACAGCACAATCGGGTTCCGTGTTTTCTGAATAAGCATAATCTACAAGACGATTCGCAAATGAATTCTTGGCGGACAATGGTGATAGCGATTCAGTCTCCTGTTTGGTAGACCCAGTATCTTCTGTCTCAACTGGCTCCGTATCTTTTATTGGTGTCCAGTTCGTCCTCCGCTTAAGCGCCCTTTCAGATGTTGATGCTTCTTCAGCAGTGATAGCCGACTTTGCTTCCTTCGATATTTCTCTCAATACATTGGTATGGGGACGATGTGTGGGATTAATCGAGTCAGCCACTGCCCCCTTTCCAAAGCCCTCTACCGTTGGTGGGCTTTCAGTCTTTAATATTTGATAGTCATTGTTTCGGGTTACGCCTGGAGACTGCTTTCGAAGAAAATGCTTTGTGACAGCTCCCGTTAACTTTACCTCGATCGCACCGTCCTGACTGAGATCGATATTTTTCGAAGGCATACTACGCCCACCTGGCTTCGTAATCCTGCCCTTCTTCAGTTTCGTTTGTGCTTCCGACTTAGCCTTCGGCCGCCTCGGCTTGCGTTGTTTTGATGGTGCAGACTTCGGGGCGGAAATGTCGACCTCCTCAATGCTAGCAGGAATAGAAGCCTCACTAAGTTTCGTCGTGGCCAACGGGCAATCGAACGTGCGTATATTGCTATGGCCTTTGTCAAGGATGCCGGCATCCTTCTTTCTAGGTCTTTTGGGTATAGGGTCGTCGTTGGGCTGCGGCGCTTTGGTTGTGGACCGCTTGGTTGGTTTCTTGGGGGGTGCCCTAGTGTTAGCATCGACTTGAGCAAGTGAACCCCTTTGTCGCTTTGCTTTCTGCTCGGCGGGGAATTCTTCCACAGACAAGCTTAGTTGGTGGCTTTCAATCAAGCTTGAAGCGGTTGCAAAGCCTGTAATTGCACCATCAGGAACCTGAGCAGCTCTTGAACCGCTCCTTAACGCGCTGCTGACCTTCCTCGAAAAGAAAGTAGAAGGCGAAGGTAGATCCGGCGACGACGAAGACATAATAACGCGATGTTGATTGCACGGAGGTGGCGTGCAACCTCTAACAATGGGCCTAGGCGGAGAGGAGAGAATAACAAGCTCCATGATTGTGGTCGTGAGTTCTCATTGCTCTATGAAAACTCGTGGCGCCAGGAATGAGATTCACAAGGCAGGGAGAAGTAGGACATTCATTATGTTTATCCTCCTCTAAAAGTCCGAAAAGGGAATACCGATTGTCACTAGGTCGGTCGGTTTTTACCTCAGCAGGCTCAGACATGATTCCGTGGGTGCGGATTTTTAATCGGTCCGCAAGCTGACTAAATACGTTTGTGCGAAACAACCGGAATCACGTGTGAGGCTGTTTTCTAGCACTTGTTAAGCGCATTTTATGATTTTCCCTATATTCGCGGTCGAATTTCTTGACCATAACGGCTTAAAATA
>Ga0307515_10004023_pt1 | contig 30692 bp, 10 predicted proteins | sample 17_EM_MG_FD_194513 | JGI IMG/M metagenome (GOLD analysis project Ga0307515, IMG submission 194513) | Populus trichocarpa ectomycorrhiza microbial communities from riparian zone in the Pacific Northwest, United States - 17_EM | ecosystem: Host-associated > Plants > Roots > Unclassified | place...
ACAGATTTCTTATACCTATAGTAGGCTTTTGTCCTTTTAAACTTAGTCTACCCTACTACTACCCTACTACTACCCTCTACTACCTATTACTACCCTCTACTACCTATTACTACCTTCTACTACCTATTACTACCCTCTACTACCTACTACTACCCTATTACTACCCTACTATTACCCTATTACTACCCTACTATTACTATACTACTACTATACTACTATAGAATTTATATAGCTACCTTATAGTAACGTAAAGCTACCTTTATATAATAATCGCGTAATATAGATTTATATAATTAATTACGTAATATATATTAATAATAGCTATTTATATTATTGTTATTATCGTCGTCTTCTTTCTTAAGTAATAGCACTACTATTACTACTATTACTATTACTACTACTATTACCACTATATTATCTACTCCTACTTTTACTACTACTACCGCTACTACTCCTATTTCTACTACTACTACTACTACTATTACTTCTACTCCTACTCCTCTACTACTACTACTACTACTACCGCCGCTATATCCGCACCTAGCCGCCGTTACTCCTTTATACCCCCCCTTTATAGGGCTACGCTGCCTCTATATAGGACTTTAGTCCTAGTAGATAAGTATATTAGTAAGTATTAGTACTATAAAGAGAACTATAGGAATATACTAACCTATAAATAGCTGCTACGGCTACTACTACGGCTAGGCTCCTTTCTACTACCTTTCTCTTTCTACTACTTTAGCTACCGCTGCTATTACTACTAGTGCTACTCTTATAGTACTTAGCCTGGCTAGCTTTATGGCAATTAATTAGCTACCTACCGCCCTTCCTACCCTTTCCCCTTAAAATCCCCTACCTATTATACTTACTATTATTGCTAAAGCCGCTGCCGCTAATATAGCTATAATATAGGCGCTATATCCCCTGCCGCGCGTTTAGGGTATATCTTTATAGTAGGTTTTTAGCTTAGGTAAAGCTTTTAGTATCTACTAGGGGGTTTATTTAAAGGCTAGGGCCCTAAATATAAAGGCCGCCCTAGTATAAAGCTGGGGTATAGTAGCCCTATAGGCTTATACGTCGTATATATAGGGCGGTAGCCTGTTTATAAAGTATATACTAATTATAGGCTAGCTATATAGCAGCTATACTAATTACTATTACTCTACTAGTCTACCGCGGCGGCCCTTTCTCCTATACCTTAGTGCCTTCCGCTACTACTATTACTACTAATAATAACAACGATAATAAGAAGGAGAAGGAAGAGGAGGGAAAGGGGAAAAAAAAGGGGGAGGAAGAGGAAGAGAAAGAGGAAGAGAAAAAGAAAGAGGCCCTATTTACCTATATTTATTTCTACTTTATATAGCTCTAGTAAATTATAAAGCTATACTATAACTTAGTAGTTTTATATAAGGAGGAAGCGGAAAAGGATAAAAAGTAGAGAGGGGGGGTAGAGGAAGAAGAGGAAGTAGGGAAGGGGAGGTTTACTAGGCCCTATTATAAGGTAATAAGCTTTGCACTACTTAGCTATATAAACCTATAAAAGGTAAATAAGTAACTAGCTTAATACTAAATATAGCTATATAGAATAATATATATAGGCGAGATAACTTTATTACTTAATACCTATAGGGTATTTATAAAAGTTTTACTAGCCCTATAAGGTAGTTATAGAAGTAGTTATATAATAAAATAATATACCTTATTACAAAAGTAAGACTTTTAAATAGATAATATTATCTATCTCTATTTAATTTAGGGGAAGTAATACTAAAATACTATTTATAGTAGTAACCTAAGATAGGGTAATATAGAGCTGCTTATAGGTAAAGACTAGTATATATAAGTTAACGCTAATAAAGTTAAAAGACTGCCCCTATAACTTATTTATAGTTATAGCAAAGTATAGCTAGATTAGAAACTACCTTCTACTAATAATAAACGGCAGTTCTCCCTTTATAAAGGTAAGCTTAATATAAGAGATTAGTTATAGCTAGCTATAAAAGCTACTATTAAGTATTTAAGCTTTAATATAGCGGCAATCTAAGCGCGTAATAATTATATAGGTACTATTATAGAGCCCTTAAAGGAACACTAAAGCGAGAATTTGACCTATACTATCCTATAGGGGTTCCTTTCCATCTTATCTTATCCGTATAGTTAAGCTAAGAGTAAGGATCTTATATATTACTAATATAGCGGCGTTATATTATAGCTAGAGGGCGCTTTTAAAGCTTAGCTCTTAACGCTGTTAGAACAGTAGAGTTTTTGCGGGTCTTAGCGTGCTAAAACTTAAAAATACTATAGACAATTAAGAACAGAGGAATAGTCTTAAAAACTACCTAACGTTTTTCTACCTAGACGACCGATCTAGGGCTATAAGCTAGCGCTTATATTTACTAGCAGAAGTAATAGGTCTAAAGGGCGATAGGGCACCTCTATACTTATTTCGCTCTAAAACTACTATAGCAGCAAGGGTATAGGAAGAATCTTAACACCGTTAACTATATTTAGTAATATTAATCCTCCCTTTTTACGTAGCGGCGTTAACCCTTTTTTAGGCGGTAATATTAATTTAAGGCACTAGAACGGACTAAGAAAGAGCTAGAACAAACCTATACAGTTAGGCTAAAACGGACCTAGATATAGGTATTAGTTAAGATAAAAGGATAACAAGTTTAGTTAGTAGGCGGCTAAGGGATAATAGCTACGCGGCGTTAAGTTATTATAGGCCTACGCCTATAAAACACGGTCAGCCTATTATTATAAGAGCGTTATAGGTAATGCGAAGTAGCTAATAGCTATAGGGCGTAGTATATAATAGTAGCAACAGTTAGCTCTAGGTCTCTTTATTAGGCCTATTTATACGGCCTAGTAGATACCTAGTGGACTTATAATAAATAAAAAGTTATAAAGCGGCAACTTAAAGGGGGCTTAAAGACTATTATAATGGGAGGAAAATTAACACCTTGTTAGTAATACTGTTTATATAGCCTAAAAGAACAAATACGTATATTGGTTTATCTAGGTAGGGGTAGGCTATAAGGATAGGCTTATAGAGCAAATTAGGTGCATATAGGTAGGAGATAGCTTAGTAACTAACTGCTGTATTAACCGTAGTAAGGAACTAGGTAAGTAGTTTAGGGAAACTTGCTATATATAGTAACTCTAATATATATATACCCTAGGCACCTAATACCGGCCTACCTATACGGCTATAACCAATAATTAATAATATATATAGTAGTATTCTACTTTAAATACGCCGCTAGCTAAATAGAAATATATTACTGTACCGGAACGTCTATATATAAAGAACTCCTAACTAAGCCTAAGGCTACTAAGGTAGTTATAAACTAGTTTATACAGATAAACCTCCTACTATACCTTTTACTAGCTAGAAAGCTAGCTAAGGTAAAAAAAGGAGGCTAAGAAGCGCGTTAAAAGGAGGAAGAGAACTATAAAGGAGCCTAATTCTAATACCCACTTATCCCTACTGCCTTAACTCCACCAACCTCCACCACTTTTCACCCCTACCGTTTTCCACCTCTACCGTATTCTACCTCTACTATATTCCACCTCTACCGTATTCTACTATTTTCCACTATATTCCACCTACCCCGTTAGTAAAATTTGGTAGAATTTAGTAGAATTTAGTAGAATATAATAGGACTACCTTAACCTCTACTATATTCTACCTACCTATTAGTAGAAATTAGTAGAATACGGTAGAATATAGCAAAATATCTACCTCCCTACTATAAACTTTTAATACTACCAGCCTTGTAGGCCGCTAGCCTACGCCCTACCTAAATAATAGAAGCAACTAGGAATATACTACAGGACTAACCCTAAAATACTAAACTTAGGCCTAGCTATATACCTACTAAACGGACCTAGGAGTACGCATTAAGATAGCTTTTCTATAGCGCCTTAAGGAGATATCTACTCGTGCTTAGTAGTTATTAATTAGAAGAGAGGCTATATAGGCCACGTAATAGAAGAAGGAGAGGTTTTACCTAGCTCTATACGGTTTCCCTCTTATATATATAATATACCTATATAGACTTGCTATATGGACCCTAATAGGAACCGTAACAGCGTAATTAAATATTATTATTATTATTATTATTATAGAGCCCTTTCTTAGGGTAGAGGTTTCGTAAAAGAATTATAGGTATACTTACCTTTAGGGAAAGCTTTAATAAAGGTAGGTTATTAGGGTTAAATATTTATAGAAGCTCTACTAGCGGTAGTTCTATATAATTTTCTTCTTAATTTTACTTTATAAAGTCTATAAAATAAAAGGTGCTTAGGGAGCTATAGAGCCGCGTAAGGATAGCCTTATTAATCTTAGCTATAATATTATTATAAATAGTTAGGATAGCGTAATTATAGAAGGTATTAAAAGTAGTATATACCTAAGTAAGTAGTTATAGAGGGTATATATACCCGTAAAAGGGTTCCTAAAACTAAAACTAGGCTATACTAGGCGAAATAGTAATACTACTAACTAGGGCTATATTATAAGATAAGGCTTATACCTAAGCTATAAACTACTAATTTATTTTACCCTAGTAGATATATATATTTAACCGTAGAGATAGTATATAGAAGGTAGGCTAAAGGAATAACCGCTATAGGTAGGCACCTATAATAGCTACGCGGTTCCCCTATAGGATAATAGGTAGTATTTAAGTAAAGTTACTACCTAAGATAGTAGGGAGTCTGCTAAAGGTAGAGTTGTTAAAACGGATATCCATAAGTATATAGTGTACGGCTTTAAAGTAATAGCGGTGCTATATTAGTACCTTATCCTAAATAAGTAGAGAGGTACGGCGTAGAAGCTTAGTAAGATTTAACCTTTTAAAAATATTATAAGTAGACTCTTTATATAGATTAATAGGTATCTAAAAATAGAAGTAGGTAGTATGGCCGCTAAGTAATAAGAGGGCTATAATACTAAAAGAAGCTATATAAAGAACAATTTTACTATATAAGCGGTAGTAGTAGTAAAGGTAGTAATAAAGAAATGTTTTACTAGTACCTATAGGGCCCTAGAGAAAGAAGTAAGCCATTTATAAATCTATATCTATAGTAGTAATAATAGTATTAAAGTAGGCTGCTTAATTTATATTTAGCTACTAGCATAACTTAGTAAACTAGCGTTTTTCCTCTATATAGTTATATTATAATAGCTCCGCTATAAAAAGCGGGTTACTTCCCTCTATAATAACGCCCTACTAGTACTAAAACTAGGGTAGGCTATAGTTTATAAGTGTTTTTTGCTAATTTGTAAGTATCTAATAGATAAGGTATAGGCTATAATTAAGATAGGCGTTATTATCCTCAGCAACTATAGAAGGAGTATTAGGTTAGTAGGCTAGAAAGTAAAGTAAATTATTATAAATAAACTATTTAAAGCGGTCCTATAAAGTAACTAGCTTTATAATAGGGCTATAAAGTAAAGCGGTTATAAATAAAGAGCGTAGCTAGGTGCTAATAGTAAAAACGGCGGCCTTTATTAAGTAATTAATTTACTTATAGTTATTCTCTAGTAGCCCTAGGGCTATGTAGGCGGCCTAGAAGGTTAGATAAACTATACTAATAATAGTATAAAGGTTCTTAAAGGAGGTAAGGCTAGGAACGGATATTAGAAGTAGCCGTAAGTAAAACCTCTTACCTATAATAGGGCTGTAGTAATATATACGGCCTATTATAGTACCTTACTAGCAAGGATATTACTCCCGCTACTTTATATAAAAGATATACCGCTTAGGAAAGTCTTAATATAGGTAGTTACGGCTACTATTATACTCCGCGTTATACTTAAAGAAGGCCATTAATATAAAATAGGAGAGCTTAAGGCGCTACTAGATCTCCTCTATAGATTAGTTTAACTAAAAGTATATAAGTTACTTACCTAGAAGGTATACTATAAGCTAAATTATAGGGGGGAACTCCTTATAAATGGGAAACTTAAATAGCCGCTAGATAGCCTTAGAGGGGCTAATATAATGGCCCTATAAATACTAGCTTGCTTTATTACCGTCTATAAGCCATAAAGTAGTATAGTCGCTTCCCTTATATATATACTTATAAATATACTTAACGGACTATATAAAGGCGTAGACCTTAATATTTATATAGGTATAATACTTTATAGTTAAATATAGATAGTATAGAATAATCTAGCGGTTATTTATTTTAAATATAGCTCCCTTTAGTAAGCGGATAGACTATAACCGTAGATTATTATAATAGTAGTATTTTAGATAGCGGTCCTTATATATAATAGTAGTAGGGTTAAAAGGCTTAGGATATTACTTTAAGTAAGTTAGTAGAAGGCCTAGCCCTAGTATAACTATATAAGGAGCTCGCGGATTCTAAAAGCCGTAAGGGCCGTAAACTATTATTAACTTTATAATCTTAGTAAGATAGCTAGTAAAATTATCCTCTAGCTATAAAAGCTCCGTAGATATAAAACGGTTAATAATAGCTAGGTTTAATAGCCTATTGCGGTTATATAAATATAAAAAGAGTAATAGGTATAAATAGGGCAGGCCCTATTTCTAGTACTTAATAGTTTAAATAGAGCCGCGGTACTAGCTAAAGATCTACTTCTATTTTAGGTTATAAAAGAGGTAAATAAGCTTTATATAGAAAATATATATAACTAGATTAGGCCTATTTATAGCAGTCTAGCTAGGTAATAGCTTATAGGTAATTTTATTCTACTTAGGGTTAGTATTAAATATAAGAAATATACTAGGACGGCCGTATTTACGGATAATAGCTATTAAATCCTAATAGCACTAGCCGATAAAGCGATCTCTACTAAAAAAACTAGATAGAAGAACTACGCGGTAGCCTAATAATTTAGGGTCTAGATTATAGCATATAAGAGTATTTATAACGCTATTATATAGGTTTATATAAAGGGTTATTTAGTTAAAGTAGATCTAGGTAAGCTTATTCTAATTATATAGCGCGTATATATTTATAATATACTACTAAAATAGCTAGTAATAGGTAAAAGGGACTAACCTAGAGTTATTATAGACGTATAGATAAAACTAAAAGTATACCTATTAGGTTAAACGGTCTCGCTAATAAGCTTAATTAGAGTTACGTAGCTAGAGAGCCTAGTACTAGCTAGTATTACTATAAGGGAAGAGTAGTATATAGTAGAGCGGTATATATATAATATATATTAGGTTAATACGGTAGTATTATAGCTACTTATTAGGTGTATAACGCTCTATAAGTATAATATTATAAAAGCTAGTATTACTATACTTATTTAGTATAATAACGGCTACCTTATTACTTATTAGGAGGTTCTTATAGGGCTAATTAGTACTAGGCTCTAAAATAAGGCGTATTTATAGGTTTAAGATAATCTATAATAGGGCCGTTATAGGCTAAGCTTAAAGCCGTTCCCTTATAGTTTAATAAAGGGTAATAAAAGGGATCCGTTTCTTAAATAGTATAGTAGTAAAATAGTATAAAATAGTTATATTTAGCTAGGTATTAGAATAGGCCTATAGCTAAATATTTATAGTATAACTAGGGTTATAAAAGTATAGCTAGGTATACTACGGAGTAGTATTAATAAGAGGGTCTAGTGGGCGCTATAAATAGTAAAGCTTACTATATATTTAGAAGTAATTTAGGCCGCCCTAGGCTATACTATAGTTAGTAATAGTATAGTTTACGGACGTAAAAGCTAATACTATATTATATACGCGGAGCCGCTCCTTAAACTACCTAGTAGAAGTATTATAGAACTTTAAAAGATTGTATAAATATTTTAGTAAAGGCTAAAATAAAAGGAGGTTTATATTGGCGTATTTATAATAGGCTTTAAATTATAGATTACTAGGCGGTAATATACTAATATATTTATTAACATAATATAAGGCGGCGTAGAAGTTATAGGTAATATCTATAAAACTAAGATTTAGCTACTCTATAATATAGCAGACTATAGTAATAAAACTATAATTTAGCTACTCCGTAATAGGGCGGACTATAGTAGATTGTGGCTAGATTAATATAGGTAGTTACGGCTAAATTAATATAAGCGGTATAAAGAGGTAGAAAGTAAAGGGAGAAGTAGTAGCTATAGTAGTAGCTATAGTTTAGTTTATAGGCTGTAAAGGGTCCGCTAAAGGTTATTATTAAAAGTAACCCTTTCTTTTCTCCTATATATAGAGTTAGAAAGGCAGTAAGTAAAAAATAAAAATAAAAAGAATTAACTCTATAAGATTTATAGGTCTTATATAGAGGTATTTAGCAGGTTAGTATAAAATTAGTAAAAAGGTAATTCTATTTATAGGCGTTGCAAAATATATAATTAGAAGGTATTTAGGTAGTAGGTAGGAAGTATAGTAGGTAGGGTAGTAATATATAGAAGATATTTAAGTAATATAGGGTAAAAAGAGGTTATAAGGTTATAAATTTAATAGGGTAGTATATAAAGTAGTATATCCCCTTATTATATAACCTAAAGTAATTTTTAAGTAATTAAAAGGTTAGGTTTAACCCAAAGTTAGTATATATTAAAGTAGTTTTAGTATTAAATAATTTTATTCGTTATAGTATATATAGATTAATATTAGTTAAAAAGGAGTATTTAAGTAATAATATAATATAAATATATAATAAAGATATAGGGATAGTTAATTAATTAGTAAGTAAGTATATATTTTTAGTTAATAGATATATATATTATTTAGTTAATTAATAAGTTTATATAGTTAGAAAGAGGTTAGTATATAATAAAAAAAATAAATAAAAATAAATAAAAAAAAGGCTATTATAGTAGTATAGTAAAGTAAAGTAAATAAGTATATTATAGTATAAAGAGGAGAAGAGGCTTAGGGGTATTATATATAGGATAGTAGGGCTAAGGGCTGTTATGGGACACCCCTATAATACCTTATATATATCTACCTGTTTTTACTAACTTAGCAACTAAAGACTAACTATAAGATAGTAATTTGCGGCAATCTAATAGCAATCTGCTATATTTTGCTATATTCCGCCAAGTTTTATTAAATCCTACTAAGTTCTACTAGGACTACTACCTAAATCCTATTCTACTTTATGTACGTGTTAACTAAGCAACTAAGCTAACGATATATACCCTTTCTTCCCATTTCCCTACCTTTTCTCCTTATATAACGTCTTAACCTTATTATATAGTTTATATATATAGCTTAATAGTATCTACTTTGCTATATATTATCGCCGCTTATACTTACTTCGTAATAAGGGCTAAGGGTTAAATAAGGGCCCTAATTAGATATATTACGGTAGTATAATAATATTTTAATATTTTAGTAAATAGAAAGGATATTTTAAAGGAAGGGTAAAGGTAGTATAACGGTATATAACGGTATATATAAAAAGTATTAGGAATATAGCGGGGAGATAATATATATAATAGGGTTATAAAGGTAACCCTAGTTATAACCAATTTGAAAATTAAAATTTACTAAAATGCTAATTTAGTGGTAAATAATTAGTAAAAGCTATTATAAATTATTGCATTATCCTTCCTATAAATCCTTTAGTAAGCAGCTTCTTTTATTACCTTTTTATTAGCTTTTTAAAGTTGTATAATAAAAGCTATAGACTCTTCCGCCTACTTTTAGAGCTTATTTATAGTTAATTGTTTCTATACCTTAATATACGCTAAGTAGACTCTAAGATATATTATATAGGCTATAAAATACGTACCTATACTTACGCGTACGCTAGCTTAAAAGTTCTTAAACTTTTATATAAGCTTTAGCGCTTTTATAAAGATTTTTTATTCGCTAAGCTATTAAAGCTGCTTATAGACAATCTTCTATATTTAAAGCACTTGGCTAGTAAGGTATAGCTTTAAGTTCTATATAAAAAAGTAAGGAAAAAAGTCAATATATTAATATTTAGAGTAGTAGTATATTTAGCTAGCCTAAATAAGAAGGCGGTAATATATATATTAGTTATAACTAGGGTTACCTTTATAACCCTATTATATATATTAATAATTATCTATATAAGTAGAGATTATAAATATTATTACTAAATATATAATATAAAGCGTATATAGTAGAGACTGTATAGCGTAATATAGGTTACCTAACTACCTATAGTCTAATAAATAGCCTAACCTTTACTACCCTTTTCTCTTTCCTTAAGTAGATAAAAAAAGAAGAATACGAATAAACTAAGAACTAGTTACCTTATATTATAATTATAGTACCCCCCTAAGTAATACCGATACTAATTAGTATTAATATTACCTAAGGGGGTACTATAATTATAATATAAGGTAACTAGTTCTTAGTTTATTTATATTATTTTTTTCTTTTAATTATATATAAATAGGTAGAATTTAAGGGGTTTCCTAAGCTCGCTTAGCTTATATAAATACTTTTATAAGAGTTTTACTAAGTTCTACTCGCTTATTTAGACAATAATAGTTAAAATAATTTAAATAATTAGGAAAATTAAAGTGCTATTAGGAGGCTAGTAAAAGCGTAGTAAAAGAGGTTTAGGATTTTAATTTAGTAAAAGAGATTTTTAGGAATATTTTAGTAAGGTTAGTTAAAGAGATTAATAGTATAATTTTATTAAGGTAGGTAAAAAAGTAAGAAGTTAAGTTTTAGAATTAGGTATTTTTAGTTAATAAAGAAATAGTAATATAAAAGGATTTTATAGTTTTAGGTTTATATATTTAAAAGTAAATTAAATAATTTTTTTTTTTTAATTTTAGGGGGTAAGGGGGAGAGGAGACGATCATTAGCCTTTTTAATATCGTAGGTTCAGTAGATTTAATTTTGTTAGTTAGCATTTGCGACTAAGGGGGTACAGTAGAATTACTTTGTAAAATTAAATCTACCGTACCGTAAACCACGTTGGATTTGGATACATTTTCGGCAAAGCCTGCAGCCATACCTTGGCTATAAATCTACCGACTTAAAATTCCAAAATTCTATAATATACGGTCGCAATACAGTAGAGGAAGGCGCGGTCGATTTAATTTGGATGGGGTAGTTGGGGGACGGCTATACCGATCCAATAACTCCCTTATATGCGCCCCAGCTAGTATAATACGTAGAAGAGCATACATAATTTTTAGAAAGGCTTTTATAAAATATCTAATACTACTATAATAAAAGAAATCAATTCCACCAACTTAAGGAAAAGGTAAGGAAGAAATATCCTTAATAGCTAGCGTAGGATAACGGTTAAACAGCTAGAGTACGTTAGAAAGATCCATTTCCTGTAGTTAATTATTACTTATATCTTCAATAGGAAGATAACCACAAGGTGGCTGCCGGCCCGCTAATGCATTTTATATAAAGTCCTCTATCAGTTAACTAAACTTAATGGCGTCTGGGTAAAACCGCTAGATAAGGTTAAGAAATACGTTAAATATACCTAATAAGAGCCTCTCCATAAAAGAATGGGGTATTTTAGATATAGGAATAAGAGCAAAAATGCTAGAACTAAGTGCCTCCCGTATATAATACCATCGGTAGCCCTTATAAAGACACTTTATAAAGTACCGCCATTACTTGTTAGATAGAGCAGAGGAGTTAGCTAGCAATAAAGAAGGCGTATCTATAGATGGGTAGAGTGCCTTAAAGAGCTGCTGCTTAACTAAAGACGCGTCGCTAATACCTCTACCCTATATACTTAATCGTGTACGATCTAGAAGCGCTTCTGCATTTTAATAGCAATTATAGAGGTATGCAAGATAATGGCGATAAAGAATCTCTTAAAGTATTCCAGTTACTTTAATACTGGCAATATTAAAGAAAGCCTTTTGGAAGCCTAATAGCGCCGCGTTTATATTCTAGCTGCTAGACGTAAAAGTAACTAAGGACTGTAATAACAATTCGGGAGGATTTAAGGATAAGTAGGGAGCAGTCTACCGGTTTAAATCTATAGTACCGTTTTTTCGCCAGTGGGCGAGTACAGCCTTAACATTCTTAATAGCTTTACTGCTACTAATAGCGCTTACCCTGTAGACTAACGCCAACGCCTCTTATCTACCCATTCTTATATAATTAGCCTATTTAGCTAGCCAGCCAAGCTTCCTTCCGTTCTCCCGCATATATATATCCTATATATTATCCTCTTCCTTAGTTATAAACACCTCTAAGAACTTATTTTCTAACCTTTTACGCCTATCCCTTTCCTTTCGCCTATTTATATTACTAACTATTATAATATACTCTGGGTCCGGTATAGCCGTATAGTCCTAAGTACGCCTAGCAGGCGGTTAAGATGGAGGGGCATTAGACATAGGCCTTTTGCCCCTATAACGGGCACTCTTATCGCTTATATCCTATAGACCATTGTTTATAACACTAGCCGTAGACCAAAACCGTACTAGGCTACCGTAGTTGCTGTTATCCTTACTTCGCGGCTAAGAGTCTGGATTGGCGTTGTCTGCATTAACCGGTCTGGGTTTAAGTTATAGAGGTTTAAGTTATGGAAGTACTTTAGGCCTGTAGGACTAGCGGATTTACTGCAACGTATCTTCCGGTGACTTTACAATAAAGAATAAGAGGCTAGGGTTGGTGCTGTCGCGTACCCACACTATAGGTGTGTTGGTGCTAATAAATAATGCCGGAAGTAAATATAGAAGGAACGTTTGCGTTTTTTAAGGCGTTACGCCCAAGGCTAGAATTAATACAGCTATAGTAGTTAGGTATTACTAAAGTATCTAATATAGGAAATCGCGTTAAGGAATCGCATTAAGGCTAAGCTTTGGCTACGCGCTTTATATTTCCCCCTAAGAACTAAAACTAAAACACTATAAATAGCAACGTATACTTCCCAGGGAGTATTTTCGGAAGCCTTCCTAAAAATGCCCCTTACTGAAGTTGTAATCTATAGTAAGTACACCAAATAGCTATATATAAGAACCTAAATATTTATTAAATATGTAGAGAATCTAATCTATCTACCGGAATATTAAATTATCGTCTGCACAGCTCCTAATTGTTAATATGCCGTATAGCCTTCCGAAGTCCGCAAACACTTTAGCGGCATCTACTACCGGCTAGATAAAGTTAAACTCTAGAAACTAGCACGCCTTATCTAAGCCCTAGACTAACTTGCCCGTAAACCTAACAAGTTACTAAATCTCTAGACCCTTAAGCAACCTGTTTCTTATTTAAACGTATATTATAACGGGCTCCTCTGCCAACTTATACTAGAAAACTGCCGATATATATATAGAAGTGCGAAGAAAATGGCTATATACTGCCGGGATTAACACTTGTGAAAGAAATACGCGTGCAAGGGCCGCCTAACTAACACTATAAGACGACTTACCGAACGGACTATACCTAATCCCTAGAGGCAAACCGCCTGTTAAAGGCTATTTCCTAGCTAATACGGCTTAAGCTTCTTTGCCGTTAATATAGTTATAACTAATATAGAGGCGAATAATGTTGCTAAAGCCAGCAACTATAATTTCCTAGTATTTATGCACGGCGTTCTTGTCGCCCGTAACAAGAAGGAACGAGTAATAAACACCTATATAGACAGCTAAAATGTCTTCGAGATAGACCCCTAGGTAGAACGTACTAGGTAGCATAACTACCTTAATACGCTTAAGGTAGAACCACTCCTAGCCTTAATTAATAAACCTAACCCGGATAATAAGTTAACCCTTACTATAATATAGAACGCTATAGCTGAGCTCTACTAAACCTATAACGAAACTATAGCTTTAAAGGCCAGCATCTTTTTATAGATAGAAGCTATCCGGGACTAGGTGCACTAGCAATAATACTAACCCCTCTAATCGTACTAAGGCAAGAAGCCCTTTAATAACTACTACAGACCGTGGCAGATGGTGCTTATATTTTTTAGACGGACATAGCTAATAGAAGATGGAGTCAGCCCTAGATATACACTTAATAGCAAATAAGAGCGTGCCTAGTTAGCGCTACTACGTACTATAGAGGGCAGTGCCGATACCCCTACCAGGTTATACAAGGGTAATATACTTAGCCCCTTGGCTAAAGCTTGCCTAGTGTTTTATCTCTTACTATTAGACTAGAAAGTACGCAGTACTAAGTATAAGAGTCCCTTAGTATGTGCGTTAGCTCTATAGGGTATAACAGCAGAGGGGTAGAGGGAGTGCGGCGTATATACTAAGATACTATCGGCTATAATAAAGCTTAGTTAGTTTATAGTTGTATAAGCTGCCCTAATTACCGACGCAGACGCTGTCCATCGCAATGCCCACTAGGACGTACCGGAGGGAAGATGCCTAGAGTTAGTAACTAAGATAATAGATAGGTTTATGGTGTAAGGAACTAAGGGACTAATATAGTAGATACTAGACCTTTAAACCTACGGCCTAAAGGGGCACTACGAAACAACAAAGGAGGGCGAGATAAAGTGGATTAACGACGAGCTGCTCTATAAAGCCGTTCGTTTTACAATGCCCGAGTTTTACAGTTTTGTCTATGGCCTTATTAAAGATATAGAACGTTTAGTCTACTAAGACCTGCTATTTAACGAATAACGTATTAATACCCCACCCATGCGGATTAAAGCCCTTTAGGACAACCCTAGTAACTTCGTTCCCGGCTAGAACTTTCTTTAAAACCCCTATAATAAGCATATTTTCTATACCTAGGACTAGCTTATAAACCACATCGCGCTAGATAAACAGCGCTAGGCTATATTTAAACTTTAAGGCCTAGAAGGTAGACCGAACAAGTCCGGTATTAAAACCTATCTTAACTAAGTTAAAGTCCTTTTATATAAGCTTCTAGTGCTTATATACATCATAGGGGGCTAGCCCGTAAGAGGCACCGAGATATTAAGTATACGCTATAGCAACACCATTACAGGCAAACATTAAAATATTTTTATTATTTACGGTATAGTCGCATTCGTACCTTAATACTTTAAGGGTTCCCACCATACGGGACGGTCGAATATTATTTACCGATTTATACCTAGCGAGGTTAAGAGACTAGTCGTTCTATACCTCTGGCTTATATTACCATTTTAGCGCGCGCTAGAGCAGATACTTTGGCCAAAGAACACTATATTGTATAAAATATGGCCGCCTAACGTATAAGGCATTAAATAAAACTCTAACCACTTTACTTATACCCTTTAGTAAGAAACGGAGGCTAGCCTAGAATGTAGGCTTAACATCTAAATATACCGCTAGGTGGTAATTGCTATCGGTCGAAAGTACCTTAAGGCTTAGTCCGCGTTTATTAACAACAATAATAATAGTGGCTTAGAAAAGGATAAACTAGGATTTATAGATACAATATATAAAGAGCAGGTAGGCTATTTAGCTTAAACAGGCGAGACTATATATACCCGTCTTATCGAAGAGTTAACTGGAACTACTATAAGCAAAAGACAACGGTTCTAAAGATTAAGTACGGAGTGGCATGCCTTCCTAGGCTTTCTCGCATATAATACCACAAGTGCTTCCTCTAAAGCCCGAAAGCACCTTATACCTATAGATGCAATTAGCAATACTAAGCAGATAAGATAGCGTGGGCTAAGAACCGTTAACGCTATAATATAGCTAAAAGCCATATATGGAGAGCAAGCCAAATTTTGGGGTATGCAGCAGATCGGTATCTACGTAATCTTATATAGGGAAAGTCTAGTGGTTATTATTATGCTAATAGGCGGTAGTAAGAGTCTAATATTTATACTACTAGCTGCTTATAACAATGCGGGCCTTATAATTATTATTATTCCGCTGCTTTTTCTTCGGTAGGATCTTCTGTGAAGATATGAGTTAGCTAGCCTACAGGCTATGGTATAGGATGGGCGCAGCCCTGCTGACGCAGCATTAATAGTGTTTGTAACGCCTAAGGCGGTTAAAGAAGACGCCTTTTAGATATTTATAAATAGAATGCAAGTTATAGGCCGCCTAGCACGAATTGTGATTAATAAATGCCACACCGTACTAGACGGGAGCAGTAAGTTCCGCGCGCCTTTATAGTGGCTAGGTTGTCTAGCAGCCCTGTAAATATAGATAGTGCTTCTAATAGCTACTCTCCCGCCAATAAAAGAGCAGCGGCTTTAGCGTAAGATACACTTTACCGCTAAGAGTATTAAGTTAATTAGGGCGCCTATTACTAGACCTAATATACGCTACGCTATTATCAATATAGATAAGGAGCCGGTACGGAGCCTAATAATGGCTGCCATTAACTAAGCCGCTTAAGTTATCGGCCGCTATATTACGGGCCTACCAGAGCCACGGGGCAAAGCAATTATATACTGCTACGCAAGATGGATAACCGACAGTCTTAGTAAAAGCCTCTACTGTGCAGCCTACCATTCCAAATCAATTAACTGAGAGGATGTGCTTAAGCGCTTTATTTCCGGTAATAACGGGACCATTATCGCCACGAGCTCGTTAGGTTTGGGCGTTAATATACCTAGTGTGGACGCAGTCCTGCACCTAGGAGCTCTAAGGTCGGTTAAAAACTACGCCTAAGAGAGCGGGAGAGTAGGCCGCAATGGAAGGGTAAGCTAGGCCGTTATTTTTCTTAGTAATAGGCTTGATGCGCCTACGGACCGCAATTAAGGCCGCAGGGCAGCTCTACTAGAGTATTTCTAAAGGGAAGCAGACGTCAAAACCTGCCGTAGGGTGGTACTTAATAAATACCTAGACGGGAAAATAGACGGGATACTGGTCCGGAACGGTTGTACTAACGGTGAGGAGCTATATAACGTCTGCGCTGCTGAATGGCTAGACGGTTAAGAGTTAGACGTGCCTATTCTTTTAGACGCTGATAAGGCCAAGTTTGCAATATAGGAAGCGCGGATAAGCGTCTAGCAATTAAAAGTAACCGCCTTAGTAAGGGCGGAATAGCTTACGCTAGAGTAACTAAGACACTGTCTTATCTGGTGGACGATATACTACTTAATCTGTATGGCCCAGGCTAGCGAAGCCTTACATAATATACGTACCTATACTACGCCCTTAACGGGCACCGTTCGGGATGCCGCTAGGAGGTTATAATTAATATTACACTTTGCTAAGTTTAGCGGGTGTTATTACCGCATAGTGCCTTAAGAGCTATATAACCGGTGGATAAAGGATTCTATATAGGGCTGGAAACGAAGTGGAGTTAACCAGTGCTAATACAACGAGCTCGTGTTAAGCGTTATCCTAGGCATAACGGCGGCTATAAAGGATGTTAAATAGGCCTAGGTAGAGCGCTTACGGGGATACAGTACCGACCCTAACGATATAGAGAGTATAGCAGCGTTCTTATCGGCTAAAGTAGACGCCGATCGATTAGAGGTTCTTAGATTATTGCTTAAGTTAGTGTAGTTTACCTAAGTAATTAAGCAACGCTAAGTTAAGGGATTGCTACCTTAATAAAGGTCTGAAATGGTGTTATAGATAGTAAAGGTAAATAGTAATATAGATGGGAGATGGTAAAGTAAGGTAGTTTTTTAAAAGCCTTCCTAAAAGTTCCCCTAGCCGACGGCCTAACCGTAATACAATATTAATATTACTTTACTCCAGTAATGTAAGTGGTTTAAATCGTGTTTAAAAATAAGGCTAAACCTAGTTTAAAATCCGAATTAAATCTTTAATATAGCTGCTTTGCCTAAGGGTATAAAATATCACTATACTTGCGTATCCAAGTTAGGTAATTCTTTTCCTTAATAATATTCTAAATTCATTTTACTTAGCTATATACTAAGTTAGCTAATTTATAGAGGAGGGAGTACTAGCCTTATAACTTTCCCTCCTTATTACGACGGACGCGATATATCTTATACGGTAGCTCCTAGATGGTTAGGGGGTTAAGCGCATCTTTTTCTATATCTATAGTGATATAGAATGAGATCTAGTTTATATCTGGGGCTTAAAACGGCTTAATATAGGCGTGGTGTTTCCTAAATTCTAAAATATTAGTTAAACGTCCTACAAAAGCGAGATATGCCTTAATGGCGTCGGTGTGCTCAGAAGGGTCCCGACCGGTAAATTCGTTTACTTAAAGTCTGAGAATTATACATTTTAGCTAGTGTTTAGCACTAGGGGGGTTTAACATTATATAGTATATAGATTAGGGGTTAGCCTCCGGTTGTTTAGGATATTAAGTGGTTTAGAGTATGGGGAAATTGCTTAGCTATTAGAAGCGTTAGCCACCTTATACACACAGCTACCTTATGCACGTTATTACGGCCTAGCTAAATAGTAACTAATAGGAGACCTAGGTAGTGGTAGGATTGGTTCGCCTATAGGACTAATAGACATATATTATAAATTAATAATAGGGTATCCGTAAATAAACCATCCGTTAGCACAGGTCACGTAACCCATTTATTAGTACTATTATGGAAGTAGTCCGCGACTCTAGTTAAGGTCGTTAGGACTTAGCGAGGTAAGCTAATAGATTATAATAGAGGAATAATATAGAACATGGCATAGCCACTATTATAATTATAGACTAAGTAACAATTCTTCTTAAACAGTTTTTTAGCAAATATCGTATCTTACTTCGTCCTTTAAGCCTATCTCCTAAGGTACTGTAAAGTAGGAGGTATATTAATTATTGCCTCTTTATACTCCGGGCCTCGTGGACCTATAATACTGCTACTATTTTAACCCTCATCTAAACTAGGCCACCTATTTATTAAGTCCTTAGTGCTAAAATTTTATACATTACACCTAATCCTTAGTTATACCTATTGCAAAGTACGTATATAGACATAATTACTGCGAATACTTAGAGCTTAGAGGAGATAGCCTATAATAAGGTGGATATAAACTAGCTAAGTCTTAGTCTTATATATTAAGGGCTCGTGGAAGATCTTATATAGATCCACTTACAAGCATATAAACTTCTTAGTTAGGGCGTGCAAGAGCTACTAAACATTTAGTGTAATAATAGGGATGGAGATAGCCACAATCCTGGTAATAATGGCAACGTTACTTACATATTTTAACGAGAATAAATTAGAGTGAGATCTAGGCGGCGTTAAGAAGGATGGTATTTATAAGGACTGACGCCGCACTATATAAACGGTTTGTAGAGTTAGGCATCACTACTGCCCAACAAGGCGCTACCTTAGTAGCATTGTATAACACTAGGCCACATAGTATTGGGGGTAGGAGAGGTACTACTCGTTTTAAAAAATAAAATAAAAAATGGTAATAAAGGGGATGTTTTACTGCTTAGTGAGAGAAATTCGTTTTACTATGGCGCAATCTTTAGGGCGAGAAATATGAATGCTTTTATAAATCTCGACTAAGCACTCGCTAGGTGATAATGTATAGGGCAATATTTAGAAAGCCTTCTAAGAAATGGTCCTACTATATAACGTATTGCCGCGACTAGTAGAAAGGCGTATATAAAGTAAAGTTCCTAAAGTCTATAAGGGCCTAAGTATTAAGTAGTGTTACACAAACAGACTAGCGCGTAACCCTAGGACTTTTCGCTAAACTGCTTGGTAAAGCGTATACGTAACTATTATATATAAATACCGCAATCCCCCGCCCAATTTATATTATATTTATAGATATTTATAACTTAAACGTATTAAAAAGCTAAGGGCTTGGTAATTATATAAGCTTGCTTAATTTAAACCTAGATTATTAGAGGCCTATAAAACTAAGCGTTATCCTGGGCATAATGGAGGCTATAGAGGATGTTAAATAGGCCTAGGTAGAGCGCTTACGGGGATATAGGACTGACCCCCAGGAGATAGAGAGCATAGCAGCGTTCTTATCAGCAAAAGTGGACGCCGATTAATTAGAGGTTCTTAGATTATTGCTTAAGTTAGTGTGGTTTACCTAAGCAATTAAGTAACGCTAGGTTAAGGGATTGCTACCTTAATAAAGGTCTTAAATAGTGTTATAGACGGTAGAGGTAAATAGTAATATAGATGGTAGATGGTAAAGTAAGGCAGTTTTTTAAAAGCCTTCCTAAAAGTTCCCCTAGCTAACGGCCTAACCGTAGTACAATATTAATATATTACTTTGCCCCAGTGATATAAGTGGTTTAGATCAATTCTAAAAATAAGGGCAAAACCTGTCTAGAATTTTGATTTGGACCTTTAATATCACTACTTTACCTAAGGTAATAAAACATTAGTATATTTACGTATCTAAGTTAGGTAATTCTTTTCCTTAATAACGTTCTGAATTCGTTTTACTTGGCTATATACTAAGTTAGCTAATTTATAGAGAAGGGAATACTAGCCTTATAACTTTCCCTCCTTATTATAACGGACGCGATATATCTTATGCGGTAGCTTCTAGATAGTTAGGGGGTTAGCTAAGTCTTTCTCTATATCCATAGTAATATAGAATGAGATTTAGTTTACCTCTAGGGCTTAAAACGGCTTAATATGGGCGTGGTGTTTCCTAAATTCTAAACTATTGGTTAAACGTCCTGTAAAAGCGAGATATGCCTTAATGGCGTCCGTGTACTCGGAAGGGTCCTAACTAGTAAATTCGTTTACTTAAAGTCTAAGAATTACACGTTTTAGCTAGTGTTTAGCACTAGAGGGGTTTAACATTATAATATATAGATTGGGGGGTGTTGGCCTTTAGTTGTTTGGGATTTTGAGTAGTTAGAAGTGTGGGGAAATTGCTCGGCTATTAGAAGCGTCGGCTACCTTATACACGCAGCCACCTTGTGTACGTTATTACGGCCTAGCGGAACAGCAACTAATAGGAGACCTGGGTGGTGGTAGGATTAGTTCGCCTACGGGACTAATAAACACTTGTTACGAATTAATAATAGGGTATCTGTAAATAAACCAACCGTTAGCACGGGTTACGTAACCCATTTATTAGTACTATTATAGAAGTAGTCAGCGACTCTAGTTAAGGTTGTTAGGACTTAGCGAGGTAAGCTAACGGATTATAATAGAGGAACAATATAGAATATGGCATGGCCACTATTACGATTATAGACTAAGTAATAATTCTTCTTAAACAGTTTTTTAGTAAATATCGTATCTTACTTTGCCCTTTAAGCCCATCTCCTAAGGTATTGTAAGGTAGGAGGTATATTAATTATTCCCTCTTTATACTCCAGGCCTTATAGACCTATAACACTATTATTATTTTAACCCTCACCTAAACCGGGCTACCTATTTATTAAGTCCTTAGCGCTAAGGTTTTATACATTGCACCCAATCCTTAGTTATACCTATTGCTAAGTATATATCTAGATAAAATTACTACGAATGCTTAGAGCTTAGAGGAGATAGGCTATAATAAGGTGGACATAAACCAGCTAAGTCTTGGTCTTGTATATTAAGGGCTTGTGGAAGATCTTATATAGATCCACTTATAGGCATACAAACTTATTAGTCTGGGCGTGCAAGAGCTACCGAACATTTGGTGTAATTATAGGGATAGAGATGGCCGTAATCCTGATAATAATAGTAACGTTGCTTGTACATTTTAAAGAGAACAAATTAGAGTGAGATCTAGGCGGCGTTAAGAAGGATAGTATGGCCTTAGTAGGGTATGCGTAAGGACTAAGGCCGCACTATATAAACGGGTTGTAGAGTTAGGCATCACTGCTGCCCAATAAGGCGTTACCTTAGTAATATTGTACGATACTAGACTACATAGCATTGGGGGTAGGGGGGTACTACTTATTTAAAAAAAAATGCATATAATGGAGGTAATAAAGGCGATATTTAGTGCTAAAGAGAAATTCGTTCTACTAATTTCTAATATCCCTTCCGCTGGTAGCGTCCTACAAGAGGCGGACCGTGCGCGAATACTAGAATTAAAAGTATACGTATACTCGCGGAGTTGATTCTATTAGCCAGCTCCTATTGATAATAGTAGGACGGGATATACTAGTGGAAGGGATAGCCTAACCTCTAGGGTGAGAAATATGGATGCTTTTGTAAACCTTAGCAAGGTACTTATTAGGTAATATTATGTAAGAAAGTATTTAGAAAGCCCTCTAAGAGATAGTCCTTATATATAATGTAATGCCCGCGACTAATAGAACGGCGGATATAAAGTATAGTTCCTAAAAGTCTATAAGGGCGTAGGACTAAGCGGTTAGATTAATTAGGGGTTCTTAAATTGTTGCTTTATTTATATAATTAAATAACGCTAGGTAAGTTCTGTATAATAGGTCCGTATAGGTTAGCCAAGGGATTTACTAATTTAATAAAGCTTATTTCTAAATCGCACTACGGACGGTAAATATAGGTAAACAACAATATTTGCTACTATGTTGGTTTGGATAGTTAGGGCAGTTTTCTAAAAGCCTTCCTAAAAGTCCTTATTAGTAGTAGCGCAGCGCGCGTAGCTAAAGTAAGGAGGTCGGCAATAAGTGATAGATTTAGCTGAGGCAGTATCTATAATAGTAGGAACTTATACTAATAGGCTAGTATGTTATATAAGCGCCTTTACATAATACTATAATAACCTTAAATCTTAACACCTAAACTCGCCATTAATTCACCGCGAAAGTGTGAATTCACTATAAAAGTCCGAAAATTTAAATTTAAAATTCAAATTTAATTATGTAAATGGAAAACTTAATAATTATATAAGCACGCTAGCGTAATTAACTAAAAACACTGTCTATAAACCTAAACTTCTATTTCCTCAACCTCTTACAACTTCTCTTTTTAAGTCAAATTTATTAAATTTTAGCAGATACTATTTTTCTCCTAATTTTCTAAAGCCATAATCGCATCTCCTAACCTCTCTTGCATTTTACCCCACTGTTACCTAATTAAAGTATTTTTAGGCACTAACTTAAAAAGGGAAAGGCTTACGGGCGGCCTTTTACCGCGTTAACTTTACGCGGCAATTGGGACTTTTTTAAAAGCCTTCCTTAAAATCCTTATATACGCCCTAACTTTAATATAGGTTAAACGCAGTTATTACTTAACGCTAATAACTAGTATCTACTATATAGCCGATATTAGCAGGATAGAGTGCGATAATAATCCCGGTAAGTAAATTATGCCTAATAAACTAATGTAGAGCGTATTATTATACTAATCGCTTATATAGGTTCTGGCGAGCATATACTAGACCTCCCTATTAGTACCTTTGCTATCCATTACCAGCCTAATAAAGCTAAATTGGCGGCGTGTATAGCTTAAATCAATATATTAGCAGAGGAGGTTTCTCCAAAGCCTTCTAATAATGTCCCCCTTATAGATAAACTGGTTAACAGTTCTGAAATAGACAAGCACTTAGTAAATAAAGATCTCTTTAAGCCACTAACTACCCTAGCGGACTTTTACTTAGTAGGAGGGCCGTCTATAAATAATGGCTTAAATGTGGGTTATAATAGTGCGGATAACATTTAGGGCCCTAAAACTAAGGACAACGTTAATAAACTAGAAGCTTCTATTAAGGAACTAGATGGTATCTAGGGTAATAATAGGAATATTGCCTGAAATATAGTGAAGCTAGCAACATTCTGCGGGCTTAGCGCTAAGGAGCTCACCAAATTTATAAGCGAAGAACTGTTTACGATAATGTTCCAGCTAATTAATAAAAAGGTATTTGAACCAGCTTAATAACAAGCCATTTAAATAATAAAACCACGCCCACGCATAATGGACCTAAGAACTATCGTCGCTGGCCTAAACGCTGGTAAGTTACATAGCAACTAGCGTTATTCAAATCCCCAGCTAGGTAAGTAGGACCGTTAGTCAGACCTAGACTATTACGCGAATTTCTTGCATTAAATGCGGAAACAATTTTATAAGCGTTAAGGGGGTTTCCTATTTAGGCGCAGCCTAAATGATAATAAAGCGAACTAGCGCATCTAGCTTATCCTTAAGCGTGCCAACGCAAACCTAGCTCCTTTTAGATAAAAACGCCAAGCTAAGAAGGCCAAGCGCTAATTAAGGGGATTGGAAAATAATACGCCCGGACGCTTAAAGACTAAGGCTGCTTCCAGCCGCAGTAAGGGCGTTATTAGAAAGGCTTCCGGCAAAGCTGCATTAGATAACGGCCCTATGCTAAATAGTATAGTTGACAGCGTTAATGACGGCAATAACGCCGATAACGAATCGGATATGGAGGTATTAGTTAAGGATATAGCGGTTAATAATAACACGTTCCGCGCTACTGCGAAAAACCTAGCATATATGTTAGGGCAGATACGCGTGGAACTTCCTAACAATAATGTCTTAACGCCAAATTACAGCTACTGATATTGGCAATACCGTTATATACGCGCTCTTATGACTAACTATTATTCTGCCGTTGAAGCTGCTAAATATATTAGTATGAATATTACCGCGGATAAACTTAACAATATTAGACTGGAGGAAGGCTTAGTAACGGCCCGGGCCGATAAAGACCAAGAGGCTGATGATATAGACACCGATATTATTTATATAGGTAAGGCGACATTAACAGAGCTTAAGAATGCCGAACGGCTAAGTAGGTTATTGTCTAATTCTAAGTATTAATGGGATAACCTAAAATAATCGCTTAACGCGCTAAGAATTTAAGATTAAAGGTTCCCCCGCCTCCTAGGACAATCACTTAGTTACCCCCTTTGCTGGTAGCAGATTGTTAGCGCAAACGCCATTGCTACCGCTCGGAAGCAGCGTAAAATATAGGGAATAATTCTGGCGGATATCGTTGGCCTAGGTAAAACGTTCTAGGTCGCCGCGTATATGCTATACGTAAGTTATTATAGTCTATCGTTTATTATATATCTCTAAGGCAATTTTTAGGAAGGCTTTCTAAAAATTTCCCTTATTAACTTTATTCTAGTATATTACTAAACGGGCAAGAAAGCTTAAACAAGCGAAAGAGTTAAATAATTGTGCTTAGGTTAAAGCTCTTAGCCGTGCGAAACCCTTCCTAGTTATTGTGCCGCTAGCCCTTATTAAATAATAGATTAAAGAGTTACAACGCTTCTTGGAAGTTTTTAACGTCTATGTATATTATAAGAAGTCCGTTACCCAGAAAATAACTATAATAGGCGTGACTCGTGTTGTGGAGTTATTTAAGAACACTAATAATCTATTTTCTGGCGATAAATAGACTTTCTAGGTTGTGGTTATTAGCATATATAGCGTCATTGCCTCTTGTTATGGGCTAAATACTCTATAAAAATGGCGTAAGGGCCGGTTGGGAAAGGGAGTTAAGCTTAATTTAAAGCTATTTAACGTTTCTAAGCGGTTATAGGAGCACGACCTCTAGTATTACTAGCATACTATTATCCTTAACAAAGCCCATAATATTAGGAACCCTAACTGCTTGGCTAGTATTACTATAGTTAATATAGATTGCAAGTTTAACGTCCTAGTTAGCGTAACGCCGTTATTCTCTGGTATTAGAGATAACTTCAGTCTCCTAAAGATTATCTAACCTATCTTTAAGTTTAACTATCCGGTTAGCGGTCCGGACGGCATAATATTCGGCAAAAACAATAATCCGTTTAACCTTCCGGATGACTACCTAGCTATAACCTTTAGGTTAACAACCGGATTGTTCTTTACTTTCGTCCTTAACCTAATAGATAGCGTTAAATAGGGGAAACGATTGGAAGCTATATAGTAGCACTACTTGCTTTGCCGCCGTTATACCTTATGCTGTTTTATAGACTCCGGCAAGAACGAAATCGGTGGGGCTTTCCCGCGTTATAAGACTATCATCCTAAATCTAAAATTGCCGCCTCCGGCTTAGAAAGTCTATAATTATTTTTTAGAAGGCTTTCTAAAAAAGCTTATAGCTACTAACTAGACACGTTTTGGCGACAACCGTGTTATTATTAATACTAACAGCTATTAAGCCCTTGTGTTAATGTCTACTTAGCTATTACTTACTTTATCGCAACTAGCTATAAACCCTTTAAAGAATAAGTAAAACTAGTCCAAAAGGTCCCGCGTTTTATTTAATATTAAGCATTTAATCGTAAAGCACCTAGCGCTGTAGTATATACTAGCGGACTAAAAGCTTCCAGAATCTCCTTAAGATGTCCTAAAAACCATTGCTATTGCGCTCCAGAATTCCTCGCAACTTAGTGCGTTAGTCGCAAATATTACCGACTAGGTAGTTAAGAGAAAGAAAAAGGCTATAATATAGACTCTATATCTATTGGAGTAACTAATTATTTAGGAAATCCTAGTCACCTTCGGTATTAACGTATATTTACTTACTTTGGATTTGGCCTAGGGTTAGAAATCTAACCTTATTAAGAATTTTAATATGCCGGGCATCTACACTATCCTAATTGCCAGCTATACCGCTAACGGTGCGGGCCTAAACCTCTAGTAAGCCTGCTATAATGTTTACTTATTTAACCTAGCGCCAAGCGCTAGCGCGTAGGAGTAGGCCGTGGGACAGAGTTACCGTCTGGGCTAGTCTAGAAAGGTTATGGTGGTTAAGTACTATATATACAAGACTTTTAATAAGAGGGTTGTAAATAACCAGATCTTGCGCGCTTTCCCTGGCTTAATGGCGATAATAGGAGACAAGTTAATAATAAGAGTGTTTGGCAGTAAGAGCGATGAAACGCCTTATGGGCCCGTTAATACCATATTCGACCCTGCTTCGCTGCAAGGTTTCTACGTTAATAGTAACGGGCTATTGTGGCATAGCTCTAACTCTAAGATTTTAGTAGACCTGCTTTTGGAGGACCTACTTAACCTAAATAAGGTTCTTATTAAGTTCTTTTCTACGAACTATAGCCGTCGTGTTTATTAACATAGAGGTTTTAGCAAAGCCTTTTAGGAAATGCACATTAACCCGCCATCGCCTACGCCTGAGCGCAGCACTTCTAAGCATGGTTCTAAAAAACGGAAGTGTAATAACAGCGGCGACGATAAACTAAGTAATATGAACACCGATAAACCTTCTAAGCTAGAGAACACGCGTAAGGCGTTAAAGCTAAAACCCAAACCTAAAGCAACCCTAACCGCCACTACAGCGTTGAGTAGGACAACTTGTGCTACTGTGACCCGTATAGCACCGCTAAAAAAGCGGGCAAAGGACGCTAAAACTAAAGCTATAAGCCCTATGGCTAGCGCAGAAGCAGCTAATACGAAACCTAAAACTAAGCGTAAAGCGTGTACGGAAGTTAATTATAACGTTAGTAGAATGCTTCCCTCCGGACCCGGCCCAGACTTTACTTAGTATATTTAGCCTTCTCTACCGCCTTGCAATAAGGCCATTATTAGGAAGCTTTTTAAGATAAGTCCCTTTCTAGTGTTTTACCTTTTACCCTTTTTCTTATTTTATATCTACCGCATACTATATTAGACGTAACGAACCCGCCTATTATTTTAGAGCGAGTTCGTTCTGACTATCTTAAGCTATAGTATCTCTCTTATTCCTCCTTTAGCCTATTTAGATTCCCCTAGCCAGTACTACTCCGCAGTATTAGCATTTAGATTTTCTCTTATAGCGCCTATCCCTGCACCGTTAGTTTTTGGGGTTTAAATACTAATGGTATTTTTTAGAAGCCTTACAAAATTTACCCCTATTTAGTAATCTATACCCGCCAGCCTTAAAATTATTTTTATACGGGCCTGCCGCCCGTACATTTTTGGCCGGTTTTTAGCCTTTATTCTAACCGTAGCATCTAATTTCTAGCAATTATCTTTTTCCATATTATGTTTTAAACGTGCACTTCTATACACTTTCTTTAACCAATTCTATATTTTACTTTTCCTTCTTTCTTAGTTTTTTTCTTAGTTTTAATTATCCAGTATAGGCGCCTCTAGGATCCGGACACTGCTTAGTACAACTTATTAACCATAGCTAACCAAACACCTACTAATTAGTGCTGTACTACTTAGTCTTAGTATATATACATACAGCCCTTAAAATAGCTAAGTAGATAGCAATATAAAAGTTAGGCTATTACCTAATATTTAGAATGTAATTTCAGCCTTTAATTATTTATCTCTAATTTAATTCGCGGTTATATATTATTACCGTCACTAAGAATTAACTAATCTAATAAGTAATTTGGTATGCCGATATTTTAGTATAGCGATTTAATATATTACAGCAATATATCCGGTATACCGTCCCGGTTATTATACTCGCTACGGTAGGGGGTATTTATTAGAAGGCTTTCTAAAAACTCTCTTGCCGTTAAGTACTCCGTTGCATTAGACTTTTTACGTATATTATCCCATATGGGTTATGTTAACGTATACTATGCTACCTAACCTATTGTAACCTATGGTCGAAATCTGCCTCTACTTACCACCTCTGATTTTTGCTAATGCCTCGTCAATGCTCTTACTGTTAGCTATCGCCTTATTAGAGCCCTAATTGGCTAGTACCGTCTAGATTCCTTTACTAATTGCTAATAGCAGATTTAACTGCGCAGACGGCATACCTTTGTAATATTAGTTCTTCTCAGTCGTCTACTATAATTTAGCGCGCGTAAGAATAGCTTAGGATTGCTTATAATAAACCCTAATAAATACTTCCTGCCCTATATGGCGTAGAATATTAAAGGGCGTTTAATACATGCCCTTTTCGACTCTGTATTAGTTAGTATACTGTTATTCTATCGTAACGGTTTACTAATAGAGGAATTAGCCGCTTCTGCAGCTCTCTAACTTTATTAACCCATTCCTTATCCTTGGCGAGTTCCTTTAGCATCTAGCTCTGCGATTTAAGAAGCACTCTATTAATTAGGAATCGACTTATAACACTCTTTATTATAGGTACTAGCGATTTAGGTAACTATATACATTAGTATGTATTAGGGGCATATAATATAGGGATGTTATACCTAGAAGCATTCGCTTGGGTCCTTAAGGCATTTGCAATATAGTTAAGTGGTTTTAGTAAGATTAAGGTTGAAGTACTTATAGTTATCTAGGCCGATAAACATGCACTAATTAGGGACTCTGTAGACTTAGAAGGCTTTAAATGCCCTTAGTAAATAGGTTACGCATATGTTAAAATTAGGGGTCGCCTTTGAGATCGCTTTATTGCGTCGTTGTTTAAGGAGGTTAAGGAATACTGGGTTGGGCCTTTATGCGAGTAGGGCCTTAAGCAATATCTGTGGCATATTATCACGAAAAGGGATATAGTGCGAGTTAGATTTAGGCAAAATTTTAGAATTTAGGTTCTACTTAGGGACGAGGATTTAGAAGTTTAGGTTTTTAATTAAAGAAGATAAATTTATATATGGCAGATTACCTAAGCAATTCATTATATAATTTAAATTTAAATTAATTAAATTAATTAAACTAATTATAAAAGTAATACTAGTAATAAGAATATATTGTTTATCTTATTTCCTAGTAGGTTATATATAGACGTTTTTAGAAAGGCTTTCTAAAAACTCCCTTTAACGTATTATATATAATATATTAACGCATTATAATATAGTAGGTCTTATTTCCACCTAATAGAGAGGGGTTTATTATAGTAGGATGTACCTAACTACTTTATAGACCCGATTACGATTTTGAATTAATATTAGGTATCTCTAATACTAAATCTAAGAAGTCCTCTATATGCAGTTTAAAAGCATTAAGCTTAAGTCTAAAGAAGTAAAGTTAAAGTTAGTTTAACTTAAACTTATATACAGCAGCCTTTAGCTTTACACTAGCCGCTTTATACTGTTTAGACTTATAGCCAGAAATTAACGTCTTAACCCCTTTTATAAGTGCAAGTATTAGGGCAGCTTTATTGACCGCTATAGTATTAGGGTAATGGTTGGTAAACTTCTTATAGATATCCTAATAAACGTTAGATTACTAATATAGTAAGGGTTAAAATTAATAACGGACGATAGTAGGACCCGTAAAAGATTTAGTCTCAGCTTTGTTGTTAATAAAGGACGTAGTACTAGAGTGTATAATAATTCGAGAGCCGGGTCTAGATCTTTTAATAGTTATACTATATTGGTTAATATAGTCTTAGGGTTATAATAGATAATAAACTTACGTTTATAGTAGAGCTAGTGCCAGTTCTTCAATCTAATAGCGCTACTCGTTATTAGCCCACAGTTTAGTCCGTATATTACCTCTATCTAAAGGTGCCTTCCTATTAATAAGTAATCTGCCTATTACGGCCTTTACGGTCTTGGCATACTTTATAGAAAGCTATTTATTATAAATTAGGGTAATAAAGTGTATATTAGGATAAACCTACTTAATAGCAGTTATTGTCGAGAAGAAAGTATTAGATGCATTGTTAATAGGCGTACTTAAGTAGGGTAAAGAAACGGACGTAATCCTTAGGTATAAAGCTGCACTAGATAGGATTAAGGCCATATATAACCTTTTTTAATCTACGAAGTATACACCCTAAACATATATTGGGATTAGGCTTAGCGCGGTTAATAGCAATAACCCGTGTATATAAGAGCGTTATATGCAGTAGCTAGTTCATTATAGCAAGATTTAAGATACTTAGAAGCTAGAATTTGGAAGCTAGAATTTAGAAGCTGGAATTTAGAAAATGGAATTTTAATTTAATTAAGTTGACGAGAGAATAGAGGTTTAGGTTTAAATCTAGAAAAAGATAAATTAATATAGTGTGATTATATAAGCACCAACTAATTTAAATTACTTGTAATTTTGTAATTAAATTAAAAATTTTAAGTATATTTTACCTTAGAAAAGGAGGGTTTCTTTTTAGTAAAGGACTAATAGGATATAGCTAAGTAAGGCCTTAAGAAGACTTTTAGGAAGGCTTTAAATAAATACCTAAGTAGTATATC
>Ga0307515_10004024_pt1 | contig 30689 bp, 50 predicted proteins | sample 17_EM_MG_FD_194513 | JGI IMG/M metagenome (GOLD analysis project Ga0307515, IMG submission 194513) | Populus trichocarpa ectomycorrhiza microbial communities from riparian zone in the Pacific Northwest, United States - 17_EM | ecosystem: Host-associated > Plants > Roots > Unclassified | place...
CCAGCCTCCCCAGTTCCTCCAACTCACTACACCCAGTGTCAGGGTTCCTACACGCGTTTAGGACGCGTTGGTCGGCGTACAAGCTTTGATAATTGTTTGTACTAATCGGCGCCATGTCTTAGTCGCGTAAAATGCATTATTCGCGCGTCGCGCGTCGAGCGTCGTGGGGTACTAAAGCTATGGGAAGAGCTATGGGACGACCCTCGACTGTATCACAACAAGATGCTAGGAAACGTGAGTGGGTTTGTGTAGATTTATTTCCCATGTCGTTCCACCAGCGCGCTGGAGACGCACCTTTGCCGCTGTCTCCGAGTCCACAGGTCCCACACAGGTCCCACACAGGGTTCGACCGCCTCCATGCTGACCATTTTCCAACCATTTCCTTTGCGATATGCAACCCTCGCGACCACCTTCACTTTCCACTCCCTCCGTTCTCTCTTCACCAAAACACTGACCCTTCTCCTTCCAACAAGTATGGCGTTCGCTTCACCGCTCCGGACTACCGATCCCAAAAGGCTCCCAAAGCCACTTCCAAAGGCAAAAGCACCAGGTCCATTCGATATTGTGCAAACGTACAAGCGATATGTAAAGGATAGTAGTGTGAGTCATTGTCCACCAACTCGGTGACTTGGGTCATTGACGATGAGGACCATAGACATCCATGCCAATTGCTGCACTCTTGTCTCTATCCGATCTGATTAATGAATCTCAAAGTATGTCCGCGTGAGCTGAAAACCAACCAGTCTCTCACGGATCCCTTTTTACTGACTATGCTGGTAGTTTCGACTATGTTTGAACTAATGGAAGCTGTCAAAGCCGCTGCCGATACACTCAAGCAGAGCTTCTCCAACTCGATCGCCATTTCTGCCGGATGCGATCTCTTCTTTAGATTCGTCAGTTCGATACGAGATACGGGAGGAGCGGTAATGATCCACTACCACTGGCGCTCAGCAATCACTAAGACACCCTTTCAGGACTTTGACGAATTCAAACGAGAGATCAAGCAAGCGTGTCAAGAGTACGCTCAATCTGTAATCAACGTCAAGGAAACGATTGCAAGGCATATCAATTCCTTCATCAAGGATGATTCGATTGTGAGGTTGACCTTGGTAAATTCACAACTTTTCTAACTCGACTCTCGTCAACAGATCCTCACACATGCTTATTCTCGCGTTGTCATTAACGCGATTCTTGCTGCCCACCGATCGGGAAAACGTATATCAGTATATGTGACCGAAGCAAGGCCGAGGGGACTGGGTCTTAAGACCCAAGAATTACTGGCCGCCAATGGAATTCCTTGTACCGTCATTCTCGACTCTGCAGTCGCGTATGCAATGGATAAAGTAGACATGGTCCTTGTAGGTTGTGAGGCTGTGGTCGAGAGTGGTGGGATTGTCAATGCCGTAGGTTCTTGTCAGATCGCCATCGTGGCGAAGGCTTACAATAAGCCGGTACATGTGCTGGCGGAGAGGTGAGTCAGTATTAACACGTCGCTAGACTGGACTCTGATCCTCTTCGTAGCTACAAGTTTACTCGATTGTTCCCAATCTCCTCGTACGACCTCCCAACCCACAAGGCCCAGACACTCTCCTTCCCATCCGTGGCGTACTCAAGCCCACCGGGCTCAACTCTCAGCTCTCCTACTGCGTCAGCACCTGGCTCGCCTCGCAAGAGAGAGAGAGTCATCTCGATCACGACTACTGCTGCGCTCCGCCAGTCAACTGAACCAGACAGCCTAATGCCTGGAGATCAGCTACGACGAAATCCGGAGGTTGATTATACGGGTCCGGAATGGATCACGCTCATTTGTAGTGACGCGGGCATCCTGACTCCCGAGGGCGTGTCTTCCTACCTTGTTACTATGTCTTTGCGCTCCGAATTATCATAAGACTCGAGTCGAGGCTCGAGTATATACAGAAACATTCTATGAGAGTTGTGTGTGTCTTAGTCGTTCCCGAGGATCATATTCTCGACTTCGGCATCCTCGTTACTCTCGTCCTTCTCTTTGTCTGCCGCTTTCACTTTTTCCCGTAGTGCGGGGGTTTTCTCGTCAGCTCTATCGTCTCCACTTACACTTCCGCCTTCACTTTCGCTCGTCGATGGTGGGCTCTCCTCCTTGGCCTTGACAAACCGATCCTCAAGCGTCTTGGGGACGGCACCTGGTAGGTCCGTGGTGGATGTGAGCGGCATTGGATAGTTACTCATATGCCCCGGTGCGGGTGTGTCCAACTCGTCAACTAACCCCAACGCTTTTGAACCACCGAGAGCGTTGGCTGGGGCATCTCCCGGTGCCAGTGAACTGTCAAGATGGAGCGGTGTAGGACTTTTCGACCGCTCTCTCGCATCCTCGTGTAAGAACGGAATTGGAGAGAATATGGGGGTTGTGGGTTGAGTCAAGGCGCCATCCAGTCCAAGGGTCATGTAGACCGAGGACTCAGGCTCGGTGGAAATATCAAAGGTTTCGAAGGGGGATGTCACGAGAAGGGTTCGTTCAAGTCCCCTGAGGTATTTGCCAACCGTGCGATAGTGATTACGGGGGAGGAGAGCGAGTTCGCAAATCCTGCGTATTGTAAATGGCGCCCCTCTATTTAGTAGAGAGTATTAGACAAGTTATAGTCAAATGAGTGCAATCGTTCGACGCACTCGAAGTTGTCTAGCAGCTCGATGACGGTATCACACATCGAATTCGCCTCTACCCCGTCCATATCCGAGTTCAATGTTCTTGTAGGCCCTCTTTCCGGGTTCATCGGTCGAGGCTGGAAAGGGGGCTCTACATGACCCTCGTTGGTCAAAGGCTTGGAACCTTTTGGTGTGAATGCGGGTGATGGGTTTGTTCTATATTCCTCAACATTCTGCACAGGGGGTCAGTACCTTTGATCATGATAAGAAGACATCCAGGGACTATGACAGCGACCCACCTCTCTGAACCGTCCTCGTAGGATGACCTTCAACTCATCCCAGGACCTTGTAGACGCGTCATTCGCCTATTTACCTTTAAATCTCGCTTAACGCTCACTCGACTAGCCCAGTGTTGATTACACTATTGAGCACGCGTTCATGTTCTGTCAGGCGATCAGTTTTGTAACGGGTGCAAGAATCTCATGCCCCACGGGTACCTGGAGCCATCTTGTACGCATTGGGTGTCTCCGGTTGCCTACCATTAGGATCACTGGTCGTGGTCATGGTGGAAGGGTGAACACAGCTGGGGTGGAGATTTGTTTTATTTCTCATCCAAAGCACGTTATTTCATATCTCAAATTGGTTCACGCTCTACAAGTACTCAGAGCGGGCTCCATACGAAACGAGACGAACCAGGACGAACTGCCAGGAAATCGCGAGCAACAGAATCCGCACGAGAGGGAAGGACCACAACTCTCAGAGGCCTGCAATCGAAACAAACACAAGCACAAGAAACAGGGCGATGACCAAAGGATACGAGCCGAGGCGGTAGATTAGGCAGGACATGGGCACAACTGGACGATTTCTTTGAGTAACGGTTCAGAGATTCGAAGACGTTGTGTAGCATAGGCATAGCAATGTCAGAGGACACATATGAGAGGGAAGGTGTAAACATAAGTCCATGGGTTTTCGACGAGACGAAGCAAGGCTAGCACGGATATTGAAACTCGACACTGCATGGATGCCAACAGAAGGGAGAATAAAACCTTGCATCACGTCTTGACGAGGGCACAAATAAGGTGAAGGGCGCTACCTCCGGATGGCGAGATGCCTACCTCCTTAGGGGCTTGTTGAGTCGGGAAGAGGGATTGCTTGCGAATTTAGTGTCTCGCGAGGGTCGTATCCACGTTCTCGAATCAATCGTTCGACTGCAGGGGGTCAATGAATGGGCTGAAGCGGATAATGGATGAATACTCACTAGCATTCGTGTGTTTTGCTAGTGCAGGCGCATTGCGCTTCATTTGAGTCAAATGAGGGCGAACGGCGTTGATTAGTGCCTCAAGGTGCCTCCCCTCGAGGACCTTCAGAGCTTTTTGTAGTACATAATCTGAAAGAGTTATAAGCGGTATAGATGGCAAGTCTCACTAATGATTACTTACTAGCGTATTGATCTTTCATCATAACTGCGACGGAGGGTTGGCCATCCAGCCCAGAAGATAGCATCTCATCTACCAATATTTGCCTCTCCTCTTCATCCGACATAGACAAAGCTTTTTCGCATACGTTGGATGCGAACTTGTGCTTGGCCATGTGCAGCATCTGGCCTTCTCCGAGCGTTTCGACGATTCGCCGGCGATCCTGTGGAAGACCCTTCTCTAGGACGAACTGAATGACGTAGTTCTGAGGTAAGAAACGAGCGTCAGGTATATTCTAATTTGCACCACATATTGTGGAAGTCCTGGGACTTACCCCGAATGAATCTTGCATGAGTGATAATGTATACTGATGCAACTCATCTAACAACGGGCGAGTTAACTCGGGGACGAGGTGCTCAAAGCAGCGCTGGAGGACGCGGCACCCATATGGGTGCATCGCGAGCTCGTCCACGTGTCCTTGGAAAGCGTTCACGAACGTCAAGCGTTCGCCTGACACACATTCGATCAGCTTTTGAATGACCTGGTCGACGGGCGTGAAATCGAAGGTCATTCAAATGAGGAAGGTCGAAGAAGACTCACGTGGTTTCCGTTGGCGTCCTTCACACACCGCAGAACGTGCGGTTCGAGCTCTCTGACGATGACGCTTTGCTCCTCAGGTGTTATATCATCTACAGCCTTGAGATGCACCTCGTCAATACGGATCGCCATGTGCACAAAGCAGGTCCCAAACCTTTTGAATGACTCTGCAACCGTACATCTCGACAGAGAGCGTAGGGATATGGCCTAGCATACAATTGAGCAGGAGCGTCCGCTGCTCAGGCATGCCAAATTCGAAGAGCCTCTGGACTACGTAATTTGCGAAGAGGTCCCGCATCAAAAGCAAGGCATGACGAGGAACGACTTCCTCGAATATGGCTCTAAAATCATCTGGCGAAGTAGTCTCAAGCTTGGACTGGATGAACCGCGATCCGTGCTGGTCACAAGAAAACTCGACAATGTGCCCGAGGATATCCTAAGCCATAGCGATTAACAGACCCAGGAATGTGCGATGGGCCTAGAAACGTACCGAGAGCTCCCACTTGCGAGCCTTGTTGCTCTTGAATTCGTCCAGCAGCGTGCTCCGGGGGGTTTGGGCAGTATGGTGGGAATTGGTGCGGTTGTGCTTCATCGGAGGTGGGAATGGGCCATACTGGATACCGCCATGAACGAAATGTTGAGGGCCAGCCAGTCCCGGTGAGGGCCCGACTCCGTAAGGCTGCCTGGGCATATTCGGGGTCACGGGAGACCGGATCATTGGCACATGCTGCAGGGGCGTGCTATAATGCGGTGCAGAGGCGGGAATGAGGCTCTGTGGGGTGATGTCAGCAAAACCATTGCTGACAGTCGTGGCCAAAGGCACTCGCCTGCTTCCTAGTTGGTGGCATTGTACTCACATTCACTGGTAGTTGAGTTGTAGGGTGAGTGGGTAGGCCAGACGCGTAAGGTATGGCTGGGGAGTGAAAATACGAATGGGCGGGCCTTCCGGCTTGTACCGAGTAGTGGTCCGAATAAAACAAGGTAGAATGCGCTCCATGCACTGGGTTCTGGTGACCCATGGTCGGGCTGTACATGGCAGCGGAGAGCGAGGTGTGTGTCGGGGAGATTGGTCCATATGGGTATGAATAATCTGTAAAATCGCGTTGCGTGCCTACCAAATAGAACGGCTGGTATGATGGGCGAGTGTAGGGGCTGTACTGGACATGTTGCGACTGGGCGGCTTGATGAGGAATTACCAACGGGAGAACACGGCCATTCACCGCAACCGCGTGCGCTTGACTATGAAGTACAGGGGCCACGTTTGGTGTGGAGAGTGCAAGAGGGGCGCTTGCAGCAGTGTCGACGGAAGAAATGGTTCCCTGACTGTCGCGCGAGTTGGTCAATGCGGGAGTGGCTGAGGAGGAAGGCGAGGAAGGGAGGGGACATTGAGTGTCGGGAGTGGTACCCCCATGACTCTGGACAGTCTGTCAGTGCATCGGAGTGCCGAGGGTGATGGTAAGGCTGACCCTAGCGTGACGTTGGTCGCCTTCCGCACCGACGCTACGACTGTTCTGGAGAGACTGGCAGTGTATGAAATTAAGAAGGCGAGAAGCAGCGGGCAAGCGGAATGTTTAGTACAAACGGTACCGTAAAGATGACGCGAACAAGGCGAGGCAGGAGGAAGGATTATGTGGGTGGATTATGTGGAAGGGTGAAGTGTAATTGAAATTGTGCCTTACCGGATCGGGCCTTGAAGGAGTTTGTTGGTGAGCGCTTGTGTCCCACTCTTTGCGTCGTGGACCATCCATTGGATCTTCAGAGTGTCTATTCGTTGGTGCCGCAGCCCAAGATTCGAGCATAGGCGATTGATATGTTATGTCTGCCGACTGGGAAAGAACAAAACAAGATCAGAGGGAGATGCTCTGGAGCGCGCTCAGTACATAAGACAATGGTGATTGGAGATGGTGATGATTATGGATGGATGGATGGGGAGATGAGCAATAGGAATGGGAGTCGGGGCGACAAGCAGGCGAAGGGGTGAAGGGGCGAAGGGCGAAGGACTAGTGGGTGATATAACGTACCGGCCACGCGCCATGCAAAGACCTCTTGGTGGGTGTAGACATTCCAAGACGAGATGGTGACAACCTGGAAGTATGTAACTGGGACTGGAAGGATGGATAAAGTGGGTAAGTGGGACTGAAGGGTATGGGGTATGTGAGGTTAGGACACTGACAAGTGGTTGATAAAGAGAATCGTCAGAGTATGAGACAGAGTGTGAGGTGGAGCGGGAGGGCCGGTGAGACTGGACGAAAGAGGAGGGGCCCATATTTTAGAGCAGAAGGGCTGCAGGGGCAGAATGAGCGGGATATGTGAAGCAAGAAAATAGAGAAGGTGCAGGGACAGACCATCAGCCTCCGCTGATGCTAGCCACGCGAGCGAGGGATTTCTCTCTGCAAAATCGAGGCTATCGCAGCCACTGGCCCAAACGCAACCCGGAGACGGTCAAGTGTACACAGAGCTAATCACGCGTCGGAGCGGGCTAGGAGCCTGTTTGGCCAGTCGCGAGGGCGTGGAGGAAGAATGGAATGGAGAGTAAGAGGATGACGCGGAGTAAACGACGCGCTGGGTATGCGTATAGGATCACTATGGTACCGGACAGCCCTTAATAGCAGTCCGTGCTCTTTGCGAGTTGGGGACGCGGGATCTTGGTTTGGGAGGTAGCTAAGCTAAATGGTTCTGAGGCTGGAGAGAGGGGGGGCCCGGGGTATTGTATTGTGCTGCATTGTATTGTGTTGTACGTATTTTATATATCTTATGTATTGTGTTTTATGTGTTTTATGTGTTTTATGTGTTTATATGTATTTTGTGTATTTAGATATTTTATGGGTGCATGTACTTTATATATGTTCATGTATTTTATATATTTATGTATTTTATGTATTTTATGTATTTTATGTATTTATTATATCTGTTTATTGTATCTATGTATCGACCGTTTATTGAACCCCTGCCGCCGCATCGACCCTGTGTTCCGTGCTTTCGCTTTATCCTTTTTTATCCCGTTTCCCGAGTTGGACATCTCGAGTTTGCCAATTCGCTCGTCTAGCGTTACGCGTAATGCTAGTCCTACGCTCGTCTAACGCTCCCCTTGCTCGGCGTCCTGAGGCAACGGTTAGCACTAGAAGCAGCAGCGCGATTAGTAGAAGCAGCAGCTGCCTATGGCCCCATGTCTCCATGGAGTGAGTCGTGTTCGATGTTCGGTGTTCGGTGTTCGATGCTCCTCATCAAGGCACTCAAGGCACCCGGAACACGCGATGATGCATTTGGTCGGCCAAGCGCCCTTTTTCATTCCTGTTTCGTCGCCTTGTTCTTGTCTCGTATTGTCTCGTATTGTCTCGTATTGGTCTCGTATTGGTCTCGTATTCCGCCCGTCTCGTGCGTCGTGCGTCTGTGCGTCTGTGCGTCCGTGCGTCCCGTGAGGCCTCTCCCTTCACGAAGGATACTTGCTAGCTCTATAGCTCTATATCCAAATCATGACACTCCACAGTCGCACGTCGTCAGCTAGCGTAAAACATTACACTCCCCCCCTTGGCTTAGCCTCCCCTGTGCGCTCGGCCATCCTCCCTCCCAACCATTCACTCCAATGTTGAATCTACGGCGCGCCTCTCTACGCTCGCGACGGCGAGAAGAACCATGATGCACGTTTCGCAGCAGCTGCCAACCAATCCGATTAGCGTTTGCAATCAACACACCCGCTTGTGGAGCACAATAAACTCCAGAGAAAACTTCATACGTACCCGATCCCCCACCATCCTCCCCTTGCAACCGCGCCAACGGATTCGCGCTGTACCCGCCTGGTGATGTCATTCCTGGTCCACCTCCACTCCCACTCCCACCCCCACCCCGAAGCGGTTTCGCAATCCGACCGAAATTGAGCGAGGACGCGTTTGCAGTCCTTTGAGCTGTGAAACCAATTCCAAACGCTCCTTCGTCAGCAGTCCTCGCAATCCCGCCGAGCGATCGATCGATCGATCGAAGAAAGACCACTCACACCGCGCCTGCTCCAATCGGTCCTTGACTGCCTGTAACTGTGCCTCGAACTTTTGGTTCTGCACCGCGAGCCTCCGGTCTGCGTCCTGCAATAGTGCCTCGAGATTCTGTATTCGTTCGTTTCGCGCCAGCAGTTTGCGTTCCGCGATGCCAGCCTCCTTTTTCAAAGAGGAATTCTGGTCCACCAGCTATCGCGTTCCCACACCATCGTCATCTGTCGCCATCCCCTCAAGTTTGTTTGATAAGACGTACCTGCTTCTGTACTAACGTCAACTGTTCCAAGTTCCGCTCAAGGAATGCCATCTTCTTTTGCTGTGCCTTGCTGTTGCTATTTCGGATGACATTATTATACTGCTCCCTGATCTCGTCCAATTGAATCTCGAGCTCGACGACCTGTCAGCACGGTAAATTAAACGTCAGACCTGACTTTTGGCCGGTGAATACTCTAACAGACCTTCTCGCAACGGTTTTGCAGGTCCCGCATAAGTGACTTCTTCACGCCATCAAATTCGGCGAGTTGGACAGCAATCGCCTTGCGCGTTCGCTCGAGATCCTTTGCACTCTCCGCAAGGTTCTTACCACCCTCAATACCAGCGGATGTGACGGCAAATGCCCGCTGCCCTCAGACAAGTTAACCCAAACCCAAGACGTAACTATAGACTCCACCTTAAGCTCCTCGTTGACACCCTTCAGGTTTTCGATCGTAGAATTGAGCGATCGTATTTCGGTTCCCTTGAGCTCGAGCTGCTGTTTGAGATCTAAAACTTCGCTCACTTGAGCTTGCTGTTTCGCTTGATATTGAGCTTCGAGCTTGGCCTTTTGACAAGACATGAATCAGGGACCGCTGCGGAGCCACGCGCCGTAGGATTTCGTTTTACCTTCAATTCCGTCATAGAATCCGCAAGGTCCAGGTTGCTGTTCTCCTCGTCGTGGATGGTTTTCTCTACAATGGCGTGAGAGCGGGCCGATGAAGGAGTGCGATGACACACACCGAGCAGCTCCTCATACTCCGACTCAAGCGTCTGTAGACGCTGCTCCAGCTCATCGCGTCGACGAGCAATGTGCTCATTCTCCTCTTGTACCTGTGTAAGCCTGTCTAGCGTCTCCCTCACCAGCGTCTGCTGCTCGCCGAGTTGACGGCGCAGGAGCGTCAAATCTTCCGGCGTGAGCACACCGCCAGCAGTACCGGCGTCAATGCTATCCAGTTTCGCAAGAGTTGCTCGCAGCTGCTCTTCCTTCTCAGAGAAAGCGCCTCCCTACGGAATCACCAGAGATCGGATACGAGCCGTTTCGCTCACCAGTGAAACACTCACAGTATCGAACTTCGCCATCATGAGCGCCATCTTCTCTGCCTTCCTCTTCTCCTTGTCATCAGCTGAGGCCCCTTCTTTTTGAGCAGCCCGCAGCTCCGCAAGAGTCTTCCGCAGCTCTTCAATATCATTGGTGAGATCAGCGTTCTGCTCCTTGAGAATGTCCATTGCGATCACTCCCTCCTTGTTATCATAGTCAAGTCGCTCCAGTTGCAATCTGAGCTCATTGAGTTGACTCGACATCGCCTTATTCTCTTTCGAGGTCGTCGACTCTTGATCTTTGAGGAAGGCCAGTTCCTCCTTCAGCTCAGCCAGCGCTTTCTGGGCGGCAGTGAATGCGGCTTCCTACAGAGAACCGAAAAGGTCACATTTAGAGTGTACAAGGAGCAATTACCACGGACCTTCTCAGCGAGCAGATCACTAAGCTCATTCTCTCGCTTCAGGAAGTCATCCCTCTCGTCCTTATCGAGCCCGACGACTGTCGGGGTCTGTGGCCGTGAATCGAGGTCTCCCCGCAGGCTCTCGATGATAGGGTTGATGGGTGTACCAGATCGAGCAGGAGTGGAAGGAGTAGGCGAGGTCGGCTTCTTTGCGTTTGCGATTGCCTTGTCGGAGGCGGCCCATTCGTTTTGTGGAACATGTCCCCCAGATCTCCAGACGGTGAGCTCTGCCTCCAAAGCCGCGATGTATGTTTGGTACTGAGCATTCGCGGTTTGTGCTTTCTTGAGCAAGCCTTTGAGTTCGAGAGGAGACAGCTCCGCGTTGACACGAGCGGTATTCTTAATTGTCTTTGCTCGCATACCAAAACGAAGAGTACCAAGGGTTTCGGCTTCATTATAGGATGAAGGTGAACAGTTGATGATCAATGTTGTCCGTGAGTTGCCACCCAGCGACTCTTGCAAAATACGAGTGAGTTTGGAGTCTCGATATGGAATGTGCGAAGACTAGGGAGCGCGGTTTCAGTATGTAGGCAAAGAATTCGCAACATAAAGCGCACTTTTCCGTCCGTGAGAGCATTAATGACCATACCAAGGGCGGACAGCGACTTGTTGATCTTCTTGGCTTCTTCTAGGGTCTGACCAGATGCACCGGTTTTTCCGACCTTCTCTGATCCAGCCAGGTCGACCAGATAGAGATTACCTGTCTTCTGTGCGCCTGTGTCGGTATTCCTCTGGTTGATGGTAATTAAGAAGATCGAATGGGATCGTGAACTCTCGGCATTCATATCTAAATTTGGTCAGAAGAGTGTCGTGGCATAGGTTGTGAGACGTACTGGTCGCTGTTACCACACGTGCGTTGCCACCTTGGCGCATAATCTCGTACACCTCCTTTGCATTACTAACATAATAATCAGATAGACCCTTCACGTAAACGCCCTTGTTCTTCTCCTCGTGAATTTGTAGGTTGTCGTTTTGTGCTAAAACACGTCTCAGAACAAGAAATAATCAAAAGAAACAAACACACGGGCAAGGAGATCTCGAATTCGTTCCAGGTAAATCTCCATGTACGAGACTTTCACGAGATACTCGATGTTGGGATCCGACTCAACGATGGATGTAAAGATCTGCTCCGTTATCCGAGGGATAATACCCTTGAGCTCGTCATTATCTATGTCCGCTCCCTATATAACCGTGAGACCCAATCAACGCCACATTCGCATATGCTACAGACCATCATAGTGAACGTTTTCCCAGAACCGGTTTGACCATAGGCGAAGACGGTACTACACCTAATTAGGACATCGAAGGAGCCAAAGATGTCGTTACTACGCACCCTGTTGCTCAGTCAGTGTTATCCTCCTACCCACTGTCCAGCCACTCACCATTGTAACCTTCAAGGACATCTGCGAATAGAGGGGGATAGTTCAGATCAGCCACTACTTATACAATCACATGCACGATACGCACCCTGCACTATGCTATTTAAAGATAATGAGCACCGAACCAACACCAATGAAATGCTCACCTTTTCACGCCATAGTCGAAGACCTCGTGCTGCTTAGTACCCATAGGGAACACCCTATCAAAGGTAAAACCATCCTTTTCCGGGCCGGTTGTGAGTTGGGCCGACTTGAGTTTGACCATACGAAGGGAGTCGTCAAACGCGACGACGATCTCGCCTCCTTCGCGCAACTCTATCGAGTTCTGCGGCCGAAACCGGCACACGACCTTGATGGCGGACATGGCTGGATGGCGGCGGAGGGTGATACCGGTGGCGTGGACGACGTTGCGGGCGGTCTGCTAACTCAGTGTCGGGAGAGAGACCACCCGTTGAAGCACGTGGATATTTGTTCGCTACTAGTGAAAATACGAGCGGAATGAGGGACGCGGTTGCACACACACGGAAATGGAAGCTGCCAAGTTGAATGGTTTGTTTCTTTCACTCTTCCCGTTGTCCTTCCTCGAGACGCGTCCGACATCGTCCCAGAGGGCCCATACGCTTCCTACGAGTGGCTCTCGCTTTTCTGCTGTCGAAACGGATCCGAAAACGGAATGAGTTCGCATGGTCTCCTCCTCCGACTGTTTCTCAGTCAGGGGTTCTTCTCGGTCCTGCGTGCCCTGCAGTATATCAGAACATATTCGGATAACATAGGCATCACACACTACTTATGCTCAAGGCTTGATGCCGTTCCCACCGATGAACTAGCAGACAAGTGGCCACTTATTTGGTGCGTCGACGCATCGTTATTTGCAGTACCTTCCTCATATCCACAGGAAGCCATTTGCTTGTAATATCCCCATCGTCCAAATCCTCTGCTCTTGAGTCTTTCGTCATTGGAAAGGCACAACAATCCACCCATCTTGCTCTCATGGTTCGATCTTCCACTACTATGGCTTAATGCCAGCGCACTGACCAGTTCGACGTAGACTCTTTGGTTACTTCAGTGTTCTTTGCACGATCTATCGAGCACCCGACGCGATACTCCAAGTTTTATCATGTGTCAACGCGTTCTCAAGGCTGTCACTCAAATCATCTTCGATGACCCTGAATTACACGCTTCAAGAGCAGGCCCTCCATCAGCTTCATCATCTTTTCTCAAATTCCGTCGTGGAAAGGTCAAGCCGCATTTCGCTTCAGCTCTGGTGGGCATAGGTTGTGTACTCGCCGGAGCTCCGGGGCTTCCCCAAGTAACCGATATGGTGGGATCTATTGCTGTCGACCAGGGCCGAAGAGTCGATGCCCAGACACCTGATCAGTCAACGATTGCTACCAGAGAAGAGGAGACGCCATCCGGGAAGCCCCTGCTACCTATAGTCTCGATTGAGGACGAAGACGAGGATAACGAAGAAGGTGATGATCAGGAATGGGACGTGGAGGCGTATGGCCGAGCCCTAATAGCATCGCGGCAGAAACAGTCCAATGGCCTGGGACCTCCTATCATTGGCAAGGAAACAGTGGATGAGAGCGAGCGTCCGTCGTCCCTCACTCTTCCGCACATTGCTGCCGCTCGACGATCATGGGATGTCCTGCCATCTTCTGGGCTGAAAGCAAGTCATGCATCATCTCGCTCCTTACCACGTGTGTCGATGCCGTTGCTCTCGACTACGTTACAACCAGACCCGACCCTACAGTCTTTCACACTTCGCAGCCATTATCTCCATTCTGAACTTCAGTTTATCCAAGCCCTGGAAGCTATCTCTAATCGACTACTGGTGGTTCCAAAGCCTGCCCGAGTCAGTGCTCTGCGTGCCGAGTTGACCAGCTTGAACCATCAATTGCCAGCGGAGGCGTGTATAAAAACCAAATGTGCTCAGTACCCTTGACTGATGTATATACTCAGGTTTGTGTTCCCCTGTGGTGCAACTGTGCCAAGCAAGCAGACGTTTCAACGGACGTGCAATCCCATTCCAAGGTTGTTCGCATACCCCCCGGGGAGAGTGTAGTCCTCAACAGTGCTGAGCGTGCTCCTTATTTGCTGGTAGTGGAAGTACTGCACGGGGAGCTGCATTTTCACCCTTCCACTCGTGCAAACAAGGAACTACTCACTCGGGTCGCTCGCGACAAACCAGGAAAGAAAGGCATCCGAGATGCAATCAATTCCCCACGGGACGTTGTTCCCGAATCCGTAGGCGGTCTTAGCACCACATTATTGACTTTTGCCGCTGACTCCCTTGCTCGCAGAAACAAGAAGACACTAGTGACCTAGCTGGCCCAAGTCTAGGCGATGTGATACCGCCCACTCCCGTTTCGGGGGCAGTAGCTCAGGAACAGGAGGAGGAAGTTGACCTCGTTGAACAACTCTTTGGAGCGAATCTCTCTGTTCGCGACGTCGATGTAGACCTCGCGGACTCATACGTCCTGCCAGCACTGCCAAAGAATAAAGCCCTCGATCTCGCCACCTGGGAACGGACTGGATCAGTTCCGAATTCTCCAGCTGTGGGGCCTTCCGCGCACCCAACCACTCCTATCACTATTGGACGGCACACTCTCGGATCACCATCAATCGTTCCCTCGAGCGGGTCGAGTCCCAGTACAACGCCAACGCCAGCGACTCTCGGTCAAGAACACAATCCAGAGCCCCTCACTCTTGAAGATTACTCGAACCGCATGGAGGCCGCCGCAGTCATGTTGGCGCAGCTGAACGCCAATCTTGTGCGAGAACCCGTTACTGAGGCGTTTAGGGCTGCGCCCTCGACGGAAGCGCCTTCGGGAACGAAGAGCTGGATCCCGGGCTCGGGATGGATCACTGGAGCTTCATCAGTAACAAATACACCTAGTCCAGAGGGTGGTATCGCAATGTCAACGGCACCTCCAGCCGTCCGCATGAGGCTACAACCCTCCGAAGCCGCTGCTATTCGGGAGCGCATTATGCAAGAGATGATGGCCCTTGAAGAAGAACGCATGTCAAGGACGAGGACAGACTTTGATGGGTGGTCGCAAAAAGCGGGCTATACGCGCGGGAGGACAGCGGAAGACGAAGGCATCGTCAGGAGGGAATTGAACAAGGTAGATCCGAGCGCTGCAATTTTCCAAGAGAGTTACGAAAGGAAAAAGGCGAGGATTCGACATGCGTCTCCATACGGACATTTGGCAAACTGGGATGTACGTGCTTCTTTCATATTCGAGAATGTGCTCGGAGGGTTCACAATGGCCTGTAGTGTCTCTCTGTTATCGTCAAGACGGGTGCAGACTTGCGACAAGAAACGTTGGCCAGCCAACTTATCCAGGAGTTTGCTCGGATATGGAAGGAGGAAAATTGCGGGTGCTGGGTCAGATAGTAAGTCGCCAGAAGGTTATTCGAGTGGTCTAACTTCAGCAGTTTCCGTATATTGATTACAGGGAGTACTTCCGGCTTAGTGGAAACAGTAAGTATTGTTCATTAGGGTTGACGAGTTCGTGACACGTCCAAATGATCAGATCACGGATGCCGTCTCAATCCACTCATTGAAGAAAATTCAGTACGCAAAACGGCTAGCCGCTGGCAATTTTGGCAATGTCTCTCTTTTGGATCACTTCGTTTCTGTGTGTCTATCTAGCATTCTTATCGATTTCATACTCATCCTCGTGACAGAACTTCGGCGATCCATCGTCGGCAAAGTTTGCTAGAGCCCAGCGTAACTTCGCCAAGTCACTGGCAGGTCCTGCAACCCCAGCCACAATTTTATGAATTTACTGACTTCGTATCTAGGTTATAGTATCCTGACGTACCTCCTCCAAATCAAAGACCGACATAATGGCAACCTGCTCATCGACCGTGAAGGCCATCTGATACATATCGACTGGGGGTTCATTCTCGAATCTTCGCCCGGAGGAAATTTCGGATTCGAGGCCGCGCCATTCAAGCTCCCGCTTGAATACATTGAAGTGCTAGGTGGTCTAGACAGTGACGCCTGGAAGGAGTTCAAGAGCCTCGTTCGAGAAGGATTTGAGTCTGTGAGGAAGCATTGTGATAGTATTGTTAGTGAGTGCAGGTTTATCCAGTTTGTAAGTATGAAATCGAGACATTGATCCTATCTAGCTATTGTCGAGTTAATGCAAAAAGGTATGCCCTTTCCACCACCTGGCAATTAATATACGCTGATGACAATCTTGTAGACTCAACACTCCCATGCTTTGCAGTGAGTGGGGTGATTATGCAGAATGCGCACCTGACCAGACTCTAGGCATTCGGAGAAGCAACTGCCCAGCGTCTTCGTGACAGGTTCCAACCCAGAATGCCGCATTCTATGATAGGAGACCACGTAGAAAAACTGATTGCTGCGTCGTTGGGTTCTGCATGGACACGGCTCTATGATTCTGTGAGCATTCCCACATATCTCGCAAGATACGTGCTAAATCGATTGTTAGTTCCAATATTATTCACAGGGGATTTTATAATCACCTTCTATGGGGGGTCTAAACGTGTCACGTCTATGATATGACATGACATTTGTCTCGTCTGTGTATCGGTCATTCTAACTCCTACATGTTCGAGTTTACGTGCAATTCACACGACAGATTTCCTTTCGTTCCGTTGAAAACGACTTTAATTCTATTGCCGGACGATGACTACAGCGACTTTCTAAGGCCCAACTCCTAATCCTCGTGAACCCACGTATATTCGACGTCCTCATACCTGCAACAAGGAGTTAGTAGCTTGCCATAAAGGGCCAAAGATAAAAACATACGACGCGATACCATTGGGGAACCAGCTAAAGATGTACAATTTTGTGAGTACGCAAACACAGAGAGCCGGGGCTGACGCACAGTGCAATCTCCTTCTGAGCAGATTCGACGGAGTCCGAACCGTGGCAGATGTTACGGCCAACCGCAAGGGCGTAGTCACCACGGATAGTGCCTGAAAACATCGTTGTTATATACAATGACTGTGCGAAAGGACGAGCAAGCACCAACCGGGAGCGGATGCGAGAGGGTTAGTAGCACCGAGCATGACACGACCGGTTTTGACAGCATCGAGACCTTCAACAACTATAGCGATTACGGGCCCAGAGAGCATATACTTGATGAGGCCGGGGAAGAAGGGCTTGCTGGCAAGGTCTTCGTAGTCTACAAAGATAGGCACTCAGCGTAAAGATCGGGGCATCTCGAACATGTGAGATACATTTTGGGCGATATGAGAGTGTCTATGGATGTGATGGAGATCGGGGTGGAAGGACGTACGCTTTTCGAGGTGTTCTTTGGAAGGAGTGACCATCTGGAGGGCGACGATCTTGAAACCCCTCTGTTCAAAGCGGGATATGATGGCTCCAACAAGGTTCCTCTGGACGCCATCAGGCTTGATCATGATATAAGTGCGCTCGACGTTGGGCATGGTTGGTAGTGTGCTGCTCGGGGGCGGACTAGAGAGCGCAGGAAGGGGAGGATCGTTGTAAATGTGAGTCCCATCGTATGAGTGGATATGGCATGCGATTGCGAAGTCGACCGACTGACCGTTGGGTGTCTTGTAGGGGAGCAAGATGCAGATCGACTTGCCACTTGCATCGATGGTGGGCCTGGACTCGAGGATTTTCGGCTGATTATGCCCTCGATATTTCGTCAATTTCGCCAAATTTCGCCAATTTCAGGATCGCTAGAATCGATTCACAGAATGCATTAATGGCTAGGCTGGCACATCGGGTCGGAGCATGAGCGTCGCATATCTCGCTTGTGGGGACGTCCGTGAGTGAAAAGTAGCGAGCAGATACAGTAGAATACATGGATATTTCATTCGAGCCAGATACCATTAGCGATGCTAGCGGTCACTCGGCCGGCCGATCCTCGTATATAGGCTGGGCCGTTGCGACCAACAAAGTTCCGACGACTTATCTCCTCCCCACCTCGCAGTCGCATACGCTACACTAGAAAAATGTGCGGAATATTCTGCATCCATGGATTAGACGATCCGGCAGCGTCCCGATCTCGTGCCATCGCTTTGTCGAAGCGTATGCGCCACCGGGGGCCTGACTGGTCCGGTTGCTTCGTCGGGAAGGACAGCGTCCTCGTCCACGAGCGTCTTGCAATCGTAGGAGTAGGTCAGTACTATTTCTCTCCCGTTCCGGCCATGCCTGCCCCCCACGAAGCTGTACCACCGCGCCATATCTGACTCCTATCGTCGCAGACACCGGCGCGCAACCTCTCGTCAGTGAAGATGGAAAGCAAGCCCTTTGTGTCAACGGTGAAATATACAACTACCTTGCTCTACAAAAGGGTCTAGGATCAGACGCACACTTCAAGACCCATTCCGATTGCGAAGTTATCCTCAATTTGGTTTGTTGTTCGTTGCGTTGTCTCTTCATTTAACCTGATTCCGTGTAGTACAAGGCGCACGACAAAAAGCTCTGCAGCATGCTCGACGGCATATTCTCCTTCGTTCTCTTGGACGACTCCGTTACTCCCTCTCGCGTCATCGTAGCTCGCGATCCCATCGGCATCACAACGTTATACCAAGGGTGGCATTCGTCTCGACCCGAAGTGATGTACTTTGCGTCTGAGCTCAAATCCTTGGCCGGTGATTGTGACCAGATCACCGCTTTCCCCCCCGGCCACGTCTACGACAGCGCTACTCGCACGACGGAGCGCTACTATAACCCAGCATGGTGGGACCCTACGCTTGTACCACCGCCGACGGCCAAAGCCGATCTCACAAAAATACGAGAAGCCCTAGAGGCCTCTGTCAGAAAGCGGTTGATGAGTGAGGTCCCGTACGGAGTTTTGCTGTCCGGAGGACTAGACAGTAGCTTGATAGCGTCAATTGCTGCTCGGGAAACGCAAAAGGTTGCGTCTGAGGCCAGAAGGCGCCGCCCGATGACCAGTGGGTCGTCTAGCCCGGTCGATGGTGGAGTGGATGAGGATAGCCCTGTCTCGTGGCCTCAGCTACATTCATTCTCGATCGGTCTTCCCAACTCGCCGGACTTGATTGCTGCGAGGACAGCGGCTGCATTCTTGGGCACCTTGCACCACGAATATACCTTCACCGTCCAGGAGGGTTTGGATGCGATTCCGGAGGTTATCTACCATCTGGAGACCTACGACGTGACGACTGTGCGCGCGAGTACACCCATGTACCTGCTCAGTCGCAAGATCAAGGCGATGGGCGTGAAGATGGTTTTGAGTGGTGAGGGGAGTGACGAAATCTTTGGAGGTATGTTCTCACCTTCGGTCACGCTCGTTACTTCTGACGCTTACCCGTACCCATCTACAGGGTACCTCTACTTCCATGCCGCGCCATCGCCAGACTCCTTCCACGAGGAGACTGTGAAGCGCGTGCAGAACCTCTACACGTCAGACTGTTTGCGTGCGAACAAGTCCACAATGGCATGGGGCCTCGAAGCTCGTGTCCCCTTTTTGGACAAAGCTTTCTTGGACGTAGCTATGAGCATTGCGCCTCAGGAGAAGATGTTTGGTAAAGGTTCCAAACAACAAGTGGACGAGGATGGTTGTCCTAGAATGGAAAAGGTGCGCACAGCCGGACGGCTGGTTCTTTTATTCGCCGGACAGGCCCCTCACCAAACTTGCTCTAGTACATACTACGCAAGGCTTTCGATGTGAAACCAGGATCTGACTCGAAACCGTACCTCCCACGGTCCATCCTCTGGCGCCAAAAGGAGCAGTTCAGTGATGGTGTCGGCTACAGCTGGATCGATGGCATAAAGGACCACGCCAACACGGTCGTCTCCGACGTTGCATTTGAAAAGAGCGCGGAAAGATGGCCGGTCGACACTCCCGACACGAAGGAAGCATATCTCATACGGGAGATCTTTGAAAGCTATTATCCTACCGAGGCGGCGGCCCGTACGGCCATCAGATGGGTTCCCAGGAAGGATTGGGGGTGCGATGGCGACCCTAGCGGGCGGAGTGTCAAGATCCACAACGCCGCGTACACAAATCCCAGCGATGAGTAGGGTGATTAGCGGCTGTCGAAAACTCTGTGTACATATGTGAACCAATTCTGTCATCAACATTTTTCCTCATAGTCAGGCGTTTGAACCACGTGTCGCACTGGGTAACATAAAGCAAAAGGAAGGGCGTAGGTATACTAGAACTAGTAGCAGCAGTAATGTCTCTTGATCGCAATAGCGGAGGACTTTTTGTACAGACTCCGGGAACACAAGTTGGGTAATGGCCGATAGAGAGGGGGAGATCAAGGTTTACAGGAAATTGTTCGATGTCATAGAGAGGGAGAGCAAGAGGGTAACCGGATCGAGTATTGGGAGAGGGAATGGTAGTTCGATTATATGCTGCTGAGAAAGGTGGAGGAAAGGGGGCGACGAACGAGAGAACAGGAGCACGTAATAGACACTGACAGATGCAAGAATAAGGTAAGGAATGCTTAGAGAGTCAAGGAGCAGTCACTGTGGAGGCAAGGAATGAGGTGTGCGCCTTGAGCGCTTAATACTAGGAGGCACTAAGGAGCGGTGTTTGAAGTCGAATGAGGATTTTCCTACACTATGGGATACGTACTGTGGTCGTTGGGAACGCGGGAACATCCAGAAAGGGGGCATAAAGGGCATAACTGCGCGCGCGGCGGCAATAAATTTCCCTACACGAGTAAATTGAACTCAGTTCATAGTCGGGTCGTGAGCGACAATGCGCTTGTACATGCCAACGCCGCTGTCCTCGGAGGGAGCAGGGGAACCGACCATTTTGCCATTGATGACCCTACTGGTGGGCTGAACACTTGTCTGACTGAGGTTCCGCGCTCGTGAATAGGGTGAGTAGGGCGTGGTTCCAGGGCGCACAGGAGTAGCACGTGTATTCTGGCCCCAAACTGGGCGAGGCGATGTGATGTCGCCCATTCTGGAGTCCTCGGAACTAGCAACGTTCCTTCGTGTTGCCGACTGCGGTGAAGTAATGCCCGTCCGACGGCTTGCCGGACGGATGGAGCCTTCAACAGTACTGGGTTCGGGCGATCGCATCCGTGTGCCGAACTTGGCATCCTTTTCACTGGATCGACCGGCAAAGGATGATGGAGCCTGAGGCTTTGCTCGGGAGGGTGCACGGCTATTAGCAGGACTCCGCTTTGACGGGACGACCTTGGTGAGGGTGACCTTGTCCGCGCCCCAATACGAAAAAGACATTTTGCTCTTGCGGTCAGAGTCGTCAGAGTCATTCTCCCCGCCTTCAGTCTCGTCATCCGCGCCTTGCGCATGTATCAGATGAGTGCGCGACCGTTCAATACTGAAACACGTATTAGCCTTGTTCATTCAGGCGATGTGGTAGAGAGGAGACGTACTCTTCCTTAGAGACAATATCTCGGGGCTTGGGCTTCTGATTGATCGTCCAGCTCTCTACCTTAATGAACCTATACAGATTTCGAGTCCGGACGGGGGGGGCTCGCCGAGTGGTGCCATGCTTGGTCTTGGCTTCTGGCACGGAGGACGCCCTTGAGTTTGTAGTAGCCAGAGGAAGAGATGTGACACCAGTCCTCTGACACCGCAAGACGACATCATTAAAGACGACCAACCAGAGATCTTTCTTTCCTCCGACACTTTTCTCAGCACTAGGTTGAAGAACCTCGCTTATCCGCCTGAAAGACGTCTTCTTTATCACTATGCGGTCTTTGGTGCCGCTGGGGGAAGTCGCCCCTCCCATGGCTGAAGGTGGAGTACCCTTAGTGGGCGGATCATAAGAGGTAGCATCAAGAGGTCGTTCTTCTATGAGCATCCTCGAAGGCTTGAACACGGCGAGGACCTTGTCCCTCTCAAGCCCGTCGATTCGCGCGAAAATATCACGCGTCTTGTCCCGTTCTTCCTTTTGGATCTTCTCGTCCTCTATGCTACGAACGATGCTCTCCACCTCGGCGACCATCTGGAGCGTCGATTCATACTCAAAGGTTGATGGGTCGGTGTGGAAGAGGAGGTTTTGGAAGAGTAAAGGGTATTTGAGGAGCCGTTGGAATGGTTTTGACAGCGAAATCGCAAGGCCCGTCTCGCCCTTATCTGCTGCGTTCTCTTCTAGTTTCTGCAATGTCCGGCAAATGAGAACCCACTCCCCCGCATCTTGCTTTTTAGGGCGCTGTATGATGCTTGCTGCGGATAAGGCGCTGTCGACTTGCTCCAAGGCTCGTTCCAAATGTAGCACATAGGTGGCGTACTCATTCAGTATTATCGACTATCGGAGGAGAAAAGGTCAGCTAGGGCGAACACGAGTAAAACACGTGGAGAGGGACTGACGTTAGTGACAAAGACGTCCGCGAGGGAGCGTACCAGTGGATACTGCTCTTCGTATCGTTTTCGCAAAGCCTCTGATAGCCGTACGTGTCCAACGAGAATACCGGTCTCGATGACCTCTAAACACCTTCGCAAGTCTTCGGGAAGGAGATGAGGGGGCAGAGCACCTTTAGCAACAGGTTCCTGCACCGTATTACGCTTGAGCTTCTTCAGAACCCTAGTCCCATCTTTGCGTTCTGGTTCTACCGTCCCTGGGCGGTCCGGAGGCTTGGCGAGTGAGGAGGCGGACATAGCCCCGAGCGCGTGCACTCGTGGATGTGGGGGAAGAGAATGGTGTGATTGTGAATGGTAGGGTAGTATGGGTTTCCCCGTGCGCAGATTGACCCCACGGACAGCCGTGCCATATGGAGAGCGTGGGTGCGCCTTTGCCGTCAAACTCTTGTCATTTGCATACTGGCCGTCGTCATCGTCGGTCTCGGTCGAGTCATTGTCCGGGGTCGGTATTACTGGAGTTCCTGTGGCCTGATTCCGCGGAAGGACAGGCGCACGAGCAGACGAACCAGGTGTCTCGGTGCGGAGAGATGAGCTTAGGAATCGCGATGCAATGGGTAGGTGATCTATTGACTCGGCTGGTGAATCCATGCGCCATGGCTCTTCTTCTTGCATGGAGGTGAGAGGGGTGGCGGCAAAGGGATGCAGGAGAGGGTCGATAAAGGTCTCTTTCATCTTAATGAGCTCAATGACGTAGCTATAGAAGTAGTGAGGGGCGTATTTATGTATCGCAAGGAGGAGACATACCGCTCTTCGGAAGCGACGATTTCCCAAAGGACCTCTTGTCTTGTTCGTTCCCGTTGCCCGAGATTGGAAACCAAGTCATCCTCAGCTGCTTCACTCCATGAAGCCGTCGTAAGCATACCACTACGTTGTGACATTTGAGAGAAAGGCGTGCCAGCACGCAGAGAAGGTGGACCGCGAATCGAAGCGGCATCAGGATGGATTATCGGAATACCTACGGCATTAAATTGTGCAGAGGCATGGGTTGGAGAGGAGAGATTAGGTCTTGAAGGGCCCTTTGCAGCGGCGGAAGTCGCATTCAGCTTTACAGTGGATGTGGTGGATTGAGTAGAGGTTCTACCGTCGTGAATAGCAATAAGTTTTGACACTTGAGACTTTGAGGGGAGTGCCTCTGAGGTGTTGACTCGTCGCTTCGAGTCGTCGGTTGGTGTTGCAGGAGCGGGAACAGTGACCAGAGCGTCCGGTGGTTTATGGGTGGCAGCGGACTGTGGTGGAGAGATGAACGCGACCTTTTTATGTACATCCTGGAGGGGAGGATTGCTGCTGGCGGTTGTCTTTCGGGAGCTGCGACCGGAAGAGTCGTGCTGAGGGGGTGTCGGGGACGTTGTCGAGGACGAGAGCTGCTGCTTGTCGGTGATGTGGGTCGGTGGGGGGGTAGAGACGGATGAACGAGAGAGAACGAGGTTGTCGTGGCCAGTGATGGGCGGGGGCAGTGGTTGGAAAGGGATTGGGCGGTCTGGAAGAGGTTTTGCGAGCGAGGCGGTTGAGAAGGGACGTGGGTGTGCACTTGACCGGAGGTCATTCTGGAGTGAGCGCAGAGACTTTTCGTCGGGGTATTCACGGTCGACGGCGGCCAACGTCGGCGGCGGTGGTGCCTTGGTCGTCTCTCGCGACGAGGCAGACGCCTTGAAGCGGCTGAAAAGGGCTTTCATAACAGTTAAAAGGCCAGCCAGCGAGATATAAGAGCCGTAGGGCGTGTGTCAAGTAGCTCGTCGTCGTCGTCGTCGAAGTAGTGGGTAGTGGCGGTAGGCGGCAGGCGTGTCGAGTGCGCGCCTCATGGTCGAAACGAAACAAACGAAACGATAAATCGACCTCCAACCCTCAACCACCACCACCCTCCACTGGCCTGCCAAAGTAAAGTCACGTAGAGTAAAGTAAAGTAAAGTAAAGTAAAAAGTAAAGTAAATTATAATAAGTAAAATATTAACAAAATGCAGATGCAGCCAGCATCAGACACGAAACATATCCCAACGCTCACAATCGATTTTAACCACACCACCCGTCTGCACATCCAGCAGGACGACCAAGGGCTCTCGACGGCAAACACGCTTTGGATCGGGGGTCAAGTGCTCGCTGCATATATCCAGCAATTCCATCCTTGCAATAAGCACGGGCCACCCCAGCGCGTCATCGAGCTCGGCAGTGGTGTCGGTCTCACCGCGTACGAGCCTGCCCAAGTCTAGTCTCGTCCTTGCTCGTTCTTACTTACCAGTCCCCTTCTCCCCGCTCCCCTTCTCAAGCCTCGCTGTCGCATCCCTAGGCTACCACGTCCTCGCAACCGACCTTTCTTCAGCCCATCTCCTCAAGTCGAACATCGCATTCAACAAGCACGCCCTCCCAGCCGATGCAGGCTCCATTAGGGCTACGGCACTCGACTGGACCGAGTTTCCTTCTCAAGCGAACCTCGCACTCGCACTCGTAGGCGACGAAGCAGAAGCAGAAGCAGAAATAGCAGACAACTTTAGACCACCCTTTCACCTCATCATCACCGCCGACACCATCTATAAAGAAGAGCTCATTCAACCACTGCTCCGCTCTCTCCACGCCCTCGCACTCGAATCAACGCCAGTAGAATCAGCAAGCTCACCTCTCATTCTCGTGTGCCTCGAGCGACGTGACCCTCTCCTCACCGACACCGTCTTCGACCGCGCAAAAAATGTCTGGGGGTTCAATGTACAGCGCGTGCCGGCGACAAAGCTACGACGAGCGGTCGAGAAGGGGCTAAGATGTGAGTGGGGTGACGGATGGTCAGGGATCGAGCTTTGGAAGCTCAAATTAAGCGTGCCGAAACTGCACGACGCGACGTCGGCCTCATAAGCAAACGGCGACTTCTCTAATCGCCCTCAATTGGTTCAATGGACAGTGCCCATCTGTGCAATTTACTTTCCCGCTCCACCTGTTTCCACCTGTTTCCATCTGCTAATCGGAGTCCTCCCTCCCGCCTCAATCGTCGTTCCTGGCCGCTAGTTGGGCATTCGCAATGGAAAAAGTCTCCAAGAAGTGGAACAAGCCCATTTCCCACACGTCCGAGCTGTGCCTCGGACGACAGCTGCTTGCGATGCCATATTGGGAGTCCGGCTCCGGCCCGGGTTTCGGGAAACTCGTCTGTTGACACAAAGAATGAGAGAGCGCGCACACGAGACGCTTGTTTATGTTGTCCGCTTGGGGAAGAGCTGCCCCTATTTCCGTATTTGTCGGCCGCTCGATCTGGCACCGCCGACAAACGCCGCCCAGGACGACAGTCACCTCCCGCTGAATGATCGAAATTTTCGAACGTCTGTTCCGAGAGGTCTGAACAATTGAGGATGCGTCATTGCGTCAACTGGCCATAGATTCGGGTCGTGGGCTAGCATGAGCCGCCTTCCAGCCCTCCCAACCCAAACGGCCCGCTCAGTGGCAACCATTCAACGGTTGCAACAACTATCCAAAAAGCCTCGCGGATGGACCGTGAGGTCTGCCCTTCTGAGAACTTTTGCCTTTAGATCGCCCGATCAGGATATAGCGCCTTTGTTTGTGACAGCTCATGCACACCAGGTCCCATGTTCGAGTGCCAGTCGCCATTTCCAAAGTAGCTGGGCTCGTCATTGACGTAGAGGCTCTAGTATCGACTACCGCTGTGGAATCTCATGCGCGGAAGCACCATCCTATGTTGCGGCGGTGTCCAATCAAAGGCGAGCCGTCGCAAGTCGGAGAGGTGCACAACGACAACGTTGTAGGCCATTTTAGTGTTGTCCGGATCAAGGGCACGGCTTGTCCGGCAGAGAGGCCGGCAATACATCACTTCCGGTCAAGGCGAACAATAAACGAAATGGAAAACCGCATTAGGACGCTAATGACACCCAATGAGTTGGACCCAGATACAAAAGCGAAGGAAGATTCGGTATTCATTCTTTTTTCACCCCCCTCGCCGCTCCTCTTTCACCTTTTCGCTCTCCTACTCCTCAGCGCGGCACCAACTATGCGTACTCTCCGTCTTCCAGATATCCTCGGTGCCATGGATGGCTTCGAGTTGAAGACCCATCCCGATGAGCGCCAAATTACTCGCGAGACCAACGAGTGGTTTGCAAGGTTTGTCTTTCTGTTTGTCCGCGCTTGTGCATTTAGACTTACCTTGGTGGCCATATTAGCTATAACATGTTGCCTCACGATAAGTTTGATGAGTTTGTCAAGTCCGAGTTTGGCCTGCTTGTCGGCATGGCCTATCCCGATACCGACGCCACCCACTTGCGCGTCACCTCCGATTACATGTCCATCCTCTTTACCTATGACGACTTGATGGACCTCCCCTCGAGCGACCTCATGCACGACCATTCGGGTGCAGACAAAGCCGCCAAAGTTATGATGTCGGTACTCACCGAGCCACATAAATTCCGCCCTGTACCGGGTCTCCCTGTCGCCACTGCATTCCACGAGTACATCATATTCTCCACCATTGCTTTCTATATCATCCTGACCCCTATTGCAGTTTCTGGACGCGCTTCTGTGCTACTTCCACTCATGGCATGCAAAGAAGATTTACCGAAGCGACCCACGAGTACGTGCTCGCTGCTCGCAACCAGGTCGGCAATCGTGAGCGCAAGGAGTGCCCCACGATCGAAGAATACGTCGCCTTGAGGAGAGATACATCTGCGATTAAGGTCAGTGCTTTGTGCATAAATTTCTGGTACACCAACGTCTTACTTTCTACTCTCAGGTAACTTACGCGTGCATCGAATACACGCTGCAGATCCATGTACCCGATGAGGCATTCCACCACCCAGTCATCGAGAGCCTTAGTGAGGCTGGGAATGATATATTGTCGTGGGCGAACGACATCTACAGCTTTGACAACGAGCAGGCCAATGGAGTGCGTTACACGTCGTCTGGACCACCGGGTCTCCAACTGATCCCTTTCGTGTAGGATTGCCATAACCTCGTTGCCGTCGTCTCGATCCAGAAGAACATTACCGTTCAGGCTGCGGTCGAGTACGTTAATAGCATGGTTTTGTCGGCTATCGATCGGTTCTTCACGGAGCGCGCGCGTGTGCCTTCGTTTGGACCCGAGGTAGACCCCATCGTCCAGTCTTACATCAAGGGTGTCGAACTTTACATCAGGTGAGTTTATCACATCAAACTTTTTCGCCTACTATTGAGAGGCTGACTCAGTCCCACAGTGGCTCTGTCTTCTGGCATCTCGAGTCTGAACGCTACTTCGGCCCCCGAGTTCACCAAGTCAAGGACACTCTCACTGTTGAGCTTCGGGCATTGGAGCCTGGTGCAAAACCTGCATTCGATCTCATGTACACCCTCCCGCATATCCTCCGCGCAACTTCGACGCCGGCATTGAGTTGCGCGTCCTCGTCTGCTATATCCTCCGCCAATAGCTCTCCGCGATCTCACACCAGCTGCTTGCCTTTGAGCGAGCAGCAGCGATCGAGAGCGTTGGTATCAAAAGCGACAGTTTCAGAGCAGTTTGCGTTTGCGCAAGCTGTAACTCGGCGAAGCGATGTGACCAACATCTTGGTGTTTACCTCGATCCTCCTTGCATCATCGCCGATGTCACTCATCCCTTTCGTCCCTTTGGTCCTACTCCTTCTGTTACCAGAACCACCAAGCTCGGCCGCTTTTGCGGCGTAAATTTCGATCATTCCCTCTCGCCCTCTCGCCCTCTCGCATCGCATCGCATCGCATGCCTGCCTGTACCTTATCTCAATACTGTGCGGTCTCGGACTCATGGCATCCTGTCCCTCGTCAAATCGTCATTTACTACTGTCATTCTAGCAGCTCAGATTTCATTCACTCATTCACCCATTCATTCGTACATGTTTGGCTCGGCTCGGCTTTCGTTCTAGGGATCTGCCGGCTCCCGCTCTTTCCCCCATTAATCCTCCTCCCTCTGATTTATACCTTCTATTACATTTACGTATTCACTCATGGATAGCAGGGCCAAGCTTGCTCTTCATGATGAACACAAATCCTGTATCGCGTGTACAAACAAACAATAGTCTAAAAGCAATATGATTACTTCTTTACCCTCTCTTATACTCGTGTGGGTAGTCTGGTTCTGGTTTTTTTTTAGATCACTTGCTTTCTCGTGATGGGTCTGAGTCAATCCTTGACACTGACTACTCATATTCGCGATTGCTCGTTTACAACAACCACTAAGGTTGAGTGGTATTCAAACGTCAGCGTGGCTTACTGTACTGCAAGCCACCACCAACCTTAAATCAACCCAAACTCAACGACCCTCATGGAACGACGGAAACAGGACGACAGGTGAAGAATTTAGAGCGAGACGCTGAACAGAGTCCCGGTACTTCTTTTCTTTCCTTCTTAATCGAGTGCGTTTTGTTATACTTCAGGCAATCTATCGAGGCAGTTAAGTTCGTTAAACTTGGAAACCGCCGCACTTAACGTTAGGCCCTCACAATCGTGGAGGCTTGCGTGCCGAACTGTGCGCGTTTCCGTGGCGTCTCGATTTGTATATATTACGAACTCTGCTGATGGCTTTCATACTCAGCTGTTTCCCCAAATGTTGAGCCTGTAAGTCGCCCATTGTTATTTTTCTCGTATTACTTACATCGAGTACCTAGAACGCCCCTATAGGTACTTAATGCAGCTGTCTCCCAAACGCTGAGCCTAACTCAATGCCGTTGTCGAGAAGGGTGGATCGGCAACCGACATACCAACGACAAAGTGTCTTGGTTGATACCGATCATGACGACGGCGGAAGAAGGCCGACCAATGAGGCCAATACGGATGGGGAGCAAAACCGTGCACTGCACCTGCTTCTCGCGCAAGCATCAGGCCTCACTATTAAGTTCGTGAGTGCCGAGAGGAGACAACTCCTTGGGATCAAGGTATGCCTCAGGACCCGTCGGCTTCGTCCATACTTCGATACATTCGGGGTTGGATCGAGTATCAACAACACCAGTATATACGAAAGGCGCTGCCGCTTTGTTCCCCTCGACAAGTTCTACTTGTCTTCAGAGTCTCGGAGAGAATTGCCGTGACTCAAGTGCGTCCCACTTTCGTTAGATTTTCGGCTAGGTCGTGAACTTGGACACAAATAATCGTGTTTGTTGGGGCCCGCTACAAACACGTAAGGATACAAGACCTATCCCTGAGGACAGGCTCTTATATAACCGTCCATCTAGTAACCAGGCACCGGAGCTCGAAACCTGAGACATCCATTTCCCACAACTTTTTCTTTTAACCGGTTTTCTCCGTTTTCTCCCTCTACCTAGTGCCCAAACGCGCGTTGCTATCCCCAGTCCCGACAACAGTTACAAGTCTACCATCTTCATCAGCATGGCTAAGCACATCGTCCCTGACCCGCCCTCCATACGTTCCGTTTGAGGTCGAGGCCAAGCACTACCTTTAGGGCCTTCCCTCCAACCTGGACAGCCGCTTCATCGCTCGATCCAACCCTGAAATACGGATGAAGCTGACGGGTCCTGAGGCATACCTTGATCCCAAGGAGTTGTTTCCTCTCGGCACGCACCAACTTAATAGCGAGGCCTAGGAGGGTACTGTGGGCCCTGCTATGGACGCATAATTGCGCGAGAAGTAGGTACAGTGCACGGTTTTGCTCCCCGTCCGCATTGGCCCCGTTGGTCAGCCTTGAGTCCGCGATCGGTGCAAAGGAGATCATCATCGCCCAGCTCAGGAGGCGTTTGGCGGATGCTGACGAGGAGGACGAGGAGGCTACTATGGAGCGGAGCGATGTCAGGCTCGAGGTGGAGAAGGCGGAGAAGGCGATCGGAGCCTTCAAAAAGTCACTCGCCGATGTCACCAGGGATTGGGAGGTGGAAGAAAACCGCGTTATCGGCCACGTTACCCTGTCGCCCCTATCATTCTCAACTACGGCAAAGACGGCTTGACCGACGACTGGGCGGTTCTCCAGATCGACCCCTCCATGATTTCTAGGCTCAACTTCGTCGGCAACGCCATTTGGCTCTGTTGATGTCGACGAACTGACCGCTTGGATGCATCCTCACCCCTCCAATCCGAGTTCCTTCAAATATCGCCAGCCTGGCGACCGTCTTCTCCGCTTCACCGGTACCGTCTCCGACCAGGAGATGTTCAGGCCTAACTCGAGGAATAAGGACCACGACAATGACCCGGTCGTCATGGTGCTGATGAACGGCAATACCTCCAACCTCTCCGTTGGCCGTTTGAACAACATCCGCGCCTTCATCCGCGAATATTTCGGAGGCCAGGTCGGTGATATGTCGAAGGAGGTGTGCGTGTTGCCTCGCAATTCCAAATCTGACCCGTTCTCGCGCCGTGGAGACTCTGGGTCTGTCGTTATCGACGGCATGGGAAGGGTTCGCGGAATTGGCACTAGGGGAGACGGAGCCGCCGACGTCTCTGACTGCACCTACGTTACCTCGATCAATTTCCTCATCAAGCGCTTGGCTGACTTCAAGATCAAGGCTAACATCTTCCCCTTGCCCGCCAATCTGTAAACACCATCAACTCTTATCCCACTACCCCGCTTACTTTCCCCCGCGACTTCCATCTTCTCTTTCTTCACCTACGCTCCTTTTTTGTCTATTGCTTGGTTGTTGGTGCCGTCGGCTGTTCATGTTCGTCGTTCGTTTTCTGTCTCG
>Ga0307515_10004025_pt1 | contig 30681 bp, 21 predicted proteins | sample 17_EM_MG_FD_194513 | JGI IMG/M metagenome (GOLD analysis project Ga0307515, IMG submission 194513) | Populus trichocarpa ectomycorrhiza microbial communities from riparian zone in the Pacific Northwest, United States - 17_EM | ecosystem: Host-associated > Plants > Roots > Unclassified | place...
GACTTAATATTATATATGAAATTTTTCAGATTAGACTTATTGACCCTGTTAATAAGTCTTTTTATTTTCAATAGCTGTAAGCGCCAGGAGGGCATAGGATTAGGGGTAGATACATCGAACCAAACAACCGGCACCCTGCTTGTTGATACCACTGTCACCATTAAAACAGTTGACGACGATACCGCTACCGTAGTTACATCCGGCTTGACCAAAACACCGCTTGGTGAGTTTGTTGATCCTGTATTTGGTACAACAAAAACTAACGTGGCGCTGGGTATGCAGTTGCCAACCGCTCCCTATACTGTTCCTGCGGGTACAATTACTATAGATTCGGCCGTACTTGTGCTGGGCTATGCTGATGGTTTTTACGGCGATTCTGTGGTATCAAAGTATAAGGTTAACGTGTACCAGTTACAGAATAAGCCGGTTAACCAAACCTATTACGGTACCCAGCGTTGGGCCAACCAGGGAGCTGTTTGGGCAACCAAAACATTTACTGCCCACACGCACGATAGCTTAACCATTGCCAGGATCAGGAAAGATACCATTGATACCGTGCAAAGGGTAGCCCCACAGTTGCGCATACCTTTCGATAAACAATTTATTTATAAATACCTTTTTAATGCAAGCGGCACTTCCCTGGCCTCTGATGCTGCATTCCAGGATGCTGTTAAAGGATTATACCTCACTTTGGAAAGGGCACAATCTTCAAATGCGGGTGGTACTTTGCAATTAAACCTTGCATCGGCCGGCTCCCATCTGGATGTATTTTATAAGGTAAAAAAAGATACTACAACTGATACTGCAAGCGTATCATTAACCTTCCCGATACACGCTGCCGAAATAAGGCACCAGTACAGCGAAACTGTCACGAAAGCTAAAGCAGCCGGGGCAACTTCCCAAACTACAGCTTATCTGCAGGGCCTGGGTACATTACGTGCAAAAGTTGGGTTCCCTGGTCTAAGTAAACTCATCGCCGATTCGATTGTGTTAAACCGTGCGGAATTGGTTATAACGCCGGTTCAGGGATCGGGCATTCCATATGCGCCGTTACCCAAACTGACCATGTACCAGCTGGATATTGCCAAACAACGTATCCTGATCCAGGATGCATCGTCATCAAACCCGCTTTACCAGACAGGCATATTTGGCGGCTTTTACACTAACACCACCAAAGAGCCGGTAAAAGCTTATCGCTTTGTAATTACAAGCTACATCCAGGATCTGATCCGTAAAAAGACTACTGACTACGGAACTTATATTGCACCGGTTGATGTTACCGAAGTAAATTCAACAACAGGGGCAACCGGGATAGCCCCAAGCGCACAAATTGCCGCCCGTACCATATTAATTGGCAGCGATAAAAATTCGCCTTACCGCATTAAGCTCAATATCTTTTATACCAAGATACACAAGTTGTAAAATCTTAATTAAAATAAAAAGAATCCCCGCTTAGGGGATTTTTTTGTTTAAGCCCAAAGCGCTTCTTAAAATTATTTTTTAAGTAGATGAAAACCTTCTGCTTTTCTGAAATAATTAAAATAATAAGCTATGAAGTGTGTTATATAGCTGATTATTTTTGCTCCATTTACACTTTATTAAATTTATTATGTGCGGAATTGTTGGTTATATAGGTTACAGGGATGCTTATCCCATCGTTATAAAAGGGCTTCATCGTTTAGAATACAGGGGGTATGACAGTGCTGGTGTTGCACTGTTAAATAAAGAACTTAAGGTTTATAAAAAGGCCGGCAAGGTTGATGATCTTGAAAAATTTGTAAAGGGTATTGACCTAAAAGGATCATTGGGAATGGGCCATACGCGCTGGGCAACCCACGGCGAGCCAAGCGACCGCAATTCGCACCCGCATTCATCGGGCAACCGCAAGCTCACCATAATACATAATGGCATTATCGAAAACTACGGCATCATCAAAGAAACGCTCATGGCCAAAGGCCATGTTTTTAAAAGTGATACGGATACCGAAGTGTTGATACACCTGATAGAAGATATAATGGACCAGACCGGTCTTGGCTTGCGCGAGGCCGTAAGGGTATCCTTAACCAAGGTTATTGGCGCGTACGCCATAGTGATCATGAGCGCCGACGAACCCGACCTGCTGATAGCAGCGCGCAAGGGCAGCCCAATGGTTATAGGTGTTGGCAAAGGCGAATACTTTATAGCATCGGATGCCACGCCGATTGTGGAGTACACCAAAAACGTGATCTACTTAAATGATAACGAAATTGCTTACATACACCGGGATAGCCTGCTGATAAAAAATATCGATAACTCGGTGCAAACGCCCTATATCCAGGAACTTGACCTGAAGCTGGAGATGCTGGAAAAAGGCGGATACGAGCATTTTATGCTAAAAGAAATATACGAGCAGCCACGTTCTATTCGCGATTGCTTACGCGGCCGTATTTACCCACAGCAGGGCAAGGTACAATTGGGCGGAATTAAAGAATATACCGAAAAGCTGAAGAATGTAGACAGGATCATCATCATTGCCTGCGGTACGTCATGGCATGCCGGCCTGGTTGGCGAATATTTGATTGAGGAATACGCCCGCGTACCCGTAGAGGTGGAGTATGCTTCGGAGTTCCGCTATCGGAACCCAATCATCACGGAGAAAGATTTAGTAATAGCCATCTCTCAATCCGGCGAAACTGCCGATACTATGGCAGCTATTGAATTGGCCAAGGAAAAGGGCGCTACCATTTTTGGTATATGTAACGTGGTGGGCGCATCCATCCCGCGTACCACACATGCCGGTGTATATACACATGCCGGCCCCGAAATAGGTGTGGCATCAACCAAAGCGTTTACAGCCCAGGTAAGTGTTTTAACACTGATAGCCTTTTACATAGCCCAGCAGCGTGGTAAAATAACCCAAAGCAAGCTGGTTGAATATTTGACCGAACTAAACCAGATTCCTCAACTGGTAGAGCAGGCCTTAAAATGCAACGATCATGTGATAAAGATTGCCGCCAAGTTTAAAGACTCTGCCAATTGCCTGTTCCTGGGCAGAGGTAGCTCATTCCCGGTAGCATTAGAAGGCGCTTTAAAGCTGAAGGAGATCTCCTATATTCATGCCGAAGGCTATCCCGCTGCCGAAATGAAGCACGGCCCTATCGCGTTAATTGATGATGATATGCCGGTGGTTGTAATTGCAACCCAAAGCTCATCGTACGAAAAAGTGATTAGTAATATACAAGAGGTAAAAGCCCGCAAAGGCCATGTAATAGCCATTGTTACCGAAGGCGATACCGAAGTAAGGGACATGGCCGACTATGTGATTGAGATACCTCAAACCCACGAAGCATTTGTGCCGCTTATAGCAACCATCCCATTACAACTATTAGCTTACCATATAGCCGTAATGCGCGGTTGCAATGTAGACCAGCCAAGAAATTTGGCAAAATCTGTTACGGTGGAGTAGGGGGCTTAGATGTGAGATATTAGATTTGAGATGGCTTCACTGGCGTTTGAAATCTCTCATTTTTGCCTTTTGCAAAGTGTCTCACGTCTCAAATCTAATATCTCAAATCTAAAATAGATAAAACTAATAAAATCCTATATTTGTATAGTATTTATCTATATAAAATGACCATAACCCAGCTTGAATACATTGTAGCAGTTGATACCTATCGCAGCTTTGTTTTAGCCGCCGAAAAATGTTTTATTACCCAGCCTACCTTAAGTATGCAGGTACAAAAGCTGGAAGATACCCTTGGGGTAAAAATCTTCGACCGTAGTAAGCAGCCGGTAACACCAACCGAAATTGGTATCGAAATAATTACCCAGGCACGTGTCATGTTGTCTGAAAGCGAAAAGATTAAAGAAATTATTACCGACAGGCAAAAAGAGTTATCGGGCGAGTTAAGGGTTGGTATCATCCCCACCATATCGCCCTATATATTGCCGAAGATCATTCACGGCTTTATTGAAAAATACCCGCAGGTGAAGCTTGTGGTATGGGAACAAACCACCGAAGAAATCGTTCAGCAGTTGAAACTGGGGATGATTGATTGCGGTATTTTATCAACACCGCTGCATGAAAGCAACCTAACCGAGATCCCTGTTTTTTACGAAAACTTTGTGGCCTACGTATCGAAGAACAGCAAACTATCCAAAAAGAAAAGTATTACGCCCGATGATATTGATATGGAAGAGATCTGGATCCTGAACGAAGGGCATTGCATGCGCGAACAGGTATTAAATATTTGCCAGCGCCGCAAAGCCACCAAAGGATTCCAGCATTTTGAATACAATACAGGCAGCGTTGAAACCCTAAAACGTATGGTTGACCAAAACAATGGCGCCACAATATTACCCGAACTCGCCCTCACCGATTTAACCGATAAACAGCTCGATAAGGTCCGCTATTTTAAAACTCCCGAACCGGCCCGTGAAGTAAGCATAGTTATCCAACGCAACTTCCTCAAGCGCCGTATGATTGAAGCCCTCAAAAATGAGATTCTTGAATTTGTGCCCAAACGCATGAAGAGTAAGAAGAAAAAAGAGGTAATGGATATATAGGGATTTGGGATTTCGGATGTTCGATTTCGGATTTTTGAATGTGCGGGCGACTATAGATGTGCAGATTTCAAATTACAGATGTGCAGATGAAAAAAGCTAAAGACAAATCGTCTTAATCGCTAACCTACAGGCCACATCTTGATACTTGATACTAAATACTTGCTACTATTTTAACGTTCTTTAGAATCTTTCTAAATAAATTTGGATGAATTGTCATAATGGATTACTTTTGGCCATTATCTATAATTAGTCTAAATAAAAATGCGTCAACCCAAACTCAACTTTTACAAATTCTTTTCTCTTCTTTTTCTATCCGCAGCGCTGCTTTTTACTATTAAGCCGGCATTAGCGCAACAAAACAGGGGTGCCGTTAGCGGGCATGTGGTTACCAATACCAATAAGCCTGCCGATAATGTTTCGGTAATGTTAAAGGGAACTAAATACGGTACTGTTACCAATGATGACGGTGATTTCAGCTTTAGGGCGCCGCAAGGCAAATACGTACTTGTAGTATCGCAGGTGGGCAGCCAAAGCCAGGAGGCGGCCGTCGAGGTTATCGCCGGAAAAACCGTTACAGTGCCACAATTCACAGTTTCTGATATTACCCGCGGCTTGCAGGAAGTAAATATCAATGCCAATAAAACCAATAAATTTAAACGCAATAAAAGTATTGATGTATCTAAAATGCCTTTGAACAACCTGGAGAACGCTTCGGTTTACAATAGCATAAGCAGCCAGTTATTGCAGGAGCAACAGGTGTTTTCGGTAGATGATGCTATACGCAACGCACCGGGTATCCAAAAAATGTGGGAGGCAACCGGCCGCGGCGGCGATGGCGGCGCTTATTACGCCAGTCGCGGTTTTGTTGTACAGGCTGCGTTGCGCAATGGTATTGCAGGTAATGTTACCAGCTCTATTGACGCATCTAATATTGATCGCATCGAAATTATAAAAGGCCCTTCGGCTACTTTATTTGGGAGCAGCCTTACCTCGTATGGCGGGTTAATTAACCGTGTAACCAAAAAGCCTTATGATTCATTTGGCGGCGAGATTTCAGGCTCCTTAGGCAATTTTGATTTTCAGCGTGTGAGCGCCGATATCAACACCCCGCTTGATGCCGGCAAAAAAGTATTGTTCCGCTTAAATACAGCATATAACCACGAGGGCAGCTTTCAAAACACCGGCTTTAACCGCACGGTTGCCATAGCACCAAGCCTGGTTTATAATGCTACCGATAGGTTAAGCTTCTCGTTTGATGCGGAGCTGTTTTACGGTAAAAGCATTGGCAAGCTTATTTTCTTTTTCCCATATGGTGTTTCTGTAGCTGCCTTAGGGCATGACCGTGCCGATGAGCTGCCGGTTGATTACAGGCAATCGTACATGTCAAATGATTTAACCGAAACTTCAAGAAATACCAATTTTTACGGCGAAGTAAAATACAAGATCTCCAATTCATGGACCTCGCGTACCAACATCGCATCAACCCATAGCTACTCTGATGGTTTTGGCCCATACTTTTACCTGCTGCCCGGCGATTCTGTTTCCCGCAATGATCAGTCAACCCGCAAAAGCAAGGATGATATGATCGAAATTCAGCAGAATTTTAATGGTGATTTCAAGATCGGGAAGTTCAGGAACAGGTTTGTAGGCGGGCTTGATTTTTTCAGGGACAACTCCAACCAGTTTTTCTTCGGCAGTACGTTGGATACCGTATCATTAAAAGGGACCCAAAACTACGGCAACTTTAATAAAGCCGCGATGGATGCCATGTATGCTACCGGTACCTATGGCTTTACCTATCCGGCTATTTACATCCGCAACACCTACAGCGCATATGTATCTGATGTATTCAACATTACCGATCAGTTGCTTGCATCTGCAGCCCTGCGGGTAGATCGTTTTGTCAATATCGGCAACTACGATCCTACAACTAAAACCAGGTATGGCGCTTATCAGCAAACCGCTTTCTCGCCAAAGTTTGGCCTGGTTTATCAGCCGGTTAAAGATCATGTATCATTATTTGCCAATTACCAAAACAGCTTCCGCAACCAAACCGGCATTACCGAAGATAATAAACCACTTAAGCCCGAACATGCCAACCAAATTGAAGGCGGTGTTAAGTTAGATTTGTTTGAAGGTAAACTGAGCAGCACTGTTAGTTATTATGATATCAAAGTTAAAGATATCACCCGCCCATCCGCTACGCCAAACCGGGTTATCCAGGATGGTACCCAGTTGAGCAAAGGCATCGAGGCCGAAGTAATTGCCAACCCTATTGCGGGCTTAAACGCTGTTTTGGGCTTCTCGTACAACGATTCTAAATACGATGCTACTACCAATGCCGATGTGGCCAACCGTCGCCCGGGTACGGCGTCATCGCCATACCTGGCCAACTTTTGGGTAAGCTATCGTCTACAAAAAGGCGCCGTTAAAGGTTTAGGCTTTGGCTTTGGCGGCAACTATGCCAGCGACAACAAAATCATTAACAGTGTAAGCCAGGGTGTATTTACGTTGCCCGCTTACGCCATTTTTAATGCATCGGCCTTTTACGACCTTAAGCATTACCGCATAGGCGCGAAGATGGATAACCTGACCAACAAAAAATACTGGATCGGTTATACCACCGTTAATCCGCAAAAACTAAGAAACTACGCCCTTACATTTACCTATAAATTTTAAATATGACGTTCAAAAAAGTCATGTTATTTATGCACCGCTGGCTCGGGTTTATATCCGGGCTGGTGGTGTTTTTGGTGAGTATTACCGGTTGTATCTTTTGCTTCCAGGACGAGATTCAGGATGCCATTCACAACTATCGCCATGTAGAAAACCAGCGTAAACCCTACCTGCCGCCATCGGTACTAAAGGCTGAAGGGTTAAAAGGACATCCCGGCGCTACGGCCAGCTACATGTTTTACTATGGGGCCGACAGGCCGGCCGGTGTACTGGTGAATTTGCCAAAAGATAAGGGAATGTTGTATGTATACCTTAACCCTTATACAGGGCTGGTTACCCACACCGAAAATCCGGAAAGCAATTTTTTCATTATTGTTGAATACATTCATTTATACCTGTTATTGCCACCCAAAATAGGCGGCCTGGTGGTGGGTATTTCGGTCATTATATTTGTGGTGCTCATGATAACCGGCATCATTTTGTGGTGGCCCAAACGTAAAACCGACCGCAAGCGAAGCTTCACTATAAAGTGGAACGGCCGCTGGCGCAGGGTTAATTACGATTTGCACAACGTACTGGGCTTTTACGCTACAGGTGTTGCCATAATTTTGGCTATAACCGGTTTAGCCATTGCTTTTGACTGGGTGAGAGAAGGCATATATACAACTGCCAACCTTGGTAAGGCCTATTCACAGGAAAAAGCAGTGTTAAAATCCGATTCGCTTTTAAAAGGCAAAACTGATTCGCGTTTTGTTATTGATAAAGCGTTTGAAGCCGCCCAGGCAGGATCGCCGCGGGCCGAAATGTTTTTGCTTTTTGATGATGCATCCGCTTCGGGAACTATCGGCATAAGCGCCTATGCGCAAAGCCTGCATTACTATAAAAGCGATGAGTATGCTTTTGAAAAGTATACCGGCAAAATGCTCAAAAAAACCACCCATGCCCAAAAAAGTCCCGGCATGAAAATGAATAACATGAATTACGATTTACACGTTGGCCAGGTGCTGGGCCTTACAGGTAAAATCATTGCCTTTTTGGCCAGCCTCATCTGCGCATCGCTGCCCATAACCGGCTTTGTCATTTGGCTGGGCAAGCGTAAAAAAGGCAAATCAAAAAAGGGGAAAGCGGTAGCGCATAGGCGGGTAGTGAAGCAACAAAGTGTTTGAAAATAGTGGCGGCTGAAAATTGAACTATTGTAGAGATGCACAATTGCGTCTCCCACATACAAATCGGCCACGCTTCTAAAAAAATGCATACATACAGCAATCCTTCCGGGGAGGGTTTGGGTGGGGCTACAATACCTGTAACTGGTGGCCGCTCAATATCAAAACGATAATAACAGCGCCAACAATAATACGGTACCAGCCAAAAAGCCTGAACCCTTTGCGCTCCAGGAAAGTGATGAACGATTTGATAGCCAGCATAGCAACAATAAAGGCCACAATATTGCCAATAACTAAAAATTTAATCTGTTCGCCGGTAAATAAAGTTCCCTGGTGATCTTTATGAAAATCCCAGATCTCTTTCAGCGTAGCGCCAAACATGGTAGGCACAGCTAAAAAGAACGAAAATTCGGCAGCAGCGGTCCTGGTAAGCTTTTGGCTCATACCACCAACGATAGTTGCAGCCGAACGGGAAACACCCGGAATAACAGCAAGGCACTGAAACAGCCCAACTTTAAGTGCGGTTGCATAGCTTATTTGCGCTTCTTCTTTTACTGCGGGCTTGTTAAACCATTTATCAACAAATAATAACACTACACCACCTATTAACAGCGAAAAAGCCACAACAAGCGGGCTTTCTAATAAAATATCAATCTTCTTTTTTAACAATACACCAACTATAACCGCCGGGATGACGCCTATTACCAGCTTAAAATAAAAATCAAACGATTTGAAAAAACGCTTAAAGTATAAAATTACAACTGACAGGATGGCCCCTAATTGTATGGCAACTTCAAACAGCTTTACAAAGTCATCAGTGCCAATGCCCATAAACGCCGAGGCAATAACCATATGCCCTGTTGATGATACCGGCAAAAACTCGGTAATGCCTTCAATAATTGCAAGCACGATAACGTGGATCAGATTCATTGTGATTTGGGGTAGATATTATGATGTATTGGAGAAATAATGAGGCCGGTTGATTTGGCAAGCGAAGTTGAAGCGGCTAACCTAATCAACCAATCAACTACTTACTAACTTCCGGTTTCTTTAAAATGGCATAAAAACCTAAGGCAAAACCGGCTAATACTACTATAGGAGCTATCACAATTTTGGTATTGCTGTAAATATCGGTAGTACCAGACATCAGCACAAAACCAAAAGCCACAATTAACACGCTGATGATTAAAAATTTGTAATTGCTTTTATCAAAAATAAATTCGACAGGCTCGTTACTCAAAGTTTTTGTCTCTTTTAGCGCCGATGCACTTGCCGATGTTTTTAAAGGCGTTGTTGGTTTAAATTTTTGTGCCATGTTTTTTAATTATTGAATTATCGAATTACTGATTTAATTACTGCTTCGATATTTTTAAAATATTGTTCTTTTTTGCTCCGCGATAAAACCTTTTAGTTTTACCCTTTTGCCTTTAACCTATCTATATAAGTCGTATATTTTTAAACGTAAAAACTTGTTAACAGCCAGGAAGGTGCTGAAGGCGGATATAAATATCCCCAGCCCTACTACACCCAAAAATACCATTCCAAATTCCGAATAGCTTTGCAGGAAAACCAGGTCGGGCACCTGCTGATAGGCCAGGTATAGCGCGCCAATTAACAGAATGATAGCAATTAAGCCCCCTAAAAGCCCGTGCCAAATGCCATACAGTAAAAATGGCTTCCGGATAAATCCTTTAGTGGCACCAACCAACTGCATAGATTTAATTAAAAACCGTTGCGAATAAATGGCAAGCCGGATAGTATTATTAATTAAAGCTACTGATAAAATCACAAATATGCCGGCGAAAGCCAGGATGATGAGACTGATAGATTTCACATTCTCGTTCATTTTATCAACCAGCGATTGCTGGTATTTAACTTCTTTAACCAATGGGTTTTTTAGCAGGTCGGCCTTAAACTTTTCGATATCCTTGTTATTGGCAAAATCGGCCTTCATATAAATATCCAGCGACTGTGATAAGGGGTTATAGCCCAGGAATTTCACAAAATCCTCGCCCAAATCTTTTTGCAGGTTGCGGGCGGCCAGTTCTTTACTCACATATTGGGTTTGCTTCACCATAGGGTTGGCATCCAATTGTTTTTGCAACTGCAGCACATCGGTTTCATGCGCGGCGTCATCAACAAAAATATTCAATACAATATTTTCCTTTACGTAGCGCGAAATGTTATTGGCATCTATTAGCAGTAACCCTAACAAACCCACCATTAACAACACCATGGCAATACCAAATACCGTTGAAATGTATATGGTTTTTACCTTTTTTGACGATGAACTTGCTTCAAATTCTTCCATATTTGTTTAGATATGAGACATGAGATTTGAGATTTGAGATAACAAAACCGCCGCAAATTGAGGCTTGTCTCACATCTCGTATCTAATATCTCACATCTATATTCGTGCGAAATTAAGAAACACGGGTTAAAGGTAAAAGTTTATTGTTTATAAATGTTGTTTAATACGGTAATAGTGTGCGGGTTTTAACATTTATTAACGAATTGCCTGAATCAGAATTTTTCGCGGTTTGATTATTTGTGGGTGCTCAAGAGCGCTATTGCGGTTTACAGAATTAAGGAATGAGCAGAATCTAATCATTTGGAGAATGAAATTGGATTGCCATCTTGTTCATTCTGTAAATTCTAAAATCTTGTAAATTCTGATTCAGACAACATAAACAATTCTCGTCCCCGCCCTGTTGTACTTTCATGACAAAGCCAGCAAACAATAAACACAAACAATCACCTTCGGATACACCAACCGACAGGCCAGACGATAATGGCGGCAAAAGCAAGGTAAAACCCGGCGACAGGCAATACCATGCCGACGAACCACATGGCGGCAACATTGCCAAAAAGCACGAACGGGAAGAGCAACCAGTGCATTCGGTAAAGGCGGTGCCGAAGAGTTGAGGTTCGGGGAGCCGGGTTCGAGGTGCGGGTGACTACACGCAACAGGAAACCCGCAACACGCAACAGATCACCGCGCTATCCCAGCCGAATTAAATTGCAGATCGTAAAGTTTACGGTAGTGGCCGTGTTCAATTTTGAGCAGTTCCTGGTGGGTGCCCATTTCCATGATCTCGCCATGGTCAAGTACGATGATCCTGTCGGCGTTTTGGATGGTGGACAGGCGGTGGGCAATTACAATCGCGGTGCGGCCCTGCATCAGCTTGTTAATGGCGTTCTGGATCAGGATCTCGGTTTCGGTATCTACCGACGAAGTAGCCTCATCTAAAACCAAAATAGCCGGATTGTATACCAGCGCCCGGATAAACGAGATTAATTGCGATTGCCCCGCCGAAAGCGTTGATCCGCGTTCCATCACATTATAATCATAGCCACCAGGCAGGCGCTCGATAAATTCGTGCGCACCAACGTCTTTTGCTGCCGCAATGATCTGCTCGCGGGTTATTAACTGATTATTAAGGCTGATATTGTTGGCAATGGTATCGGTAAACAGGAAGACGTCCTGTATAACGGTAGCAATTTGCGAACGGAGGAATTCAACCTCATACTCGCGAATATCGTGGCCATCAACTTTGGCGCTGCCCTTTCCTATCTCGTAAAAACGGTTAAGGATATTGATAGTGGATGATTTTCCCGCCCCGGTAGCGCCTACCAAAGCCAGTGTTTCGCCGGGTTTTACGTGGAAGCTGATATTTTTGAGCACCCAGTTTTCGTCGTTATAAGCAAACCACACCTTGTCAAATTCTATTTCGCCCTGTAGCCTGCCGGTTTTCAGGGTTCCGTTATCAATGGCTACCTCATCGGTATCCAGCACTTTAAAAATCCTGTCGGCCCCAACCATGCCCATTTGCAGGGTATTGAATTTATCGGCCAGCTGACGAATAGGGCGAAAAAGCATGTTCAGTAACACAATAAAGCCGGTAATCAGGCCGGGGGTAATCCCTTTTTTTGAAGCTGATAAGCTGGCCAGCTGCCCATCGGTAAGCATCCGTTTACAGCCGTACCAAACAAGCAGGCCTATGCAAATGGCAAACAAAATCTCGACCACCGGGAAAAATATAGAGTAGTACCAGTTACTGCGGATGTTGGCATCACGGTATTTTACGTTCACCGCTTTAAACTTACGCATCTCCTGGTCTTCCCGTGCAAAAAGCTGGATGACGCTGATGCCCGAGATATGTTCGGCCAAAAAAGTATTCAACCGGGCAACCTGGGTACGCACTTCCTGGAAAGATGATTTGATAGCCTCCTTAAATACATAAGTTGATGCAAACAGGAAAGGCATAGGGATAAGCGTTATCAATGCCAGTTTCCAGTCCTGCCAAAGCATCAGGCCGATAACGGCAAACACCAGCAACATATCGCCCATAATGCTGATGAGGCCTTCAGAGAAAATATCGGCAATGGTTTCCAGGTCAGATACAGTACGGGTGATAAGCATCCCGATTGGCGTCCTGTCAAAATACTTTAACCTTAAACTGGTAATGTGGTTAAAAATGTCAATCCTCAAATCACGGATAACGGATTGGCCCAAGGTGTTGGTTAAATAAGTTTGGTAATACTGCGCCACGGTTTGTATAACCAGTTGCGCCACCATCAGCCCAACCATAAAAACAAGCCCGTCGTAATCATCGTTTAGGATATTTACATCGAGCGTGCGCTGTATGAGGATGGGTTGCAGCAATGCGCTAACCGCCAAAAACACGGTCAAAAACGCCGCCACCATAAACGTGGCGTTGTAGGGTTTTACGTAACGCATTACCCGTTTTAACAGTTTCCAATCAAGCGCTTTCCCGGTAATAGAGCCCCCCCCGCCCCCTGAAGGGGGTGCTTTTTGACTAACAGAGTCGCCTGCTTTTTTTTCGTTATCTTGTTTATTCTTATTCACTTATTTCAAATGTAGTTATAAGTTATAGATAAAATTAGCAATCTATTGTTGCCCCTTCAGGGGGTTAGGGGGCTAATATTTCACTTCTGTTAAATACAGCCCACAGGCAGGCACGCTCATACCGGCATTTGAGCGGTTTTTACTTTCGATGATTTGGCGCACCGCTTCGGGTGGAATTTCACCTTTGCCTACCATCATCAGTGTGCCTACTATGGCGCGTACCATATTACGCAAAAACCTGTCGGCCGAAATGTGGAATACCATGCCCTGTTCCGTTTTCACCCATTCGGCGCGGCTGATTTTACAGTTATTGGTTTTTACCTGGGTATTTGATTTACTGAAACAGCTAAAATCGATATAATCCATCGTCATAGCTGCGGCCTGGTTCATCAGTTCCATATCCGGCACATCGCGCAACTGCCAGGAGTATCCCCTTAAAAATGGGTCTTTATTAAAGTGTACGTGGTATTGGTACGACCGCAACGTAGCATCGAACCTGGCATGCGCATCGGGGCCAACAGGGATAATGTTTTTTATGGCGATGTCAGCAGGCAAAATAGAATTGAGGCCTCGGATTTTTTGGTTCATGGCGAATGGGTTTATGGCGGATGGTTCATGGTTCATGGCCGAACCTGCTTCATCACTATGAACATCCCCCTCCTTACCATGATCCATGAACAATGAACCATGAACTCCTCCTTCGCCACCATGATCCATGAACAATGAACCATGAACATCTTCCTCCACATCAAAATGCGCGAAAAACTCTTTGGCATGTACACCGGTATCGGTGCGGCCGCAGCCGGTTGTTTCTATGGGTTGGCGCAGGATGGTGCTTAACGCTTTGTTTAGCGCTTCCTGAACGCTGCGGGCATTTTGTTGTACCTGCCAGCCATGATAGGCTGTGCCATCATAAGCCAGTTCAATAAAATAGCGTTGTTTAGCCGTCACGCCGCAAAGTTAATTATTATCGCGGGGTTGCATTTCATAATTTAGGTCAAAGTATCCCGCAGTTTATAGCAAAAGCGTTCCGCTGGAACACGTGGAGCACCTGGAGCGCTCTGGAACGCCTTGATATTGATAATCAATACCTTACGATTTGTAAAAACGCCGCGTGGAACACATTTATACCTGATAATCAGTAAATTAAATATTTCTCACTTTTTCCAAACGCAGTCAATTTAACCTACAGATGGCCGGGCTATGTATTCTTTGTAAATTCCTTCAAACATCAGTTTGTCTTCTACAGCCTGGTTAAATGGTTTATCTAAAAATGTGTTGCTGTAACCTATGGCTTTTGCCAGGTTTTTTAGTACTTTAAAATAGGTAACCTCAATACCTTCAACCAATTGCAGGTAAAATACAATAAAAACGTCGCGCTCCATTGGCGTTTTGCCCGACCGGATAGCCGTTATATAAGCTTCCAGCGTCATGGCTTTCATACCCAGCACGCTTATTTTCGATTGGTCTTCGCCTATCGCATTAAATATGCCGTCAATATGTACCATCTGATTTTCAGCCTCGTCGCTACAATCCTGAATGGCATTTTTTAAATATTGCAGTGTAGCCAGTTCTTTTATCTCCTCAAAAAAATGAATAAGATGCTGCTTGCCGCAATAAATGCTGTTTAAATGTTCGAGGAATATCTTTTTCAGATGCGCGTCTTCAAATTTCACCTCCTGGGGCGATAGGTTTTTATCAAGGCTTGGGGTCATCACTTATTGGCTGTTAGAAAATTTGTTTAAATATACTATAATAATTATCACAGAAAGCAAATTTTATTGTCATTAAAAACAACTCAAAAACGGTCAAAAAAAGGTTGGTGTCCAGCTAAAAATATCCGGTGCCATCCAAAAAAATTCAAAAAGTATACAAAAAATTACAAAGCCAACTTATAACTCACCGCTACAAACTTTTTAACTTAACAACACTATATTTGCCATTATAATTTTAATATTATGCTACAACGAATACAAAGCATTTACCTGCTTGCTGCCAGCCTGGTTTTATTTGCCCTTTACTTCTTCCCGCTGGCCCACAACGTTTATGTAAATAATGCTTCGGTAACTATTATGGTCACCGGCATTTTTCAGGATGTTAACGGCGTGAAAAAAAGCATCGAATCATTCACTGCCCTTACGGCCATAACCGCTGTAGTGGCGCTTATTCCGCTGGTTATCATTTTCCTTTTCAAAAACCGTAAACAGCAACTGGCTTTTTGCTATGGCACTATACTGGTATTGTTCGGGTACAGTTTCTGGATGGCGCAAACTGTAAAAAAAGCGGTAGGGGAAGGTGTGCAATTAGATACGCACACCATGGGGATTGGGTTATTCCTTACGTCGATAAGCATTGTTATGCTGTTACTGGCTACCAAGGGCATTAAAAATGATGAAAAGCTGATTAAATCGGCCGACAGGTTAAGATAAAAGTTGAGTTATTTTTGCGAGAGCAATTGTTTTATGATAGCATTTAAAGGCTTTTCTCGTAAAGACGCAATGGTTGCTAAGAAAAATAAGCAAAACACTTTGTGCCTTGACGATCTTTACGCGAAACCAATCTTACCTACTATGGTCAAAGGCGATAAAAGAATCGACCCGGATAGCCTGTTTGGTATCTGGGCGAACAAACCAAGGTCATTAGAAAATATACGTAAAGAAGCATGGCAAAGAAACCAATCTATTTAATTGGTTGATTTTGATTTTATGCGATACAAATATCTTCATTCACGCTTTTAATGGGAGACAGGAAACGATAAATCCATTACATTTATATAAAATTATGTAATGGGTTTGTTATGAAATCTGCTAAAAGTAAAAAGTTAAAATTTCTATCTCAGTTGAATTTTAACGCCAAAAGCTCCGATTATAATCAAATTATTGGCGGCGGTTTACCAATGAGAAGCCTTATACTAATGGCTGTTCTAATAATTGCGAGTTGTTCTAATCCAGTACAGCAAAACGAGGGGGGAAAAGTCAAGATTATTAAGAGTGATACCAAGCAGACTGAAAGATTATCCCATGTAGATTATAACAAGATTTTTGAAAACGATATTGTTGATGGTATCGCGGTGGAGCTTTTCGAAATAGGTAAACTTAATATTCCAACGGGGAAAATTGTCGTTTGTGACCCTCTCGTTCTTCCAAATACACCACCATTCACTAAAACTGTTCGACCGGGAAAATACCCAGTTAAAATATATATAGCGAAAACTAAACAATCCGGAGACAGGTATGCAGTTGCCAAATTAGAGTTCAGCTCAAAAAAGGCAGACAAGTGGGTTCTTGCAACGCAAGACGGCCAGGATATTGCTAAATTGAAACATGAAGATGACTATTTTGGATTTCCAGTTGATGCTGGATTGGCAGGCTTTTTTGATTATAACGCAGGCATTGACTATAATAACTTTGTCAAAAATTTAGCGGTTAAGAATCCAGGTCGAGATATTTACGATGATTTCCTTGCAGCTGAATTTAAAAAGAATGCCAAAGAACCAAATAACCCAGACGATGCCGGCGACTGGATAAATTTCAAAATTCCAAATACCAGCAATAACATGGTGATGTTTCGATCGGGGTATGGAGATGGAACTTATCCGGTATATTGGGGCATGACGAAGGATAACGAAGTGGTTTCATTAGTGATTGACTTTTTTGTTTTGCTACAACCTGCCGAAAAACAATGAGGAAGGAAATGCGTCTTACGTGTTTTCACTTAATGATCCGTCCCAAATACTTCTCTATGTTAGCGCTTATTTACTGACTATCCTAACGGGGGCAAGCACCTGCTAATCTTAGTTTTCGTGTCCGAATAGTGTCGGTAAATTAAAAAAAAATTTTACGGTTGTATCGTGCATTAGGTGGAAAGAGTTGTTTAATAAGATAACCGGCGGCACATCAAAACGTATTTACATATTTCACCACCCCAAAACGCGTTAAAAAATTACAAAATCAACAATTAAGTTGCTATTTTAAAGGCTATTAACACCAAATTCAAAATAGATTGCGTAAAACCAATTTTGTTTGTATACACTTATTGCTTTTGCAAAATATTAACGCTATCTTTGCGCCCGATTTGGCGATGTTGCCAAATTCGTTATTTTAATTCATGAACCCATTTATTCAACTGGGAATCCGTCATGATATTGTTAATGCCATCTCTGAGTTAGGGTTTGAAAACCCAACGCCAATCCAGGAACAGTCAATTCCGGTATTGTTAACAGGCAGCAACGATTTTGTCGGATTAGCCCAAACCGGGACCGGTAAGACTGCTGCCTTTGGCCTACCATTATTAGAGCTGTTGGATTTTGAAGAAAATCATCCACAGGCACTTGTTTTATGCCCAACACGTGAACTTTGTTTACAGATCACGAACGACATTAAAAATTACTCCAAAAAAATGGACAACGTTCACGTTGTAGCCGTTTATGGCGGAGCAAGCATCATGGATCAGTTACGCCAGATTAAACGCGGCGTACAGATCGTTGTAGCCACACCAGGCCGTATGCTTGATATCATTAACCGTAAGGCGATAGATTTTTCGAAGGTAAAATTCGTAGTATTGGATGAAGCTGATGAAATGCTCAACATGGGCTTTCAGGAAGACATTGACCATATCTTATCTACCACTCCGGACGAGAAAAAAACCTGGCTATTTTCGGCCACCATGCCAACTGAAGTTCGCCGTATAGCGAAAAAGTACATGAATGAGCCATTTGAGCTTACCATGGGCACAAAAAACACCGGCAATGCCAACATTGAGCACGAGTATTATATTGTACGTGCCCGTGATAAGTATGCCGCTTTTAAACGTATTGTTGATTTTAATCCTGATATTTTTGGTATCGTATTTTGCCGTACCAAAATTGAAACACAGGATATTGCAGAAGCCCTGATAAAAGACGGTTACAATGCAGATTCTTTACATGGCGACCTGTCACAACAGCAACGCGATAAGGTAATGAAACGTTACCGCGAGCGCAGCCTGCAATTGTTAATTGCTACCGATGTTGCCGCACGTGGTATTGATGTTAATGATGTAACACACGTTATTAATTACTCGTTACCTGATGAGGTTGAAAACTACACCCACCGTAGCGGCCGTACAGCCCGTGCAGGTAAAACAGGTGTATCTATCAGCATTATCAACGCCAAAGAATTAGGTAAAATACGCCAGATTGAGCGCACCCTGGGTAAACGCTTTGTTAAAGCCGAAATACCAACCGGGTTTGATGTTTGCGAAAAACAATTATTCTCAATTGTTCATAAAGTACATAACGTACAGGTTAATGAGCAGCAGATTGAGCAATACATCCCGCGTATTATGGATGAGTTTAAGGATATGAGCAAAGAAGAGTTTATAAAACGCTTTGCATCAATTGAATTTAACCGTTTCCTTGATTATTACAAAAACGCACCAGACCTTAACGCAAGCGTTGAGGAAGGCGGCCGCAGAGACAGGGACGATCGCGGTGAGCGTGGCGCACCAAGCGGACCATCTGCTTACACCCGTTTATTTATAAACTTAGGCTCTGTTGATGAATTTAACCGTGGCGATTTGTTAGGTTACATTTGCAATACATCAAAAATTAGCGGCCGTAGTGTTGGTAAAATAGATGTTAAGGGTGTTTATTCATTCTTCGAAGTTCCTAACGAAGATGTTGAAAAAGTGAGCGCCGGCTTTAAGGATGCCGAATACAAAGGCCGCCCTGTACGGATAGAAGTATCTGGCGAAGGCACAAGCGACCGTCGTGAAAGCGGTGGTGGTGGTCACCGTGGTGGCGAGCGTCGCGAAGGCGGCGGCGGTTACCGTGGCGGCGAACGCAGAGAAGGCGGTGGCGGTTACCGTGGTGGCGAAAGAAGCAACTCAGGCGGCGGCGATCGTCGTAGTGGTGGCTTCCGTGACTTCTCGGGCAAACCCCGCGAAGATCGTCCGGAACGTAAAAGAAGATTCTAATAGAAGAGTCAAGAGATTAGAATCAAGAGTTAAGACAGCTTCAAACGCGGCCCTTATTAACTGATCTTAATCTAAAAGAGCCAGGAATCAAAAAGCTATTGTAGCTCGTCTTGATTCTTGACTCTTGGATCTTGACTCTCTTAAAAGAAAAGATAGTTTTCATGGGCTTCCGTGGTAAGGGAGCAAGTTTTAGTTTAGTTTTGTTAACAAAGCCTTCAATGCCGCCAGCATGAGGGCTTTTGTTTTTTGTATATTATATGGCTATCGTCATTGCAGGTATTCATCAGGGAGCCTAAAAAAATGGAGATGACGTGTGTTGACATTAGAAAATCACAACAACCATCTTATTGCGCAACGCGGCAATTGCGAACTACGCAGGTCTGCCTTGCATCCTTGCGGTTGCTTCGTGCCTTATAATGGGATGATTGTAAGATATTGATTATCAAATCCGTTCTTCAACGTAGAGGCGCATAATTGCGTCTCCCGCATGCAAATCACACATGCAAATCCCGCATGCAAATCGGCCTTGCAAATTCTGAATATCCTGCGGGAGACGCAATTATGCGTCTCTACAAAATCCCATTTGCATTGTTTTAAGAACCAGAACAATTAATGCGCCTGAAAATATCTCTGTATTCAGCGGCATTGCTATTAACTTGTTTAAAACAAATAACTACTTAGCATAGGCTCAAACGCTTCTTTGAAACGATATTGGCAGCTAAAAAATTAGAGTCCCCCACAGCCCTGCTTTTATTAATTGTAATATTTTACGCTACTTCTTCTTCCCCCAAACAGCCGTCCCGGTGGCATCCAACCCGGTGAATATTAAAGTTGATGCAACTTTGTTTTCCCAATCGCGTTCTCGCTCTACTTTTACTTTATAGGTGCCGCCCGTACTATATTTCAGGGTGATATAGGGCGATGCATAAGTCCAGGTATCGCTTGCGTTGCCGTTGATAGTGCCTCCGGCATCCAGTTTCAGCTCAGTGGATACCTGGAAATCCGGGTTGGTTTGTTCGGTTCCGTAGCCGGGTACAATATGGTAGCCTAAAGTCACCTTTTCGTAAGTACCGGCAATATCCGCGGCAGCAATGGCCATTTGTGTAACATTGGCATAACGTTCCGGCGATACCACCGGCCAGCCATCGGGTGTCCAGGATATTTTGCGCACGTGCAGGTCCATAAAGTAGGAGTTAATGCCCGGCCTGCCCTGGTGCGCCATATAATACTGGCCGCTGCCATCGTCAAACACGGCGCAATGTGCTGTACCCTGCCAGCCGCTTTGGTTACTAAACTGGTAAGGCGCCAATATCATGGGGCCATGATCAACATCGGTATTAATATCCTGCCCGTTGTAATCATAAAACGGACCGGTTGGGCTATCGCCCCTGCCTACCCTTACATTGTATTTGGTTTGCAGCCAATCATAGGAGATGAAAAGGAAGTATTTTTTTAAATCGGCATTGTAAATTACCTCGGCCCCTTCAATGTTGCCGTTGTATTTGCCGCCCGTAAAACCACGGTTGGCAATACGTTTGCCCTTATCGCCTGCCGACGCTGCCAAACCGGTTGAGGCGTTAAGCTTTAATATATAGATACCATCCCACGCCGATCCGTAGTACATATACTGCTCGCCGGCAGTTGTGGTTACTACGGTTGGGTCGATGGCGTTGGTTTGAATACTGGCATCATTGGCCGATGTTACCACCAGCCCTTTCTCCGTCCATGGCCCTTCGGGCGATGTAGCGGTGGCCATGCCGATAACGCTTAAACGCGCTACGGCCGATGAAAGGGAATAATACAGCCGGTATTCCGACCCTACCTTCATAACATATGGCGCCCATAATGAATTAAATGGAGTACCGCCTTTGCCCGTAATATATTGCGAACCTAACGCCGGCAATGAAGAAAATACCCAGCCCACAAATTCCCACTGCACCAAATCCTTCGATCGGCGAATCTGTAAGCCCGACCTCACATCTATACCAAAGCCAACATCGGTACTATAGCAATAATAGTAATCGCCAAATTTTTTGATGGACGGATCATGCACATTATACACCGTCCATTTAGGGTAATAAATAAATGCCGAGATATCTGCGTAGGTATCGGTAATGGTGTTGATATCAAACGCCGCCGGCGTTACCGGTGTTGTAGTTGTATCCGTTTTGGCTGGCGTGGGTGTTTCTTTTTTTGAGCAAGACAATATTACTGTTGCCAGGCCTGCTATCGCCAATAGGTATTTTACTTTCTTCATCATGCTTTCTTAACCTTTTATTTATTCCCTCCCTTGGGAGGGGTGAGTTGGGTGTGAGTAATGGCAGGAACGGGTTTATACGAGCGATTGCCGCTTAACTAAACCCCTACCTCCCCTTCCCCAAGGAAGGAATCGCACCTTCCCCGGCTCTTTGTTTTTTAATAACCCGGATTCTGTTGCAAACCAACATTGGTTTGTACTTCGGTAAGCGGTATTGGTAAATACTCCTTACCTGTGGTATACGTATTAAATTCCGGATCGCGGGATTTTAACCAGGCCAGCTTGGTTGGGTCTTGCAACCATCCCCAGCGGCGGATATCGTCAAAACGATGGCCCTCCAACGAGAATTCCAGGAAACGCTCATGACCAATCTGATCGCGCATGCTGGCCTGGCTCATGTTTGGTTTAACGGTGGCCAGGTTTGGTAAGCCAACACGCGCACGTACCAGCTGTATGTACTGATATGCATCGCTGGTTTGGCCAAGTTCATTTAAACATTCGGCATACATCAGTAATACATCAGCATAGCGCATCAGCCTTTCGTTGATGCCCGATCTCCAATCGTATTCATCAGCCTGGCCGCTATCGCCGTTTTCGTATTTATGGCAAAACAGGGCATTCAATGATGAGCTGCCGGCGTATCTATCGGCAAAATTCTGGTTGTATAATTTTTCGCCCGGTTTATTGTAATACATGGTTACATCCAAACGCGGGTCTGTACCGCCTGCTGTTGTTTTTTCCTGCAGGTACTCGTTATACAAAGCAGGTGTAGGCTGTACATCGGTAAAGCCAAAGCTTGCTGCACCAAAAGTGATGGCTCTTGCAGATGTGCGCCCCCATCCAGATGAAGGATCGCCACCCCAGCCCAGGTCGGTACCACCGGCATCGCGTGAAAACTGCACCTCGAAGACCGACTCGGAGTTATTCTCGTTATTAGCGAAAAAGTTATCGTAATAATTGGGTACCAGGCTGTAAATACCCAAATCAATAACCGATTTAAATTCGGCAGCCGCCTCGGTATATTTTTTGGTGAACAGGTATGTTTTACCCAGGAAAGCGGCGGCGGCGCCTTTCGTAGCACGGCCGGTTTGCCCATCTGGCGATAAACCCGTGTAAGTTGTTGGCAACATATCTTTCGCAGCTTTAAAATCGCTGATCACCTGCGCCCACACTACATCCTGTGTTTGTTGTTTTTGAAAATAATCGGTACTTGAACCTGCCGGAACCAATGGCATAGGCACGTTTTTATAAAAATCGGCCAGGTGGAAGTAATACAATCCACGCAGAAAATAAGCCTGTCCTAATACCCGTTTCTTTAAATCGGCATCCATATTGGTTATAGCAGGAACATATTTTAACACCTCGTTGGCGCGTAAAATACCCTGGTAGTAGGCCGTCCATGAAAATAAAACGCCATCTCCGGTGCTTTGCATGTTAAACTTGCCCATGTTATAAATCTGGTCCCAGGGGCTGTAGCTGGTAGCATCGTCGCCCCTTGTATTTTCCACAATTGGCGAAAAGCGCATGTACGATCCGTCGATAATTAAGCTACCATATACGGCGTTTATGCCTTTAACAGCATCAGAAGCGTTTTGCCAAAAAGTTTGGGTGGTTTGCGCGTTTGGGTTAACCGTATTTAAATCTCCTTTTTTACAACTCATTATCAAAGCCGACAGTACCAAGCCGGTAACTGCGGTTTTTTTGAATATATTTTTCATTATACTAATGTTTAATGTGAACCAATAATTATAAGCCTACTTGTAAACCAACTAATAACGTACGTGGGTTAGGGAACGAACCGTAATCAAATCCGCGGTTAATAGTACCATCGTTAATAAAATCCGGGTCGTAACCTTTGTATTTGGTTATGGTGTACAGGTTTTGACCGGATAAATAGACCCTGAAGCTCCTGAACACATGCGTGCGGCTTAGCAGCGACGCTGGCAAGGTGTAACCCAATTGCGCGGTTTGCAGGCGGGCGTATGACCCGCTTTGTATAAACCTGTCGGAGTTGCGGTTATTGGCATTCGGATCGCCAATTATTGGTCGTGGCACATTGGTATTGGTATTTGATGGTGTCCAAAAGTTTAACTCATCGGTACTGGCGTTGGTGTATTGGCCGGTCATTAACGCCTGGTAAACGCCGTTGGCAATTTTGCTGCCATAATTACCCTGTATAAATACCGAAGCGTCGATGTTTTTATAGTTGGCGCTAAAGTTAAAGCCGTAGTACAATTTTGGTATGGCCGAACCTAAGTATACGCGGTCGGCATCGTTAATTACATGGTCGCCGTTGGTATCAACAAATTTAATATCGCCGGGAGCAGCACCTGTTTGGGTTGCATGCGCGGCTACATCGGCAGCATCTTTAAAAACACCTTCGGTTTTAAATGCATATAGCTGCCCAACTTCGCCACCTACCGCGGTTTTGCTATAGGCGCCATAAATCGGGTTACCGCCATTACCCAACGATGTTACCCTGTTTTTGACCGTTGATGCATTTGCGCTGATTGTATAATTAAACGGCCCGGTATCCCTGCTGCGGTAAGTTACCGTAAACTCGATACCTTTATTGGTAAATGATGCCGCGTTAACAAGTGGCGTATTAATTGCACCAACCGAAACCGGGATTGGTACCTGTAAAAGGATGCCTACAATTTTATTGACATAATACTCTGACGAAAAGGCCAGTTGATCATGAAATAGGCTAACATCTAAACCAATGTTGGTGGTGCGTTTTTGTTCCCATTTATTGGTTTGATCAAACACTTGTGTTTGGGTTGCGCCCGAAGCGAGGGTATTGCCAAAAACGTAGCTGGCATTTGCGTTTACAACAGCCTGGTACGGATAAAAAGCAAGTGCGTTAACGTTACCTAATGTACCATAACCCGCCTTTAGTTTTAACTGGGTTATAGCATCGGGCAGATGCAGGAATTTTTCTTTGGCAAGGTTCCATCCTACGGATACGCCGGCAAAATCACCATAGCGGTTATATGATGGTAACTGCGATGAACCATCGCGCCTGTAGTTTGCGGTTAACAGGTAACGATCATCATAATTATAGTTTACGCGGCCAAATATGGGCGAATAAAACTTGCGTTCGTTACTATTGCTAAAAACTGTTTTATCGGCAGTATTACTCACATTATCAAACGAAAACAGATAAGGTTGTGGCAAATTATAAGCAATGCCGGTAAGGTTATCGTTTTTATCTTTTTGGTAAGCGGTACCGGCAAGTAATTCTACATTATGTTTGTGAACATTGAATTTGTAGCTTAATGTATTTTCGATAAGGGCGGTGTAGTAATTACCTCGCGCATCGCTGTAATAGGCCGATGTGTTTGGATAAAACCAACCAAGATCGTAAATAGGATCAAAGTAAGTATTTTTAAAATCGTTACGGTCATAACTTCCGCTTAAACGATATTTCAAATTTTTAATGATCTCCACTTCCATCCAGGCCGATGCCATCATGCGGTTACGCTGCCCGGTGCTGTTCAGCAAATTATTTACCCCAATGATGTTAAGCGAAATAGCGCGCTGTGTATTTTGATCAACACCACCATAACCGCCTACGCGGTTGGCATCGTAGATAGGCATGGTTGGTATAGCCGTAACCAAATCAACAATCTGGTTGCCGGTACCATGTAAATGGGGATAGGCGAGGTTGTTATAATCACCTTGGGTATAGGCAAATTTAGTCCCGAAGGATACAATCCCTTTTTTACCCTGTACATTGCCACTCAGGTTATAGCGGGTATATGACGGCCCCGAAACGGTAGTACCAGTCTGGTTAAAATAATCAAAAGCTACATTATAGTTCACGGTTTCGGTACCGCCCGATAGGCCCAGGTCATGGCTTTGGGTATAACCGGTTTTAAAACCCGACTTTTGCCAGTCGGTATTTACATTACTAATAAATTTAGTTGATGACGGGTCATTTGCGGGGGCCAATGACAGGCCGGCATTAGTTTCGGCAGTATTGACAATTTTTTGATAACCCACCCTATCGGTAACTGATAAGGTTTTAGGATTTTTTTGAAAACCGGCGTAACCGTTGTAATTAATTTTCATCGGCCCGTTCTTTCCTTTTTTAGTAGTGATGATCACTACGCCGTTTGCTCCCCTAAAACCATAAATAGCACCGGCAGATGCATCTTTAATAACCTGTAGGCTTTCGATATCGGTAGTAGGGAAATCAAAAGGCTCCATAGTAGGAACCCCATCAATGATATACAAAGGATTATTATTGATTAATGAACTTACGCCCCTGATGCGGATAGATACCCCTTCGCCTGGTACGCCTGATCCGTTTACCTGTACACCGGCCACCTGGCCCTGTAACGCCCTGGCAATATCAGGTGTGGTACGTTTGTTAGCTTCCTTAAGGTTCACCACGGCAACAGACCCGGTAAGGTTTTCTTTTTTCTGGGTACCATAACCTACAACAATAACCTCGTTTAATGAGTTTGACGCAGGTTTTAATTGTACACTAAGGGCCGATGCGCCATTTAATGGCACCTCCTGGCTGGCATAGCCAACAAACGAGAATACCAATACTGTGTTGCTGGTACTGGCGTCCGGGATATTTAATGTATATCGTCCCTGTACATCCGTTTGTGTGGCAACATTGCTGCCTTTTACCTTTACGGTTACCCCGGGCATGGGCAAATCGGTATCATCGGTAACCTTACCGGTTACAGTAAGCACCGAAACGGTGGCCCCTTTTTCTGACAATATCACCAGGTTATTATCGCTCAACTTGTAAACCAGGTTGGTTTTGGCAAGCAAGGCTACCATCGTTTCATCTAACGATGCATTGGTAACATTGAGGCTGGCCGGCAAATCGTTTTTGGCCAGGATGTCGTCATTGTACAAAAAACGGTAATCCGATTTTTTTTCAATCTCCTTGAAGGCCTTTTTCAAGGTAACATTCTGAAAATTAACATTTATAATCGTTTGCCCGTATCCTTTTGCAAAAGCCTGTAATGATGAAGCAATCACCAGGGCAAGGATAAATTTACACATAAGAAATACTTTCAAAAATTGGTTTAACCGCACTTGGTTAATGCGGTGTACATTTTTTTTCATAATTTAGCATTAAGGTTGTTTTAACTATTTGGTTTTCAAAAGGGCTGGTAGTTAACTTTTACCACATACACGGGGGGATGCGTCAACATTCTCCCGTTTTTTGGTTTCAGTTTAGATACTTATTCAAGCATAGGCTGTTTATTTAATTGTTTTAAATGGGTTAATAAACTAAAATTTGATTTTTATCGGTTTTATAATGGAAATAGGTTGTGCGCTGCAGGGATTCTAAGGCCTTACCGATAGATTCGTTTTGAAACCTACCCGTAAACCTCAGTTTTTTAAGTTCGTCGTTTCTGAAACTGATAGTTACACCGTAGCGGCGCTCCAGTTTTTTGGCCAGGCTTTCAAAGTCTTCGGCATCAAAAGCAAATTTATTTTCGGTCCACAAGGCCTCTGATGGCAAGCTGTCTTTTTTGGCCAGGTGTATGCGGCTTAAGGCCATCAAGGGTATTTCTTCGGTAATGGCTTTAGTTACCCCTACAGACGATTTCGCGGCGGCAAGCACCGGTTCGTTGGTAATAGTAAGCTTATCCGATGCCTGTAAAATGATTTTCTTTTCCGGCGTTTTTAGAACGGTAAGTTCAATGCGCCCTCTTATTAGCGAAGCTTCGGATGTTTTATCGTTGTTATAGGCCCTTACATTAAATTTGGTACCCAGCACCTTAATGCTGATGGTTGAGGTAGTAACTATAAACGGGTGGTCCACATCTTTTACAACGTCAAACAAGGCCTCGCCAAAAAGCTTTACATCCCGTTGACCTACGCCATAACCAGCGCTATAAACCAATTTACTGCCCGAGTTTAGCCAAACCCTGGTACCATCGGGCAATTGAATTTTACTGATACCGTTTGGCGGCGCTGTTATCTCGTTGCTTTTGTTATTGTTGGCAACGTCCTTTTTGTTAAATATCACAAATACCATCACGAAACAGGCGGCTATCACTACAGATATAATTTTAAGGTATTTTATAATCCCGGACTTTGGTGTTGCCTGCCCGGAATTTTCTGCCGATGCCGACTCCTCAGCCTCCGCTTTATCGGCTTCATCAAGCTTATCTTCAAAGGCAGCCCATTTAGCTTCCAGCTTGTCGTCGGCATTTGTTTTATTTTCTTCGCGCCATAAGTTCTCCAGTAAATCAACCGGATATAAATCGGTACCGCCTTGCCGCAAAAGTTCTTCAAGTTCGGCCAACTCCTCGGCGGTAGCCTCCCCACTTAACTTTTTACCAATAAGTATCCAGATATTGTTGATCATTATTTACGTCTCTATTTGTAAAGACTGTAATTAATGGAAACACCCTGGTGGGAAATGAAAATTATTTTTAAAAAAGAATATCGTGAGACTTTTGTTGCCCGCATCTATCATTTGGTATAATGATTCTTAGTAGTTTTGACATAGCAGCATATAAAAATGAGATCAAAGAACAATCCCTTCCCGCTTTTTGAAAATATTAAAACCATAATAGCCGAAACACAGCATTATATTGTCAGGAATGTTAACGCTGCTATGATCCTTGCTTATTTTCAAATAGGTAAAATGATTGTAGAAGATGAGCAACATGGGAACCAACGAGCTGAATATGCTAAAGAGACGCTCATATACTTAAGCGATGAATTAAATAAAGAATTTGGAAAAGGGTATTCCGTTTCGAATCTGGAGTATATGAGAAACTTCTATATAACCTATCAACATCGAATTTCCCAGACAGTGTCTGGGAAATTCGCCCAGTTATTAAAATCCCAGACACTGTCTGGGAAATCTCCCATCCCGTTTCAACTGGGGTGGTCACAATATGTTTTGTTGCTTAAAATTAAAAACGAAGATGAACGCAACTTTTATGAAATAGAAGCTGCGGCAAATAATTGGTCGGTGAGGGAGTTACAACGTCAATATAATTCGGCATTATTTGAAAGATTAGCTTTAAGTAAGGACAAAAATGGCATAAAACAACTTGCGACTAAAGGCCAAATAATAGAAAAGCCTACCGATGCGCTTAAAAGCCATTACGTGTTAGAGTTCCTTGGGTTGAAAGAAGAAAGTAAATACTCTGAAAATGATTTTGAAACTGCCATTATAGATAAGTTAGAGCATTTTATGCTGGAACTTGGTAAAGGTTTCCTGTTTGAAGGACGGCAACGACGGTTCACATTTGAAGGTGATAGCTTTTTTGTCGATCTTGTTTTTTATAACAGGCTTTTAAAATGCTTTGTACTTTTCGACTTAAAGATTGGAAAGTTAACCCACCAGGATATCGGGCAGATGCAGATGTATGTAAATTATTACGACAGAAAAATAAAAACCAAGGATGAAACCCCAACCATAGGTATTATTCTTTGTAAAGAGGAAAACAGAACAGTTATAGAATTCACTTTACCGCAAGATAACAATCAAATATTTGCCAAAGAGTATAAAGCGGTATTACCAAGCAAAGAAGCCCTTAAAAAGCAGCTGGAATAAAGCATCAATTTAGGCTAACTTTACCCTAAAAGCCTCCGCCAACAGCACATGAAACAATCATATAACAACCCTAAACTGATAGATTTGAGCCACGTTATTTTCGACGGATTGATAACCTATAAAGGTTTACCTGCGCCCATTATTTGCGATTACCTAAGCCGCGAAAAATCAAAAGGGCTTTATGAAGCCGGCACTGAGTTTCAGATAGGGAAAATTGAAATGGTAACCAATACGGGCACCTACATTGATTGCCCTTTCCACCGGTTTGAACATGGCGCCGACCTGGCCGAAGTTCCCCTGGAACAATTTGCCAACCTTGAGGCCATCACCATAAATGCCTTCAATGTAACAGCAATTGGTGCCGATTTTTTTCGTGATAAAGATGTGCGGGGCAAGGCAGTAATTGTATTTACAGGCTGGAGCAAACATTGGAATACCGAAGCTTATTTTGAAAACCACCCCTACCTTACCGCCGAAGCCGCCCAATATTTAAAAGATCAGGAAGTAAAACTGGTTGGTATAGATAGCCATAACATCGATAATACTACAAGCAAAAGCCGGCCGGTACATACCATTTTATTAGGCGCGGGCATTTTAATAGTGGAACATTTGTGTAACCTGGACAAACTCCCTCCGGATGGTTACAAATTTAACGCTGTGCCACCTAAGTTTAAGGGCGTAGGAACCTTCCCGGTAAGGGCTTATGCGATGGTAGGGGGATGATCGGTGAGCTTCTTCATTTTAACAAAGCAATTTTCGATAGCCTGTTTAGGTTTGTATACCAGATATTTGATTAAAAAATAATAAAATGACCAGGAAAATATTGTCGGTATTTGCGGGCTACGCCGTATTTGCAGTGAGTTCGGTTTTGCTGTTTAAATTAACGGCCCAGCCTCCGCATCAGGATGCACCACTCACTTTTAAATTAGTGACCATAGTTTATGGTACATTTTTCTCGGTTTTAGCCGGATTTATATTACAATTGATTGCCAAACAAACAAAACTTACCCTGAATTTCATTTTAGCTTTGGTTATCTTTTTACTGGCGGCCATATCAATGCTTACATCTGCCGGCAGCCATTGGACGCAGCTATTTGCTATGTTTATTTTTGCGCCGGTATCTGTTTTAGGCGGGTATTTAAAGCTGCGGTAGGTGAAGTAAGGGGCTGAAAAACTAAAGAAATTAAAAGCCAAAACAATCACATTGCCTTGTATAAATGTAATTTATTAACTAATATTGCCTTGTATAAATGTAAACTAAGTCGAAAAATTGCCTTGTATAAATGTACTTATCCAGAAATATAGATAAAGAACTAACCTCATGGGGTAAAGAAAAAGAGGGTAAACCTTTGTTGTTGCGAGGAGCACGGCAGGTGGGCAAATCCACTGCTGTCAGGGAACTATCAAAACAATTCGATTATTTTTTAGAAATTAACTTTGAAGAGCAGCGACGGGTCCATCAACTTTTTGAAGGAGATTTAAACCCTGAAGAGCTTTGCGAAAACCTGTCGATATTATATAACGTTCCTATTATGCCCGGTAAAACGCTGTTGTTTTTTGATGAAATACAGGCTTGCATACCCGCCATATCTTCTTTGCGTTTTTTTTACGAAAAATATCCACGATTACATGTAATTGCAGCAGGGTCGTTACTAGAATTTGCCCT